>Ga0182030_10020725_pt1 | contig 12375 bp, 9 predicted proteins | sample 812S3MmetaG_FD_121299 | JGI IMG/M metagenome (GOLD analysis project Ga0182030, IMG submission 121299) | Permafrost microbial communities from Stordalen Mire, Sweden - 812S3M metaG (Illumina Assembly) | ecosystem: Environmental > Terrestrial > Soil > Wetlands > Permafrost | place: Sweden... | reverse complement strand
GAAATCTAATCAGGTCGCTCATTTCCCTGGGACTTGGAGTGGACCGAGTATGGCGGCCGCAATCCTGGACTTCGTGGCCTGTTAATTACTGAGTTACTGCTGCATGCCGGGAAAAACAGACCGCCGAGCTCTTGGCTCTTGTCGTCCCCCAGAACCAGACTACGTCCACCTAGTACACAATCACGAAGTTATCTATGATTAGCATCCATATCAATAGCCCTCGATGTGACCGTTGATTCTAAGGCCGTCCAGCAGTATGTGCCGTTATGCTTCTTGCCTTGCCAGGCTGCTCAGCCACATCACCGAAAGTGGTTCTTCGCACGTCATGTTTCGCTGGACTCGGTGCCGAACGCCCATGAAAAATAAAACCTGAAGGTATTATGAGCCTGGTGGTATCACACGTGAAGAAGTAGACCCAATTAGAGATGTAAACCTAGGCGTTATCGGGCTCTTGATCAGTCACTGTCCGCCGTTGCCCATTGTGCCAAAAGTAATCGAGCTCTGGGTAGAATTGATGTCACTATGCGTTTGGGGCTTTCGTTTATTATGTGGTCATTCCTCTGAACTGCCATAGATTCTTCCATGCAGATCTCTAGATACCTAATGGCCTCTTGCTGGTTCTGCTATTCCTCGTATGTATTGGCTAACTGGAAGAGCAGCTCGATGCGTCTACATACAGTATCGAGGTCATATCCAGAATGGTTCCCAGTAGTGCAAACAATAGCCTTCTTCAGGGCATCGATAGCCTGAGAAATTCTGGACATGCTTGTTAAGCAGGTGGCCATCAATCCACAGGTCCATATCGCCCGGGCGCAACGCCACTGCCCGCCCATAATAGTACGAGGAGAAGGTCGGTTTCTCGAGCACTTCATAGGCCTGATCGAGGCCGACGAATGCTCGATAATCCTTGTTATTGAGATCAACGGCATGTCGGTAAGATTCTATAGCGGCGTGGGTGTTTTGCAGTTTGAGATATTCGTGTCCTAACAACGTCAAAGCAGAGGAGAAATTGCGGTCTAGGATCAGCGCTCGCCTGAAATGGATAATGGCATCTTCATGGCGTGAAGAGAGAGAGTAATAGTTGCCGATGACGCAGCAAGTCAGGAAGGGAGAGACGTCAGCGAAGTAAGACCTTGCCAAACTCTTACGTCGGCTTTTACAGAAGATGGACGAAGAGATGGAGGAAGAGGGATAAAAGGATGGGTAGTGACAGTGAGATAGAGAGGGAAAAGCAGACAAAGAAAATAAAGAGGAAGAAAAGGCCGAAACGAAAAGTGTACCGTCTGTTCAAATCTGAAGCTGGCAAGGAATTTAAGACCAAGTCTCGGACTGATATTGTGTCCTTTTGCGATACGTAGGTAATGTAAGGAGCCCTGCGAAGTACCGCTTTCTGCATGAGTCTCGATTGCAGCTTTCAGAATATTTGAAGTAAAGATCCTTGTTCACAATGCAATACATAATCCGTTCCCAGTTATGAAGTAAAATATAAGCTTGACTCAAAATCTAGAGAACAAGGGTTCGAGATCTCGCCCAGGGCTACTTTTAGGGCTAGGGGCTAATAGATGTAATTTTTATCTATACTAAATATATGGGGCAACCTTCAGAGTTCTACTCCTGCCAATCCCCTCCACTTCGCTGTATTATGGCCATCATCAAGAAGAATCTGAATATGAGATATAAATTTAGAACAGTAAGTAAACTTTGATCGCCTAGAAAACCGCATAAAGGTACCAGAACCCCTCCATTTTAAACAACTCACTCATAGTAGGTAGCTATCAATATTTCCCCCATAAATAACTCAATATTTTCGAAACTTTAATAGAATTCTGTCTGCTCATTCCCTACCATTCCATCAACGTTCCATAGATTAAAATTGTATGCGCAGGTCTGGTTGTTGACGCTGTGCGGTAGACCGTCATATTGTCCAAAATCTTCCTGTGCCATGTCGTCATAATCAGCATTCGTATTGATTCCATCCTGGCGCACCATCGATTCTTCCTGTGGCCGGGGTTGCAGTTCGCCTTGAGTATTGGGAGGTGCCATCGGTAATATGTGCTGGGGGACGAACGCGTTGACAGGAAGATGTTGCTGTTGTCCAGGGTTAAGATACGACTGACTTTGTGCATAGAGTAAGTTGCTTGTGGAGTTTACTGTAGCACCATGTATGGGTGGTGGTACTGCTTCAATAACCTTTATTGCGTCTCCCTTGATAGATCCTTGGCCAATATCGTTTGTGCTTGCTCTGGAAGCTGCTTGGTCAACAGTATCAGAGCCGTCTGATGGCGCATTTTTGTCCGTATCATGAAGGCTTCCAAACTCTTTCAGCTCTTTCTCGAAAGTTTTATACTCTTCCAGACCTCCACCAGTAGGCCAAATTTGGCGGGAGCGCTGCTGATATTCGGTTTTAACGTTGGAGAAGTACTCGTGCATTTTGCCAAGCGTCTCGAGATAGCCCTTGACCATTTTCAACCGTGGAAGTATTCCTTCAAGGAGCCTAACAGCCAGATCCGCGTAATATCTGATTCGATAGTCATCATTGTTTTGATTCGAGCCCAGATGTAGATATCCACCAACATCCATGTGTGGAAAATGAACCGCATAGAGACACACGAAGGCTGCTTGCCATAATGCGAATCCAGTCCGTGGTGACTCAGGCAGAGCATTATTCTCTTGGCAAGTCCTGAAAATTACCACGATATCTATTGCTGATTTGAAGATCGTCTTGGCACTTTCTCCCCAAAAACCGTTGGGTATACGATACTCATTTTCAGAGAAAATTGGCTCATCCAGAGGTCCTCGCGGCTTCTTACACCCGAGAGGTATGAAAGGAATGTACTCTCTGTGTAGGATAATGAGACACAATAAGTATAGAGCGTGTATAGAGCTATAAATTGCGGCCTTTCGCATTTCGATATGAGCAGATAGGTTTGCCTCAGTGAATGTAAGGTTGGGGGGTAGTGATTGGTAGAAATTGTCTAGTTCTTGGCGTAGCTGGAAGAATTGCGAATCATTATTCCATGGAGGCATAGTTTCGATCCTTCGACCTCCGGCGCAACTCCATTGCGAAAGTCTACCAAAAATCTCATTCAAACGAATATAAAAACCAAGGTCTCCATCATCGACATTCTCGTTGGGCTGAGCAAGCTTGTCCAGAAAGCTAGTGCGAACATCATGGACAAATAAGAATTGATCATCAGAGCAGGGAAGCAGGACCTTCAATTGATTCACCGAGATCATAATTTGCCTGTACTTTCCAGCAGAAAGCATCCGATCCATAATGAAGCAGCTCCATAGGGTACGTCGTCTGACTTCCTTTTCAATAGCTCTCTCGCGAACGTTTGCATCTTGCTTCTGTGAAGCAGAGTGCTTGAAAGTGGGGTTGTCATCATCATCCTCATACGCCAATTTCATTGACTGTGCTAGTCGTATAGCTATACCAACACTAACCCAGGCGCTCAAGCATCTGGTCTGGCCCCATTCGTACAGGCCAAGCATCAACCGAGCTTGGACACAATCAATCGAAGGGCTCGATCCTGTAGGGCCAAGAGCTGTTTTGAGGGCCGTAGCATAGTATTCGCTAACATCTATCGGGTTGTTGGCTTGAGAGTGTGAGGAGACTAGCTCTGGATGGAAGCGAGCAGTGAGCGTTAAAACTGCCAATAGTAGAACTCTACTCTCCTGAAGATCAGTTGATATATCTCTAGGGTACGAAGCTTGCCGCATTCGGTTCCTGAAAGTTGGCGGATGAAGGAACGGCATTTCTGTCGAAAAGTGCATCTTGAAAATGTTATAGACTTCATCCCACACTTTCTTCGTCAGGACCGAGGACTCCAGCGGATCTTCACCCAAAGTACTATTTCCCTTCCCACGATCCTCATGTTTCCTAATCCTCTCCATCCTCTCGTCATCCACTCGCTTGACATTCGCCGTAGGCTCAAATCGTACGCCACGCTGTACATACTGACAGCCCCTACCAGTCGCAGAGCAAGCCTCGCAGATGAATCCGACCCCTTGATTAACACATTTGATCTTGCTTCTGTGAAAAGCGTTAAATTTGTTGATTACTATCGAATTTCAGAGTTTAAGTGGAAAGTCAACCATACTTGCGGCAGCGCAAACACGCGATTGAAGCTCGTTGCTTCGTAATTATTCTTTCCATCTTTCACAGCTCGAGGACGCAGGATGGAGATAGGCCTGCCCGCCAGGAGCAAAGGCTCCAATATGAGCACGCTAGCGTGTTGTCGCACGAGCGGCTACCTAGGTCTGCAATAAGGAGATAGAATTGCAGCGAGGATATGGGAGCGATTGTTGGCGGTTATGGTCATATGGAGCGGGGGGTTCAGAGAAGCTTAGTTCGGGGTTGGCGGATATAATATGATGGCCGACGGCCTTCCTATTAGGAGTTAAATAATTTCTGGAGTTTGTGTAGTTTGGAGCGGCGATTGCTTCTTTACCAGATCTATAAAAAGCAATGGCATCGAGTCGTGATAGATCGCAATGCTACCTATTTCTGCGGACCAATTCCGAGCTCCAACGGAACCCTATCACGAATGAATTGCAATCTGGTGGATGGCGCGGGTAGATCTGGGACCCGAGCGCCTGCAATTACAGATGTCTTACTTACTGTTTGGAGTTGGGGTGCAAAGAGCGTTTTTGCGGTAAGCCCACTTCCTGCATATGCACCGCTCAGCTCCAAGCAATATGCATCGCTCAGTTCCAAGTAATATGCACCGCTCAGTTCCAAATAATACCAGTCAGATGCACTATCCATGGGCTTTATGCAAGGGTAAGCCACATTTTTGCTTTTGACGCGGGGGAGCCGGGTTGTGGGAACATCCCATATCTTTCTGTCATGTACTGTACAGTAGTATCTGCTATCCACCGTAGTGGTGCTGGGCACCTAGGGTAGCTTACCAAGAAGCTACCGTAGGAGAGGAAAGGGCACAGAAGCAAAAATGGTTCTTTCTTTCCTTCTTTATTCCGTGGGCCGCGATGAGCCCTTGCTTATGAATCCTTCTATTGCAAATATACAATCTTTATATGCAGAAAGCTTGACTTCTTTTGGCTTGAAGCTAAGAAGACTACTATACACCTCTCCACTCATCGAACCTCCAATTTTGCGCCCATTACAAACGCTCCCTCAAGGCAACACCGAGATCCCTTTGCTATATCCCGTCTTTTGATTCCCAAAAATATATCCTCCGGAATTGAAATTGGAAGCGTTTCTGATGCCGCACCTGGGTAGGATTGTCTAGCTGAGAAGAACCGCTTCAGTCATCGGTGGCATTCTGGGTTTGCTACGAGGATGGCGTTAATTCTGCCGAAAGGCATCATCGTTAATTCTCCAGATATTGCAGGGGCTATCGACAAGATTCATATTGAGCCTTTGGATCGTGCCGATATTTTCAAAGTTTGGAAAGGTAAACCCGCTATGTCACGAGTGTCACAATCATGTAACGGTCTAATCTGTGGCAGTCTACACCACTACCCGGCGAAGACTTCTCGATCCTACAGCTGAACGTCTAGAAAACTTCTGGTGGCGGATATTGGGAAGTCAGAGACGAGAGCTAAACGGTGCGACTATTGCGAAACTTTTCACAATTATCTCAGACGCCCAGAGCTTTGTGCCACTACAGGGACCTACAAATCGCGATGAAGGAACCCGACAGTTGGTATGAGCTATCCACTTGGACAATCCGTCTCGTACTGAACTTGGATCTAGAAAACCCCCATTTTTCACAGACCTGGAGCGGCAAGTACCACTACGCCTCACCATCTCATCGATACTTCGTCCTCTACGACATCTAGGAAATCAGCCTTAATGCCACCTTCGATTCTCAAGAGGGCTGGACGCCCATCTAAGGCTGGATCCCGACCTACTACTCGATTTGTTTCACCACTCAAGTCTGAAGCTAAGGCAGATGCCAACTCGACTGTCAGTCCGAAGTCACATGTCCTTGTGCAACCATCGTCTAGTTCGCACAACTCACAGTCCTCAAGGGATGATGCCACCAAGGTTAACGCACAAGGTACAAACCATTCATCGGCAGAGGAGAAGTTCTCAGAACAACCACATAAAAAAGAAGAAACGTCTTTCAAAGTTCAGGAAAACTTTTCTCCTGACCGTCTAATTGCTCAGTCATCAAGAGAGCGGCACTCTCTCAAGTCTTCGGATTCAGTGCGCGATTCTCCGCAAATTTGGAAAGAATTCAGCGAAGAGAGAACATCGGAGGTTGTTGCACTCCGACAGCCTGTTCCACCAAAACTTCGCCCGATGAGAATTGAGCAGAGCCGCGCGGAAAATCTCACTCACGAACTCAAAGAGACAGAGCTACAACAAATGCTTTTAAACGAAGCTAACAGGCGTGTGCAGAATAGTCCTCCAACATTGTCGCAGCGGAGATCGAATGGAATTGAAATTGAGGAACTCTCGGTTCCGCAGATATCACTCCGAATGACTTCTGAAGGCTCGCAGGAACAGGATATGGGTGCAATTCGATTAACACAGGATGTGAAGACCGCTGCCGGCCTAACACTAATTCCCGCTGATACTGTCAGACAAATCGATTTGGGCGATACTTCTCGCAACCTATTACGACAAGCGACGGGTGCAAAAGGGGAGGAAAGAGATCCCGACGAAGTCCAGCAGATCGAAATGTTCGCGAAAAGACAGATACCACCGATTTGGGGGAAAGGCTCGCCTGTTAGGGGCAAAAGCGAACTCACTCTCTTACTTCAAAATCCTAGCGCGAGATGATAAAACGAGTAAATGAAGTTTCGAGCTGGGAATATATCAGTATCGGATGCGCGCATCAGGAGGGGCGAACTGTGTTTACCATAGAGGCTAGAAGGCCATTTCGGCGATTCCATTTCCTAGTTGTCACTTGAGAGGCGCTTTGGGCACAGTTCTGTGCTGTTTCGATTTTTGAGATCGGTAGTTGTCGTGTCCAGTCATACACCAGCAGAGTGAGCTTTACTTCGATTTAGAAAATGTTGACGCTTTACCGTTGCTCATGAGTGCTGAAAATCACTGGCCGTGGCAATCACTAAGCAGCTTCCAATGCCTGGAAGCCTGGTCTGTAGATATAGATGTATTAATTCAACCTTCGAGCAAGGTTTAAAGCATGGAGTAGCAGGGCTACTGATGGTCGACGAAACAGGCAGTGTTTGGATACCTCCGCAGCTCCATAGGGTCAAATGTGGACAACCCATAGTTCTAGGCTCTCTTGGAGAAATGCCAACCTAGGCGAGGAAGAGCGCTAAAAGTTCGACTCGATCATCGAGTGGATGTGGATAGGGGAAGGTGTTAGGCACAGTTTAAATCTAACTCCCTTCGACCTTGCTATAAATTTCTTGTCAAATGTAGACCTTGTGCACATCATAACACCTACATACCTCTGGACTTGACCGCCAGACATTATAACTTCTGTATATTCTTCCATTGACCAACATCAATTCGAAAGAATACTGAACAAACAGTCGGTTAATAATAGTGGCAGAGAAAAGGAGAATAATTTGTCCGAGTCACGACACTCTCAAACTAGTATCATATATCTTTGCATCTATTTATATTCATACTGCTAGTTCATTCCGCTCTTTTGTGCTTCCTCAACCCCTGAAACTTGTACATGCAACATACATGACTGTGTTGCTGCCTTTTCCGGTTATCACAGCGTCCACAGCCGATAACCCCGAATTGTTAGTGATCACTGCCCTATAACTCCCTGTAACTTCGAGCGAACTTATAGGGCACACTATCGGTTGAGGACCATTATAGGTTGACCGGTCAGTTCGAGTAGTTTGGAACTGGCCGTCTTTTGCTGCCTGCAGATTCCGCCACCGCTAAACCACCGCCAAACCACCCCCTCTCTCGCCTTGCCGTTGCGAAACGGGGTAACTCGCGGCTCGAGTTCTTTCCTGCACCTTGAACCCTAAAATCACGGGCTGTTCTAGCCTTCTGCTGTCTCCGGACTACCATTTTCTACGTCGACGACAGCACAATCATCGACAAACTTTCTCTCTGCAGCATCGCTTGATTCAATCAATTCGGCGAACATTATCTCCAGCATATACGTCACTCGATATTGACTCTTTTCTTTTCGCCGTAGGAAATCATAGACCAACTCGCGACATAACACTATCTCAATCTCCAGCACAAAACTGACTTCAATCCTTTGTGCTCTCCTCGAAATGCAGTACCAACTATCGGAAGTGGGTATCAGCGATGCCGATGCTTTAGTTCGCCAATGTCAATTTCCTGCAATACGACAAGATCCTTTACGAAAGATTATATTCCCGGAGGCAAACGCAGGTTCGTACGAAGAAGAAGAGGAAATAAGGTGGACGGTCGAGGGTCTGAAAGAAAGCTTGGAGAACAAGTTATACTATTTCCGTAAAGTGACATTTGGCTCTAGTTATGTTGGCTTTGCTATTTGGACTTTAGAGTCTGGCAGTGAAGGAACAAGGCAAAAGGTAACATCGAACGAGAATCGCAAGTCTTGGAATCCTGCGGCACTGGATGTTGAAGCTTGGAGTCAAGTCTCGAAGCGCCTGAGAGAAGAGCGTCTAAAGGTGTTGCTTGGTCAACAGAATATATGGAGTACGTCGGCGACTATTCCTACATTAAATTGATCTAACTACTCCCTGTTAGGACTTAACACGATAGCAGTGGCACCAGAGCATCAAAGGAACGGTGTTGGATGTATGCTGCTGCAGTGGGGCTGCGATATGGCTGACAACTATAGTCGGAATTCTTTTATTATGGCATCTCCTGATGGAGTTCCATTATATAGCAAATTCAACTTCAAAGCAGTAGAGGAGGTATGGACAGAGCATGGTACCTTTACCAGTATGTTTCGAGAATCAAGACCCTTGATAGATTATGCTGGACAAGAGAAGCAAGCTGGATTTGTCAATATCTAAATCTAAATATCGACCTGAGTCGCATAATTCATAAAAATTCGCTCTGGAGTGATCGTTGAGGCTTGTTATGATTGGGATTTGTCCAAAGAGGCTTGGATCGGTGGCAGGAGTGTTTATGGAACCGACCAAGGAAGTCGAGATCTCAGGACTTAGATTGATCGGTGTACAAGGCCACAAGTCTTCGGCCGAAGAAGTGCGATTAGATACTGTTATCCATATAATGAATGGAACAATGTTCCACTAGAGAAAACTCCATACTTTCGGGCTCCACAAAAGAGCCGACACTGCTCCAAAGCCCCTCAACCCCAAGTTCAGACAATTTTGACTCCGGGGAATCTCGTAGCCAGTAATAACTTGCGCAATTGGTAAGAAACAGTGTCTGTTGTGATTCACCATCTTGCTTACCAGTCTTCTCGCACTATCAGACGAGGTTTGGGGATTTGATCAGATCAAATGTTGGGTTCATAAAGTTGTCTGGGCCAAGCTTTCTATTCTTTGTGTACGATAGCCCAGATCGTAGATTATTCTTGGGTGGTTGGTGCTATGAATGCTAATACGTATTCCGGTGCCTTCATGAATCCATCCCCCCATGCATTGTCGAAGCCGTTGTGATTTCCTTCCTCCACTAAGGTTGGCAGCTCGCCCAGTATGATCGATGGCAGCTGCATTACTCATTGCAACCTGGGCGGTGCAAGTAGGATCAAAATGACTGAACACGATATCCGCAGGGTGCTATTGCAGCTTTCCTCGAAGATAGGGGTGCCGAATGATGGGAATTATTCAACTTATTGGAGATATCTGATGCGCCATCCCCTACGTTGCTGATACGCCGCGTGCGATGCGATCGTCGCCGTGATGGACGACCAGTACTGGTCTAATGCATGTTCCCGCACCTTTCAATTCTGTGTGAATTGTGCCAAAGTTCGGTGTGCAGGGGCTTGCTTTTCTAGACAAAAAAGATGAGCCAATAGGCACAATGATGGATGTTCCGCAGATAAAATCCCGTTACTACTGTAGTACAGGCCTGTCGATGGCAAACAGATCGCTTGAAAACCCGGCCCTGCGCTTGTATACTTCATCACAGTCAAAGGGAACACCTAGGAAACTGGTGTCGAAAGATCCCCTACCTAATCCTCTGGCTTGTCAAAAAAGAGAGTTCAAGTCTAGGGACTACTTCGTCAAAGACGACATATCGAGAATTTGGATTCCATCTACTGATAGATGGAGATGAGAAAAGTCCTTGGAGACTATTGGTTAATTGTCCTTGAGTCTTGGAGCCCGATTTTCCGTGGATCATCAAGATACATTATAGGGACGCCTTCACCGACGGTGGGCTCAAGGGGCATTCGTGGAAGATATTCCCTCATGCGTAGGCAAACCTGGAAACTGAAGTAGCCAATAGGAATGATAACTTCTTATATTTTGGTGAGGTATTTTGGGCAACGGATGTAACATCAAAGATGCTAGGGTGAGGACTACGTGCACCGTCTGTAGTAATCCAATTAAACAAATACACTTATCCCTTTGCAATGCATCAACCGGATTAAAGATCTGCTGTGTCGAACCATCATTTCAAACGAAAAGCTTTTTATTCGTCTTCGGTAAAAATAATAATAACATAATATGACTTGATGGTGGTGAATTGCGAAAACTAAAGAAGGAGGAAGAAGGAAGGGTGTGAAATCCCCCTCATATAGCCCCTCTCCTTGCAAACGGAGACACAGCCCATCATGTCACAAGACTTCTCGTTCTAGTGACGTGTCAAGTGAGAAAGGTGAGGCCGTAAACAACTGCTCGGTCGATTCCAAATGGCCTGGATGCGATAGACTGGGATATTTCCTGCTGACAACAGAAACGGAGTTTGATACAGCTGTTGGAATCGACGTATTAGGACTTGCGAAGGGGCGATCAGTTCTCCCGCGATGATGCAGCCGGTCGATGAATCCGAAATCACCCATTCCGTTCCCAGGACCTTCCTTTCATCCTGACCACGAGGGTCATGAAATTATTTTTATTGCCTCTTCCTGCCCTATTTCTGGGCAAACATCGCTGTGCAGCCGGAGTGTTCGCCCTTGAACAGCACAGGGTCTCTCTATGTTGGTGGCTATCTGCTCAGATAAGTTGCCGGTGTCATGGCGTCAAGAATTTATATTTTGATGAAAAAAACGTAATTTGTGATATAAAATATGTATTTTGTTATAATATATTTAAGCTTTTAAAAAAGACCTACCCCTTTTCGGGTCACCTGACTTCGCTAAACCCCCTTTCTACAGCTGGGAGTCTTCTCTGTCACCACAATCGAGCGCAGGCAAAAGGAACCAGCCTTCATCGCTAGATCCTGCAAAGGCCCCCAGGGTGCCATCGGCACGCTTGTATTCTATGACAATTATAGAACCTGGGTGTTCGGAGATCGCATCTTCCAGGTTGATTCGATTCTTGCAATTTATATCTACCTCAGGTTAGCCAAATCCCAAGTAAAAAGGAAAATAAAGACTTACATAAAATTATCAATTTATTACACATTTTGTCTTGATAGCAAGCTTATCACCCTAAATATTGTCATTGAAGCTCCCAAAGCGTGTATAGATATAATTCTGACCTGTTCCGAAATCGACTTGCTGTTTCGTAGCATATTTTCTAGCCCTACCTGACATCCCCTTTGACCTATGAAAGGTCAGCCTATTCCAAAAATTTTATAACTACTTGCAACTTACCAGATTTGGAGAAAGATTTTGGGCGCTACTTCAGTTCTTGGAGTTGTAGTGCGTGCTGAGTTGTTGCTTCATGTTATCGGCGCGTGTGAGTTTCTTCTGGCAGCCTTGGTAGGTGCATTGGACTCCCTTAAATCCAGTGTGGATTTTAGAGTGGCGTGATGCGTGCCCAGATGCGTTGAAGGTCTTTTTGCAGGAATAAATGTAGCTGTAGCGGCAGGGCTATCTCTTGGCTACTCCTTTGCAACTCTCAACTACAAATAAAGATGCCTTTGACTCGGGAGGTAGCTAAAAGTTACTTTCTAGTGCTTAATATTGCTCTTTCCTGAACCCACCAACCCCGTTGATCAATAAAGCGACTAGGCAAGTAGTTGGGGTCGTAGCTGTGAATCTATATTTGGGAGGCCTAGAAATTTGGAAACTCAATTTTTTGCCGTTATTGTTGTCTTCGCCAACCCTCACCCCATCATTCAGATCGCTGGCTATAGGTTCTCCCCTAGTCGTTTTATTACTCGAAGGTGACAGAGATGGCAAGGGATTTGGAGAATTTCGATTTGGAGTTCCGCTATGAGCATTGCCAAACATTCCATCCGGAAACATCTCCAGTGCTCCCAAAGAAATATGTCCTGGCCTCTCAAGCTCCACAATACCGCTATTGCTAAAGTTGTGATGATCGAGATCAAAACCAAATGGATCAAAAGGCATGAATGCTTGGACGTCCTTGGATATTTGCAGAGCATAG
>Ga0182030_10020724_pt1 | contig 12376 bp, 6 predicted proteins | sample 812S3MmetaG_FD_121299 | JGI IMG/M metagenome (GOLD analysis project Ga0182030, IMG submission 121299) | Permafrost microbial communities from Stordalen Mire, Sweden - 812S3M metaG (Illumina Assembly) | ecosystem: Environmental > Terrestrial > Soil > Wetlands > Permafrost | place: Sweden... | reverse complement strand
GACCGACAGTGCAAACAGCTGCGCTAAATCCGCGTTCTGATGCAGAAAACTTCGACCAGAAAGCCTACGGGTATTTCATCAATCATCAATGGGCGAAGGCGATACCGCTGCTCGAGTTTGGTCTGCAAGAATACAAAGACAATGATCCATATTTAGCAGACAACTACAACCACATCGGCAAATGCTATCTTGGATTGCAGCAATACGACAAAGCGGTGCCGAACTATCAACACTCATTGAAGCTGTACCAAAAGTGGGGCAGCACTGGCTACAACCAGATGCCTGAAGCTGTAACCGATTACGCTACAGTGTTGACTGCACTCGGGCGGCAAGATGCGGCGAAAGCGATGGTTCAAGAATTTGCAAAGACGAAGAATTTAGCTGAAATACCTTAATTGCGCCATCACGTTTACCGCTTAGATGGCGGATGGGGCTTGGTTTGCTCAAATGCCGGCTGGCAGCCGGCGCTCCCGGGAAGGAGCGGCTGGAGCTTCAGTAGGAATCGGATTCTAGCTAGTGAGCCTTTGCCCGAGGTCTAATTCACTCGCCTTTGCCGGTCACTCGCCTTTGCCCGAGGTCTAATTCACTCGCCTTTGGCGGTCACTCGGCTCTGGTGACGGCTATCTGTGGATGATGAATCAATCGTGTGGCTTGCCATACCTGAATATTCTTTGGACTCAATGGCGTGACCTTGCGTTTGTTCGCAATTGGAGAGTTCCATATACACATTTCGCTTTAATACTTTATCGGCTTTGGAATCGCTAAGACGCTTTAGAACTTTCTTCAGATTTGCTTCTGCCGTTAGTAAGTCCCCCTTAGTTTCACGGCAATTAGTCGCAGCAAAAATTACAATCTCACTGAGAGTTTTGTTGTCACCAGTCTTAAAGCCATTCTCTATCGAGTCTTTCAAAAGCTTCTCAGTCTCAGCGCGCCGATTTTGTCGAGCATACACTTTTGCCAGGCCAAATTTAATAATCTCCAGTTGCCCCGAGTCAGGCGGATGTACCATTTGCATTTGAGCGAGCGCTCGTAGGAAATATTTTTCTGCTTCAGCAACATTACCAAGATTCAAGCAAGAAAGTGCATAATGGCCTTGCCAGGAACCTTCATGCCAATGATCATCGAAAAACGGATTGTTGGTTTCAGATAGTATTTGCTTATACAGATTGTTAGCCATCTTCGAATCACCTTCTATAAGGTAGGTGAAGGCAAGATTCTCCTTACAATCCAGATATTTCCAGCGTGGAAAATCTTTGCTATTTTCGGCCATAGATAACCTCTGCCGATTGACCGCAATCGCTCCGGAAAAATCGCCAGCGGTGAACAGATATTGTGCTAGGATTTGCAATTGACGCATTTTCGTCGGCCCGGAAAAGTGGCTCTCAATAATACGTTGGGCTTCCCTGATTTGTGATAGAGCCTCGGCATTCTGCTCAAGAGCAACTTTGCAATCGGCGCGAAGTTCGAGAAAACGAATTTGTTCTGTTTCTCTGTCCGTCAAATTTTTAGCATGCTCAACGATTTCAATCGCCTGAGAGAAAATCGAATCGGCTTTATCGAACTCGCGCTGATCGATAAAGTCCTTGCCCAGGAGGGCATACGCAGACAAACAAAGCGACGCCATCGATCCGTCCATAAATTTCACATCGCCAGTTCGGCCTGCTTCCACCCCAGATAAATTCTCTGCCAGCAATAAAGTCTTTCTCAAATGTTTTTGCGCCTCAGCGTGACGATGCAGTTCCGAGTAGATTTCGCCCACATTCAACTCGGTCTCAGCTAGCGTTTCATCGTCAGTATGTTCTGCCCTGGCGATGCTTTCGCGAAGGCAAGATTCAGCTTCAGTGTTTTTGCCTTCGCGTGTATAGACAAAGCCCAGTCGTCGAAGCCAGAACACGTAAATCGGATTGTCCTTGCCTTCCCTGCTCGCGACCAGCTCTACGGCTCGCCGGGTAACTTGCTCAGCTCGTTCTAGCTGACCCTTTTGAATGAAACAATTTGCCAACATTTTCATAACATCGAAAACATTGGCACCTTCGCTGACTCCATAGCTATGAGAGTACTCCATCAAAGCAAGGACTTCCTCTAGTTCTTTAATTGTGGATCTCGAGTCTTCTCGCCTGTAGTAATATTTTGCCAGAGCAAAAGTTGGAGAGATAAGGAATTTATGCCTAGTGCCAAAGCGTATTTTCTTTTGTTTGATACTTAACAGGAGACTCTTTAGCTCGATTTGATCGTCAACTCTGGTAATCGTCACAGCTGTGCCGGCAGGCTTTGCATGGCTATACTTGTAAGCGATCGCAGCTCCGAGAAGAACAAAGACCAAAGCAGATGCAATGCCTATTAGATTGAGACTCAGCCCTGTTTCTTTTCTTGAATGGCTTTCGCTGCCCCAGCCATGAGTGTCTTTCAACAAGGGAGGAAGAGGCTGGCTTTGAGAAAGCAATTCCATTATTGCAGCAACAGAAGCTGGGCGTTTGTCCTTCTCTTTTTGCAAACAGAGGAGACACACTGATTTATAGAGTTGCTCTTGCTCAGCGTTACGCCATGAAAACGTCGGTTCGGCAGGATATTCATTTTGATGCTTGTACAAAATACCGATTGGCTCTAGCGCATCCAACGGTGGGGCTCCAGTAATCATTTCATAAAGCAAACAGCCGAGTGAATAAATATCAGAACTAAAATCGATTGGCTCACCGCGACAAGCTTCCGGACTCATATAAAGCGGGTTGCCGATTAACGCACCTACTCTCGTAAGCGCCCGGGTCGGCAAATCACCTGCAGCAGTCGAAGCAGGGTCAGACACGACTTTCGATAAGCCAAAATCAATCATTTTGACAAGAAGTTTTCCTGCAGGATCAACAAGTAAAACATTCGCCGAACTCAAGTCGCGATGAACAATGTTTTGCCCATGCGCATGAGCAAGCGCCGCGCAAATCTGGGCAAAAATACTTTGAGATTCGTCAAATGTCAGCCTTCCATTTTTCTCATTCAGAAAGCCCTTGAGACTAAGACCTGGTACAAACTCCATGACGATGAATGGAGTAGTATTATTCAGCAACTCTATCGCAAATACCTGCACGATATTGGGATGTGAAAGGCGACCCAAATATTTCGATTCCCGCAGGAAACGATCGTAATCGTCACCGTCAGGATTTATCGAAGATTTCAGTATCTTCAGCGCGACTTCTCGCTTTAGTGTTTGATCGAGGGCACGATAGACTGTTCCGAACCCGCCTTCGCCTAACTCAGCGCGAATTTCGTAATGCTCTGCTAAGATTTCGCCTGCGTGTATCTTCATGTGCATTCAAGAACGTGAGATCGACAATATTAATAGCTTACACCATCGACCGGAGTCGCTTAGAGGTTCAAACGTTGTGCCGACCTGGTGTAATCTTTGGCCTGCTCTGCGCGACCTTGATCTAAAGCGCAATCAGACAGTGCCCTATAAATATCTTGCTTGAGCACTCGATCTGAACCGTGATCGTTGAAATAGCTTAAAGCACGAGTCAAAATCGATTCTGCCGCCGCCAGGTCGATTTTGTTTTTTCTGTAAAAAGTAGACGCAAATACAGCCGTATCTCTCAGCATAGTTTTGTCGCCGATCTTGAAGGCATTTTCAACAGCGTCTTTTAGATACAGTTCCGCCTCATTGCTTCGTTTCTGTTGAGCGTATATTTTTGCCAGGTCAAATTGCTCGCACTGAATTTCACGCCGATCAAGAGGAAAGCATTGCTTCATTTCCTTTAAAGCTTGAATATAGTATTTTTCCGCAGCAGAATTATCATTCAGCCTGACATAGGATAGAGCAAAATGGCTGCGCCAGAGTCCTTCATGCCAGTGATCTCCAATGCTAGATTGATTGCTGTCAGTAGATTCAAGTTGCTTATAGAGATCGTTTGCTTTTTTGGAATCGCCAGATTTAAGGAAGCAAAAAGCCAGGTTTTCTTTGATTTCCAATTTTTTCCAAGGTGCGTAATCTTTGGTCTTCTCAGCTATTTGCGCTGCTTGCTGGTACAGTGAAATAGCCTTAGAATAGTCTTTGGCTTTTGCCCAAGACGAGGCAAGCTCGCGCAATTGCCAACTCTTTGCTGCCTCACTAGTAAAACTTTTGTCTATTATGTCCTGAGCTTCATCGAGCAAAGAGTTGGCGCTAGACTTTTGCCCCTGCGCCATTTTGCGCTCAGCTAACAGTTTGAGAAAACGGACTTTCTGAGTTGTTCGATCTATCAGATTCTTAGAATGCTCAATAAAATTCAACGACTTAAGCAAAAACTCTTCAGACTTTTTCAACTCACCCTGGTCAAAGTAATAGGTACTGAGCGATGAATAAATATCGAATAAGACTTCATCGCCTTTTTTCGCCAGATTATTTTCAAACACCTTCGTTCCTAGAAGGCGAACAGACGGACTTGGTTGTGCGGTCGCGTGAGACAATTCTTCTGCGAGATGTTGCGCTTTCTTCAAAAATTTGAATGCCTCAACCGGTCTTTTCTGCTCCAAATAGAAATTGCCTGCAACAAATTCTGCGTCGGCAAGAGTCTGCTCGTCAGTGCTCTCCGCCTGGGCAATACTTTCAAGATAGTAGTTCTCAGCCTCCGAATACTTTTGTTCATATTCGCAAATTTTCCCCAATCGACTAAGCCAAATAACGTAGTTCGCATTCTCTTTGCCTTCAGTCTCAGCGATCAGCTTTAGCGCTTGTTTATCGAGTTCTTCGCTTTTCTCGGGTTCAGCCTTGTAAAATCGACAGCTAGAAAGCAACCTCAATACATCATAGACAGTCTGTCCTTGCTTCAATACGAAGATATGATTCTGACGCATGAGAGAATAAACTTGCCCAAGTTGTTCAATAGCTTTATCAGAATCTTGATGCAAGTAATAAAATTCTCCCAGCGCAAAAAGCGGCTCGATTAGCGCCTCGTGTTTGTTTCCGTAACGAGCTCTTTTCTGTTTAACATTTGAAAGTAAGTTTTTCAGCTCTAGCGATTTGCTATCTTGCTTAACAACAATCGATTCAGCTTTTACCTGGCTCTCGCGGTTAAGTTTGTACCATACAAGACTTCCGGTAACGACAAAAACGCAGGCAAGTAAAACCACTGCGGGACTAAGACCAGAAGCAAATCCTTTTGAACGACGACTCTCATTTCTCCAGCCATATCCCCTTTGCAAAAGGGAACCCAATTTTACAGATTGACCAAGAATTGCAAGAAGGTCGTCAACTTTCGGCCGCTTATCTTTATCCTTTTGCATACAGCGCAGACAGAGCTCTTTGTACAATACTTCTTGGTCTGGATTCTCCCACGACAGCTGGGGTTCGTAGGGGAACTCATTTTGATGTTTGTACAAAATACCAAGAGGCTCGGCAGAATCAAAAGGAACCTTCCCAGCTATCATTTCATAGAGCAAACATCCAAGCGAATAAATATCAGAACTAGGATCGACGGCTTCGCCGCGACACGCTTCAGGACTCATGTACCGAGGGTTGCCTATTAACGATCCAGCCCTTGTAAGAGCTTTCGTCGCCATATTATTATGATCTGATACTTCCTGAGACTGATCGACTTTCGATAAACCGAAGTCGATTATTTTGACTAAGTGTTCACCGTTCGAATCAACAAGCAAAATATTAGCAGAACTCAAATCGCGGTGCACAATGCCCTGTTTATGGGCTTCCGAAAGAGCAGAGCAAATCTGAACAAAGATGCTTTTGACTTCAGCGGCACTCAGTTTGCCGTCCCTCGCGGTTAGCAAAGCCTTGAGGCTTACGCCTGCTACAAATTCCATGACGATGAATGGCGTAGTGTTATTAAGCAACTCAACCGCGAATACTTGAACAATATTTGGATGCGAGAGCCGAGCCAGATATTTTGATTCGCGCATGAAACGGCTGTAATCGTCACCGCCAGGACTCGTTGTCGACTTCAGAATTTTAAGAGCGACCTCCCGCCGGAGAGTCTGGTCAAAAGCGCGATAAACAGTTCCGAAACCACCTTCGCCCAATTCGGCGCGGATTTCATAATGCTCGGCTAAGACTTCGCCTGGACGTAATTTCATCTGGGATTAATGCAGAGTAACATCGACTAACTTAGACTATTCCTCCAAACCTACATCAAATATCGATTTCAGACCAGCCAAGTATTATAAAAGTCCCAAGAACCTCCCAGCCCCGGCGAAACCATCTAAAATGGTTCTGGCGTTCTTACTGGGCCTACAGCATCGAGGCAGCACGAACGGTTTTCGGCATTAAAGTTAATGCCCTCCACAGCAGATCGTAGGGGCGGTGCTCGCGCCGCCCAACTTCTGAACTCAGCGCTCCCAAAGAACCGTGTTCCTTCAATTAGTGATATCAAAACCAGCCGTAGGGGCGGTGCTCGCGCCGCCCAATTTCTGAACTCAGCGCCCCAAAGAACCTTGTTCCTTCAATTAGTGATACCAAACTCCACTCCGCCAGAGGCGTAAATGCCATCCAAATTTTCCCTCACAATACTCAGCCTCAGCAGTCTCATAGCACTACAGTCGGTGCCTCCCGTTTTTGCTCGAGACGATGTTGGACAAAAGCTGGCAAAAGCAGCAGAGTTGTTAAACCGCGGGAAAGCGGGCGCGGCAGCATCTATCTTGCACGGAGTCATTGTCGGACACCCAAGCGATTCGCAAGCTCACATGGAACTTGGTGCAGCACTAGCCTGCCTCGCAGACAACGATGATTATGATTCGGCAATAGCTGAAGAAAAGAAAGCGCTCGAGCTAGATCCAAATTCATACTATGCGCGCAAAATTCTAGGACACATTTACACCAACCTGCACAAGTCTGAGGAATCGATAGCCATACTAAAAGAAGCTTGCGCAATTAACCCACGCAGCTATGCCGCGCACCGCGATTTAGGCATTGCGCTTATGACCGCCGGTAAAAACGATGAAGCGATGAAAAGCTTTGAAGACGCGATCAAAATAGATCCCACAAGACCCGACGCTCATGGCAAACTCTCTCTTCTATACCTGCAGAAAGACAAGTTTAAGGAGGCCGTGAATGAAGGCAAGAAAGCAGTCAAACTGGACGTGCCTAACCCTGAAGCACATCTTGCTCTAGCTAATGCGCTACTTGCTTCCGGCGACAAACTCGGCGCGATCGAACCATACGAAACCGCATTGCAAGCCAATTTCGAGAAACCCTATCGTAATCCGCTGACTGCCGCCGCTTCAATATCGGGAATTGGCTGGGCGTTTTTGGTAAAAGGAGCAGGACCGAAAGAGCTAGCGGAAGCCGCCAATGATCAGCGTCAAGCAATAAAGATTTTCCCGGCGTTTGGACCTGCCTACGTTAGATTAGCGGAGATACTTTTGCTTCAGGGAAACACAAAGAAAGCTGACGCGGTGTACCAGGTTTCGATTAAACTGAGCCAGGATGATGCGGGTGTTTCGACAGCATACGCTAAGTATTTGGTGAAGACAGGACGCACTGAGGAAGCCAAAAGCGTGCTGAAGAAAGTTTTGGAAAAGCGACCAGACTATAAACCCGCTGCGGAAAAATTGGCCGAATTAGACAATGAGCGAGCGAGCTGATCAGATAGTCTACGAGCGGTACTAGCACGCTTTTTACGGGCACTCCTCCGTAGTTATGAGTCTTTCAACCGGGCGACGCACGGCGTCGCACCCTACGTCTGGACGCTTGTTAGTAATGCTTAGACCCGAGGGTAGGGACGGCCACCTGAGAGAATGACACGCTCTGACAGAGTGACACGGTCCTGACAGAACGGCATGGTCCTGACAGAACGGCATGGTCCTGACAGAACGGCACGGTCCTGACAGAACGGCACGGTCCTGACATAACGGCATGGTCCTGACAGAACGGCACGGTCCTGACAGAACGGCATGGTCCTGACAGAATGACACGCGCTGACAGATTCATTAAAGAAATTTATCTACGTGAATCTCCCAGTCATCTCCGGCTGGCTCAGCCGGTCTCGCCCATAATGGATGCGGGTAAGGCGCCACGGGCTTGTCGGGGCGGCGTTTCGCGTGAGATTGTCTATGGACTCTTTGGAAAGCACTACTAACAGTCGCTTAAATCACACGGAGCTTGACTCAAACAAGCTTGCCATGGCACTTTTCGCAGATACTCAGAAGCAAATAAACATAGAACCTGGAAAAATCGAAGCGGGTAATCGCGAGGCAGGCAAGAACGAAGCAGGCAATCACGACACCGGCAAGAATGAATCTGGCTTACACGAATCTGGCTTACACGAATCTGGCTTACACGAATCTGGTATACACGAATCTGGTATACACGAATCTGGTATACACGAATCTGGTATACACGAATCTGGTATACACGAATCTGGTATACACGAATCTGGTAAGCGCGAAGCTGAACACAAAAGCACCGAAGAGAACGCACTCAAAAAGTACCCGCCAATAATTACTTCAGACAGCAACGGACACGTGCAAAAGATTGTCCGTGCGGACGGAAGCGAAGATTCCTTCCAATATGACGGCGACTCGCTGAGTCGCTACACCTCGAAAAGTTCAAGCGGTGAAGTGACAACATGGGAGCGACAAACCAAAAATTCAGAAACAGATTCTGACTCTTCAACAAAGCGCCATGACGACGACAAGAATCTGGTGCGCTGGACTTCGCCGCAATCCGACGATATGTTGATCAACATCCGAGTACAGCCTGATGCGACCGTCGTTTATGAAGATGTGCCTGGAGCGATAATAACAAAGCGCCCTGACGCATGGACTCAACGAGAAAACATAAACGGCACAAAAGTATTGCTCGATGAAAAGTCACGCGTGATTCACCTGGAAAAATCGGATGGTAGTACGGTTGATGCAAACTACAAGAATGAAACTCCGATCGAACTCAGTATTCAGGAAAACGGCGTCACCACCGAATGGTCGCGAGATGCAAAAGGCAAATGGACTAATCCGCATAATGAGCTTGCCCTCACTCACTACAAGTTAAGCGAAACCGGCGTTGAGACTTGTGTTGAAACTCTGCACGGCAACGTCACACACATAGAATATCCAGACGGCGCGAATCGCTCATTCGTACACAGCAATGGTCGACTCGACAAGGTCATTGAGCATTCCGTGGAGCAACATCGAGACATTGCCTGGACGCGGGTAGGCAATTCGGACATGTGGAAGTCGGCTGGGTTAGCCGAAAAGCGCATGGCGGCACAAGTGTCAGCTGATGGAAACTACTCCTACGTGGATACAAACGGCTTGATGCACAAATTCACGCTTGACGAAAGCGAAGTATTGTCGCGCCCTGGGCGTAAACTTTCAGCCGACGCGTTGCATGCCGGCGAGAGCTTGAAAGACGCCGCACAGCTAGCTATCAGCGATCCAGCACAGCTGAAAGAGTTCGACAAAGATATAAGCAAATTTGAGCTGCGTGCTCAGGCTCAGGATCTCGACGATAAAGTGATCGCTTCCAGTCTTATGGGAATGGCGGCATTACTCGACACAAACAAGAGCTCTTATCTTCCGGCAAGCGACAGAATAGACATTGCCGAGCAGGCGATGCACAATCTTGCGACGCCACGAAGCACAGACCAGGGCGGACACAACACATGCGGCGCCACATCTGCAGAAGTACTTCTGAGTGCAAAATATCCCGACAGATTAGTAGATTTGCTCAATCAAATCGCAGATACAGGCGAGTACAAAACCGCAAAGGGACTGGTGATTAAGCCAAGCGCCCAGAGTTTGAAAGCAGATAAGGAAGCATCCAGTTTCGATCCATACGACGCCGATGCTTCAGAAGGCGTGCGAAGTTTTGTGGGTCAACTCGTGCAGACTGTGGGCATTGATGCGATCTATTCCGCACAGAATCTCGGCAGATTTTACGAATCGAAAGATGATAAGGAGTACGTAGTAAACAGTGGCAGCGGAAAGATTCATAGCTTTGATGGACTCGAGGATCCCGACGTGCACGAAATGCTGCGTCAAATTACCGCTGAGGAAATTTCGCCCTACTCCAAAGAGAAACAGTTTAATTCTGCCGAAACGTTGAAGGATGTTTTGCAGGGCCTTCAAAAAGACCACGCATTCCCAATTGTTTTTTCGGTTGACGTTTTGAAAAAGGGTGGTCCATTCTTCGAACAATACAGAGAGGATCGAGCGGGACTTGATGATGGCGGGCATTACGTCACTGTGTGGGATATCGATTCTCACAACAATGTTCTGGTTGACGATCAATTTGGTCACGAGAATGACTTTGAATCGCTTAGACGTGTGCCCGTCGAAAAGCTGTTCAAAGCAACCACGACATTCCGCAGCGCGCCGGCGCGCCCCGATCCGATCCGCATTGTGCACCACAGGCATATGGGGCAGTGACAACGCATTGATTGATTTAGGTTAGGGTGCGTCTTTCGTGGTCAAGCCGCCCACGCGTTGCCTCAACGAAAAGTCTTACCCTCATCGGAAATCTTCCCCTTACAACTTACAACCAAAGAAGAATTTTCGGTGAGCTTAGCGAATTTCTCAAGAAGATTTGATTTAAACCGCGCTGGAAGCAAATGCGGGCGAAGCCGGTGCTTGCTGGCCCTTAGGAAAAAGCATTAAATAACGACATTGACAACACGAGAATAGAGCTTCCCGAACCGTTGTCAATGTCGTAATTTAATGCTTTTTCCTAAGGCAATTCAGGAGTCTACCCTTATTGGTTAATTCCCTTACCACTGCAGTATCGGCTATAAGCTTGAGACGCAAGAGCGAATCCCCCAGGGTAGAATCTCTGTGGGTAGAATCACACAGAATCGAACCTCGAACGCAAATCCCAAATTTCGCGACGCCCTTCGCAGCAAATCCTAAATCTCGCGGCGACCTTCCATAGCCTTAGCCAGGGTCACATCGTCGGCGTATTCCAAGTCTGCGCCCATCGGCAAGCCGAAAGCGATGCGGCTAACCTTAACACCGCAAGGCTTGATCAACTGAGTCAGATACAAAACCGTAGCATCGCCTTCAACCGTCGGATTGATCGCCAGGATGACTTCGCTGACCTCAATCTCCTGCAAGCGTTGAATCAATTCGCGGATGCTCAAATCAGCCGGACCACGCCCCTGCATCGGCGAAATCAGCCCGGTTAAAACGTGATAACTTCCTCTAAAATCGCGCGAGCGCTCAAGCGCAATTACATCTTTCGCATCAGCAACCACGCAAATAACTTTCTTGTCGCGGCGCTCGTCAGTGCACAACTCGCAAGGGTTCTGCGCGCTAAGGTGAAAACAAATGCTGCAATGTTTTACCTTTTCCTTGGCATCAATTATCGCTTCTGCAAACCCTCGCACCTGTTCTTCAGACAAATCAAGCACAAAAAAGGCCATGCGCTGGGCCGATTTCGGCCCAACGCCCGGAAATTTCTGAAATTCTTCTATCAGCTTTGCCAGCGGTCGCGTGAAGAACATGTCTGCCCTTCAGCTTAGAAGCCCATCCCCGGCGGCAATTTCATACCGGCGGTAAGACCGCCAGCTCTCTGCTGCATCAAATTCTGTGCTTTGGTCGACGCATCTTTCACCGCAGCAAGAACCAGATCTTCCAGTGTTTCTACGTCATCAGGATCAACAGCTTCTTTCTTGATCTTGATAGATTTGAATTCAGCATTGCCGTTGCAGATTACAGTAACAGCGCCACCACCGGCAGTGCCTTCGACCATAACCGCAGCAAGTTCGGTTTGCATCTTAGCCATATCTTGCTGCATCTTCATAAGAGAGCTTTGCGCATCCCTCATCATTTTCGCCCAATCTTGCGTCATCGTTAAATCCTCCAGAAGAGATAAATTATCCCACATAAGCGCCGGCGTTCCAGCAGGCTTATATATAAGTTCTCGCGCCAGTCTAAAGCCCGGAGAAGCGCCCAGTAGCCATTCTAGTCCATAAGCACAGGAATAATCTGCACGAAAAAGTCATCGTTAGCCGCTCCGCACTTTTTAATCTTTGTTAAATGCCCATATATAGAACTGAGCAATGGCGTTTATACTTGAGATGTTGCAATGAGCACTACCGGGTACAAACAAATGCAAGACTACGAAACCAGCAGCCAGGATAGCTCCAACTCTCTCGAAGAAGAGACCTCGCAAGACCGTGCCGGAGCATTGATTAAAGCACTCCTCAAGAAGATGGTCGTATTCATTTGCTTCGGTCCAGGAGTTTTGGGGGTATTGTGGATTATTGGTCGCCTATTCAAGCGCTAAAGCCTCAAGACGCACTGCAAGAGCTGGCGGAGCGCAATCCTGACTTCTACAACCGTTATGCGGGTGTAGAAGATGAATTTGGCTTTAACTTCGAAACATTTGCTCGCTGGGAGCGTTATTTTCGCTTCCTTAATGAAGAGTATTTCAAAATAAAGATTAAAGGTCTCGAAAACATTC
>Ga0182030_10020722_pt1 | contig 12376 bp, 19 predicted proteins | sample 812S3MmetaG_FD_121299 | JGI IMG/M metagenome (GOLD analysis project Ga0182030, IMG submission 121299) | Permafrost microbial communities from Stordalen Mire, Sweden - 812S3M metaG (Illumina Assembly) | ecosystem: Environmental > Terrestrial > Soil > Wetlands > Permafrost | place: Sweden... | reverse complement strand
TCTCGTTCTCACCCAGCTCAGCAAGTTCACATCTCGCGCCGGGCGCCAGTATCGAGGGGAGCGGGTGGGTCTGCACTCCGCAGGGCCAGAAATATAGTTTGCGTGTCACCGGCGGTGCGTCCGGACACATCTGGAATGACATGGACGGCCACACGATGCGCATCTACGCGTACCACCGACCTTTTGCGTGGCAGTTCCGTAGCAGGGGAGATGGTCGTCCTGCGCTCAGCTTCTCGGGGCAATGGTCGGGTCCCAACCTGGTGATGCAGGATGAGGGCAGCATCTCGCGCGCCTTCCAAACCGATGGAACCTTAAAGACCCACCGCGAGTCGCTGCCGACCGGTCGGGACACAATCATCCTGCCGGTCGTTTTTACGGAAGGTAACTATCAGCTAGCCTTCGCCGGCTGCCCGCCGATGAAAGGTTTCTGAGTCGGCAGTCAGCGGAGGGTCCATCGATCTCGCGTTTCCTTAAGAGCATTGAATCTACATTTCGTAACCAAGGTTACATCTCGTCCTTATGTAATTGTCCTCTCCGCCTCCAAGGCCATGAAATTAATCCCTTAGTTAGAGATTGACCCGGAGCGGAAATTGGCGATCGTCCGGTTCGCGGAGTTAGTATTCGACCGACCTCGGAGCGCCAGGAGCGCTCGGTATTCGGGTATACGCCGTTTTATGACGATGCGGGCATCAATGACTCGGTGACGCTTTCCAAGGATCGGAGGCGCTGAAGGCGGCACGATCGGTCGAAATTTATTAGTCTAATTCGTCGTCCGGATTAGCAACTGGAGGCTGCGATGAGAGAGCTGATCTTGAAGATGTCTATATCGATCGATGGCTTCGTAGCCAGCGAGGACGGCGGAGCCAAATGGATCTTTGACACCCATGATGAAGCGGCGGCCGCCTGGACAGTTAAAACCGTGTGGGAGGCGAGCCTTCACATCATGGGCAGCCGTACCTTCCATGATATGGCCGCCTACTGGCCGAACTCCACTGAAGTATACGCACCGCCGATGAACCAGATACCCAAAGCGGTCTTCTCAAAGCAGGGATCTGCCGTCTTAAAGGGCACCGACACGACAGCGGCGCTTAGAGACGCGCGTGCCAACGCGCGTCCAGACCAGCGGGCGCCGCTGCAGCCCGGGGGCGATAGTTGGGCAACAGCCTATGTCGCGAGCGGGGATCTGGCGGAGGAGATCGCCAAGCTGAAGGCTCAGGATGGCAAGCCAATTATTGCGCACGGCGGAGCCGGCTTTGCCCGAAGCCTCGTTGCTGCGGGACTTATTGACCAGTACGCGCTATTGATACATCCGGTCGCGGTCGGCAATGGGCTGCCGCTGTTTTCTGCTCTTGCAGCGCCACGGACTTTCAAGCTCGTGAGCTCAACTCCGTTCCCGCGGGGAGCGGTGGCTCAAATCTATCGGCCGGCATAGGACCGCAGTTCGCCGATGGCGCTCTCGACCCGTAAGAGTCGGTGACGACCGCCAGCTTTAAGGAAATCACGAAGTCAGCCATGACGCGTCAACGTCAGCGCTGGCGAACACATAAACTAGATTGTGTAGAGTCACCAAATAGAAATGTGCTAACTGCTGAGATCGCATCATTTGGTACGGTTTCAGAGGCGCAGAATCGAGCAACCGCAACGGAGGGTAGGTCCAAGACGGATGACGGCCGCGCTCCAATTTCGGAAGCGACTGTGCGGGAGCCGCTATGAATCCTCCGGGAGCTTCGTCCTCACCGGCAGAGACAAGCACATGCATGAATCGGAGGATCAGAGTAGGCGCCGAACCTCCACTTCCCGCGAAGGTCCCAGCGATAGCGCACCCCGATGCGCGAGCGGCCGCTTTCGGGCAGCGAGTTACCGCGGTCCGGCAAAGATCACCGCCCGCTTGTTCACGGCCTTTGCCTTGGCGAACTGGTATCTGGTCAAACGCCGATTGCTGCCATCACGGGAGACGTGTCGATGTTGAACGCGGCTTATCTCGTGCCCCGCGGAGCTTCGCGAAGAAAGCGTCCTCGATGGCGGGATTCCAGCCCTCATTTCTGAACCAATCGTTACGAGTCATACCACGGAGTTTAAGGCAAGCTTTGAACGGCCGCTTTGTCGCCGAAGGTTTCATGACGCGAATGGCTCAAAGTGGCCGATCGGCGCCCATTGTACCTGGTCAACGCGCCGTGCCGGTCAGACCGCCATTGTGCCGGGAAGCCGGGCGGCCTTGCCATCGAAGGTTGCTGTCGACCGGCATCCCATCTGCCGGTTATGCGCGGCTATGAGGCAATCCGCGAAGCCGCACGGGCTGTCCTTCCAATGAAATAGCGCCTCTTCCAAAGCCGGTTCATCTTCGAATAAAAGTTCGCGTGCCTCGAGTATCGCGCGGAAAATGTTCAGAATAGCCTCGCGACCAAACCCATAGCGACTCCGCAGAACCCATTCGGATTCGAGTAGCACCAGCAGTGATACCAGCACCGGTTCATCCCGGCCGAGCGCCTGGTCGATCAGCTTGCGCGCGCGGCGCGTCTGATCAGCGTCGTCCGCGACGACGAGACGGACGACAACATTCGTGTCGATGCCAATCATCGAACTACGGCTACCGACTCATCTGCGCGATTGACACCCGCTTGCCGCCTGGGGGCTTGAAGGAAATATCCCGGATGCTTCTGTTCTTTACACGAACGATGATCGTTCCATCCTCAAGCACCGTGAAGTGAATCCGATCCCCGGCCTTGAGATTCGCAGCAGCCCGTATGTCCTTGGGGATCGTCGTCTGGCCCTTACTAGTTACTGTGGCAAACGCCATGGCATTCTCCCGGTATTCTTACGATTTGTAATATTGTAAGCGAGAAGGCGTCACTGATCCATCGGGATTTCTGGTCAATTGGGCTAGATGGACGCCCTGCCCGGGACCTGCTGTCCCATTGGATGGCCTACTGCGAATGTCAGCTTACCGGCGATCATTTCTGGGGGGCGAGTGAACGCAACTGGCCTGTCAGAGACGGATTCACTGCTCCGAACGTGCCGCTCGGGTCGAATTTAACAGGTTCATCTTGCCGGTGTCGGGCAATGCGCCAACCTGACCCGAAGCCGTCCTTCATGAAAGGCGGTTTAGCGGAACCTGGAAAGCCAGGTCGTTACTCTGCGAATACTTCTTGCAGCGTGGTTAGAACATTGGAAAGGGTCTTTGTATTGACCGCACCAACCCGTTTGACCAAACGGACCTTGTCAACAGTTCTGATTTGATCGAGCACGATCAGGCCTTTTTTCGCTGCGTGGGTCACGGGCACGCGGAACGGAGCTAGGAAGCCTTTGCTGGTCATTGGAGCAACAATGACGGTGCGCAGATGCTCGTTAAGTTCCGGAGGCGAGACGATGACGCACGGCCGAGATTTTTTGATCTCACTTCCGACCGTTGGGTCAAGAGCGACGAGCCAGATCTCGCCGCGTTTTACCACTCAAGTTCCAGATCCGCGGCGTTGGCAAAGTCTCCCATGAGGAGTTCATCCTCACCCTGATCAGTAACCGATTTGGCGGCCTGCGACCACCCCGCGCGCGCCGCCTTGCGTGGCTTACGCAACACGATGGCCCCACGCTCGACGGTCAGGTCCGCCTGCCCGGAAAGTCCTACCTGGGCCAGAACGGGCTTGGGGATGACAATCCCCAGTGAATTTCCGATGCGACGGACAGTTACGGGTAGAGATTTCATGGTGACAACAATGTTATTACAATGGCGCGGTTTCGTCAAGCGACTGAGTGCCGCGCACATTTACCTCAACCTCATGGGCCCAGCGTCCGCTTAGGAGCAGCGCGAATCGCTGGTTGAATGACGGGACTCTGGCCGAAAACAGCCCCTCGATGTGCTCCGAACCGGACGTTGAGCGAGCCGTTCTGGCGCCGCAGGTCCAGCCGACCGTCAGGCGTCTTCATGATATGTCGGCGTCAGCGCGGCGCGGGCGCCTGTCACCGCGCGCTCCTTTGCCGGGTGAGTCACGCCGAATCGCCCGCGAACGGCCCGCGATAATCACGGAGCAGCGCGCGACTGGCCGGCAGCAGTCCGGCCAGCAGGCACAAGGCGCCCACGCTCATGAGATTGTCGACATCCCAAAAGGCGAGGAACACGAGGCAGCCGGCGATTACCGTCAACGTCGCCCAGCGAGGCACGCCCGCCGTGCGCCACAAAGCGGCGGCCTGCACGGCGATGCCGAGCAGGGCCAGTTCGGCGAGTGAGCGCGTCATTCCATACGCGCCCTGGTCGGCCGTCACCGCGGCATAAGTGGCGACGGCGCCATCGGTAAAGCGTGCATCCACGTCACCCATACCGCGGGTCAGTGCGGTGAACAGTCCCAGTACGCCCGCCACGTACAGGCAGCCGGTGACGGTGAGCGCCAGGCCGAGCACCGCGAGCGCCGGCCGGTGTCGACGACCCAGCGCATGGAGGCCGAAGGCCGCGAGCAGAAGGATGGGCAGTGTCAAGTAGCCGATCATGTGGGGATCGTGGATCATGGGCCAGCGATTGCGGAGGGCGATGAGGTTCGTCACCTTGTCGGCGGCAGGCACGGGCACATAGCGCCAGCGCAACACCAGAACATCGGCGAGCGAGCGAAAATGCAGCGCAAACATCAGCAGCCAGAGAACCGGGAAACCCACGAGCGCATACGCTTGAGCCTGCCGGATGAGTCGATCGATCGTGTGCGTGTTCATGGCTCCACGAAAACACGCCGGGGCGCGCCGTGACAAGCCGGCCGCGCGTGAAATCAGGCGCTGTGAAACAGATTTCGCAAAGTGTCGCCGACCGGACGGACCCCCGGGCGGAAAAAACCCGGGCCGCGCTCGCGGCGGCGTTCGTGGCACTCCTCGGCCGCCGCTCCTATGATCGCATCCGGGTGAGCGACATCACGCGCAAGGCGGCGATCGGTCGCGCCACTTTCTATGCGCACTTTGCGTCGAAGGACGCATTGCTGCATTCCGAACTCGTCCGGGTGGTGCTGCCCAAGCTCGCGGAGTTGCGCGAGGACGCCTGCCCTGTCGACGCCACCGCGCTGTTCGGACACGTCCACCATGCCCGCGGCATCTACCGCTCGATTCTGGGCGGAGCCGCGCGCGGCGTCACGGAACGCGTGATTCAGGAGGCGCTCGAGTCCCGGGTGCGTGCGATATTCGCGGAACGCGGTGCGAGGGAGACGGCGGGCGGCGAGTTTGCGCCGCGCTTCGTGGCGAGCACGCTGCTGAGCCTGCTCGCCTGGTCGCTAGAACAGCCCGTGGCGCCGTCCGCCGCCGCCCTTCAGGGGATGCTGCGTTCGCTGGTGGGGCGGGCGCTCAGCTGACCGGCGTCCGACGTCACGGGCGCGGCAGGCTCCGTACCCGACGGCGTCGACTCGCCTCAACCGTCCTGCGCGAAGCGCCTGCGGTATTCGACCGGGCTCAGACCGATTCTTCGGCGAAAGTGGTATCGCATCGTGGTCGCGGTGCCGAGACCGGACCGGGTCGCCACCGCATCCATGGACAGCGAGGAGCGCTCGAGAAGTTCCTGACCGCCGTTCCCGCTGCGCCCTCGGAAGCCGCCCTGCGGCACTTCGAGGCGGCGTTCGCGTTCGAGACGGATTGCTGGGATACCCATGAGGCCCTCGAGAGCGGCAATCCGGGATTCGTGCTGCTGGACGTCCGCGGACCCGCGCTGTTCGAGAAAGGGCACATCGCCGGGGCGGTGAGCCTGCCCCACGGCACGATCGTCGCCTCCAGAATGGCGCAGTATGCCCCGCATACCCTGTTCGTGACCTATTGCGCGGGTCCGCACTGCAATGGCGCCGCGCGCGGAGCGATGCGCCTGGCGCGGCTGGGCTACGCGGTGAAACTCATGACCGGAGGGATCACGGGCTGGCTCGACGAGGGCTTTTCGCTGGAATCGGTCGCACCGGCGTGAGCCGAGGTCTCGAGGTAATCCACAGGCGTTTCCGCGGGAACGTGCGGTGGCGTGCACCTGTAGGATCAGTGATGCTTTCCGGGCAAGGGCAGCGACGCCTGGCCGAATACGTAGCTCCAGCCCTTGGGGGTCCGCACGTACACATCGCTGAACCACAGGGTGTAATCCACTTTCTTCCCGTCCTCGAGCCCCTTTGCCCATAATTTGGCGGTCACCAGCGCCGTGTCGCCATAGATCACGACGGTTTGCTCAGTGTCCACTTGATGCGCGTAATGCGTGCCGCCGTCGGTGGCACTTTTGAGCAGGTCCGCCTTGGTCGTCCGTGTCCCGTCGCCGCCGACGAGAACGAAATTGTCGGCCAGGATGTCAGCCATGGTCCTGGCATCGTTATCCTGCACCGCCCGCTGATACCGCGTGTCGAGATCGGCCAGGACCTTGCGATCGTCCCTCTCCGAAGCCTGTGCCGGTCCGGCGCAAAGCGCGATGCCGCCGACGGCGATGAGTCCGCACACGAGTCGCGCCCGAAATGGCGTGACAAGATTCAACGTTCGCTGTGACTGGGTCATTGTCATTTCTCCTTGGACCGGAATGATCGCTCATGGCGGGGCGGCGCGGTCCGTCGGGTGATTCACGCCGTCGTTGGTGGGAACCTCGAGGAGGTCGAAGGGATTGACGCCTTCGAGGCAGCCCACATTGAAGCCGTACTCCGAGGGATTCGAGCGCCGCTGGTGGTGCGTGTAGATCCCGCAGTTGGAACAGAAATAGTGCTTCGCGGTCTTGGTGTTGAACTGATAGAGCCTCAGGTGCTCCCGGCCTTTGACGATTCGGATTCCCGACAAGGGCACCGAGGCGACGATGGCGCCCTTGCGGCGGCACAGGGAGCAATCGCAGCGCCGCGGGTTGACGATGCCGTCCGGCAGGTCGAGCTCGAGCACGACCGCGCCGCAGTGGCAGGACGAGAGGTGTTTTTCGCGAATCACGGTGGGACCGATCTGCTTCATCATAGGAACCTCACTCAAAGCGCAAACACTAGCCGGACTCTCGCTTTTCATGTACGCGCCACCCGCCAGTCGCTCACGCCGGCGGATAAATCTGCGCCACCGTGCCAAGCGGAAAGGCCTTGGATGTGACCAGTTTGAGCGGTCGAGGCTCGGGAAGATCGGAGAAGATCGGCATGCCCGCCGGCCACATAGGCCTTCGCCCAGCTTTCCGCGCCCAATTCAAGCTGTCCGGTCTGGGTGTCGCGAACCCGGGCGTCCCCGAGTCCCTCGCAATTTAAACCCTACCAGAGTTGAGCGTCCGGCGCATCCCGTTGACCCGATCTTGCCGGATGCGAATGACGGCTTTGCCAACTGAGCGCGGAAGATGCCGCCGACGAGATTCGTTGCGCGGCAGATCACTCAAAGCATTTGATACATCACGAGCGCATCGACGAAACCTTGGACGGGATGTTGGAATGCCCCTTCTAGACGACCAACAATGTGAAACCCCAGGGCTTGCCAAAGCCGCACCGCCCGGTCATTGGTAGCGACAACGGAATTAAATTGCATCGCTCGATAGCCGCGGGAACGAGCATGAGCGAGCGAGTGCTGGCACATGGCGCGGGCGACTCCGCGACCGGTGGCTCCGGTTCGAGTCATATATCCGCAATTGCAGACGTGCCGGCCGCCGCCTGTCTGATTCGGACGCATGTAATACGTGCCGAGAATGATTCCGTCTTCCTCGGCGACGAATGTCTCCTTGTCCGGCGAAAGCCAATAGGAAAGCGCTTCCGGCTCGGTCATCCCGGAGTCCAACGAATAGGTCGCCCCATCGCGAATGGTCGGGACTATGATTTCCGCGATCTCACGCTCATCAGCGGGTTGAGCTCGTCTGATCTGCATGTCAGCGAATGTTCCTACACAGGTCACGGGTGCACCGATACGCGAGGAATCATAGCGTAGAGGGCCGAAGAACGCTGTTTCTGGCGATTTCCGATCCCCGAGCAGCCGACTTCGATCCTAGGGATAATGGCGCGCCCGGGCGCTGCCCGATGGGACCGGACGACTCGTACAGGCGGCGGTACCAGCTGGTCGAAGTGCCGCACTGCATATCGGATCGGATTTACAGAAAGGAGTGAGTTACATGGAACTGACGGGCGCATGCCTGTGCAAGGCAGTGAAGTACCGGATCGCTGAGCCGCCGGTCACCGCGCGGGCGTGCTGGTGCCGGATGTGCCAGACAATTGGCGGCGGAAGTGGCACCGTCAACGCACTCTTTAACACCAGTGCGCTGACCGTCACCGGCGAGCTCAACGAGTATCCGTTTATCGCCGACAGCGGAAACGTAATGTACTGCCGGTTCTGTGCCCGATGTGGGACGCACATCCTCGTGACTTCGCAAAGAAGGGCGCACTTCACTGCGATCAGGATAGGTACTCTCGACGATCCGAATAGCGTATCACCCGAAACCACCATTTGGACGTCGATGGCACCGAAGTGGGCGGCGATCGATCCGAATATCCCCCGGGTTGAGGGACAGCCTCCGCCAGGACGATCAACGACGTCTAGCTGACAATCTTTCTGCCCGATCCGGGGGCCGACCGTTAGATCGGTTCACCGATTCCGTAGGGGCTTCCAAAGGGACATTCGAGCATCTGACGCTGCTGGCTGACGAGTGGAGCGTGCGCCTCGCTAATTGTCCACGCGCCGTTGCTCTATGTTGAAAACCAATCCGTGCGGGTCGCGAATATAGCAACGCGGCACGGACCGATCCTCCTCTTCGACGCTGCAACCCGCGGCGAGCAATGCCTCTCTGGTCGATTGAAAATCGCCCACTAGAAAGTCGAACACGGGACCATGCCGGGGGCCACGTTCGACATACAGCCGAAACGACCCGGCATCAAAACCGAAGAGCGTCTCACTCTTGTGAACAATCGGCAACCCAAGCACGCGTTCATAAAACTGGATGGCCTCATCGAATTGTTCCGTTCGAATGATGACATCTCGGGATGCTTTGAAGTCTGTCGTCATGGTGACACCCACGGAATGAGCCGAAGAAGAGGCTACCGCAGTTTGTACTCGATGCGGTATCCAAATGGCGGCATTATGCCGTCCAGGGAACGATGATGGTAGTTCCTGCCGCAGACTGTCTAGAATCGTCATGGTCCAGCGCGCTATCTACATGCGTTCATCACTGCGAGTCAACACGCAAACCAGATCTGAATGCTGAAAGAAAGGATAGGGCAGTAACGACGTAGCCAAAGAATGCCCATAAGCCAAATCATTCCACCGGAAACGACCATTGGCATCACGGGTTGCTGGCCGCCTGTGCACTGTGGTTGCTGTAGGCGCGTCTGCAAGTTCTTTTGGTCGAATCTCTGACCTATGACCAAGCCAGCAATCGCAAGATCGTCCGGGGTGGCCAATGAGACTGGCGCTCCTCACGTTCGGAGCTCCGGAGTGCAGGTTGGGTGATTCTTGGGAGTGTTTCGGCATCCGCGATGAGCCCGCAACCGTTCGGTTTACCTCGCGCCCTGAATGGCGGCTTGGCGGCGCCCATCTCTGGTCGTCGAATGACTCGAAGTGGCCGAATCTGGTGGTTGGTACCCGCGGGACCCACTCCAGGCTCTCGCGAACGTCCGCTCAGTCGATGTATCCTCGCATCTGCATGACCACGTACATTGTATTGCTTAGGGCCGTCAATGTGGCCGGAACGGGGAAGCTTCCCATGGCCGACCTAAAGGCATTATGCGCTGAGTTGGGCTTCGGCCGGATCGAGACCTACATAGCCAGTGGCAACGTCGTATTTGAATCCGACACGACCGCTGCGGATGTACAGACGAAGCTGGAGGAGAAACTGCGCACTCATGCCGGCAAAGCAATCGGCGTAATTGTGAGGACCGCCGCAGAAATAAAAACGGTTCTTAAAAGAAGCCCGTTCCCAAACAAAGAACCCAAACTCACTTACACGTTCTTTCTCAATAACACCCCATCGCCGCAAGCGCTTGATGACGTACGTGGTCGGAACGGAGAAGAAATCCGCTTGGGTGCACGCGAAGTCTACGTCTATTACCCCATGGGAATGGGCCAGTCAAAACTGCAGATTCCAGCGGCACGACTAGGTACTTCAAGAAACATGAATACCGTTGCGAAACTGGTCGAAATTAGCGCGCGGAGCCGAGCGCCTGCCTTCCGTAAGGGAGTAAAGCATTGTTGATGACAGGAATTGACCGAGACACGCTGAACGTCGATGACCGCTTCAGAGCGGTTCCAATTCAAAGGCAGTTGCCCATCGAACTAATCTCTTCGCTGGAAACGATTTCGCTGGGATTAACCCATAGGAGGAGCGAAATAGCCAAAATGCCTTTCGCTCCGCTAACACATCAGGATGAGTCCCAGAGCAACTCACGAGCGTTGCCGCAAAAAACACGGTAGCTGGAATTTTCATCGAATCGCCTACTGCCCAGTTTAATCGCCAGTGAAATCGCACGGTCAACAAATGTCAAACGCATTAATAGGGTAGCCCCGTTCCGTGACCTCCCTGTTATCGGAGGTTCGGTCGGCTTACGTACTCGGTAGAATAGAGTCGTGTTCCCAACGAATTGATCGCAGAAGGTGCCCGACGTGACGCCTAGAGAACTGCTGCAGAACTGGGTTCAACTGTTTAACCAGGGCGACATTGACGGCCTTGTGGGCCTCTATGCGCCTGACGCGATCAACCACCAGGTTGTCACCGAACCGTTACGCGGTCGCGATGAAATACGGCGTATGTTCAAGGTTGAATTCGGGCGCGCCGCAATGACCTGTCTGGTCGAGAAAATATTCCAAGATGGCGATTGGGCCATCCTCGAATGGCGGGACCCCAAGGGGCTGCGAGGCTGCGGATTGTTTCAATTCCGGAACGATCTGATCGTTTTCCAACGGGGGTATTTTGATCAGCTGTCGTTCTTTCGTCAGCAAGGCATCCCGGTACCCGACAAGTATCTTGGGCCCGGCGGTTGACGGTCTTGATTGACGCGAAGCTGACTCCCAAGAGTGACTGCTTTCGAGCGGGCCACATCGCATAAGGCGAGGCTCACGGTTGGAGTCCGTCCCACGACCAGCGCGGGACTTCGAGGCCGTTCGGCACATCGTCGGCGGATCGGTGGTAGCGAGACATCGTTGTCGTAGTTGCCCACACGAAGTAGTCGTGCATAACTTGTCGTAACTTGTCATTGCCGGCTAGTCCTGCGTCTGCCAAGGCTTGATCGAAACACGCGATCGCACGGCGATCCATTTCATCATGCTCTCCGTTCCCGCTGTGCATTTTCACGACGATGGTCTCGTTGCCATAGAGCTCGGAATACATGGTCGGACCTCCGAGTGCCTCTGCCCAGTAAGCGGCGAGTCGCTGGACATGTTGTGGGTGAAAACCGTGGCTGAACGCATGGGCGACCACGTCGTCCGCCATCACCCGACGGTGCCAGGCTTCGGCAAGCCGTCGCAGTCCGTCGATGCCGCCCACCGCGTCAAAGAGAGTTTGCATACATCTATGATGCCAACGCCACGCTGCCTATACAAGCGGACCGCTACCCCTCAATCCGTCAGTTCAATCTGATTTTTAACTTCCGCCGCGCCTGGTCGCAGCCGACGCACCCGTTGCACAGGTGAGGTTGTGCAATACAGCTATAGAAACCAATACGCCGGCATGGTGACCGGCGTTTTGAGTGCGAATACCAGAATTTACGCGGCTTTTCGCTTGCGCATCATTGCCCCGAGCCCGCCAATCCCCGAGAGCATCAGCCACGCGGTGGCAGGGAGTGGAACAGGTGCAGCGGTAACCGTTAAATTATCAAACAGTATATTCGAGGGGGTAGACGTTGAGCGCGTAAAGCTCAGCGAGGTGAGGCCCGTCCAACCAGGAGCGAAAGATGTCAGGCTAGAACTATTTACGTTAAGCGCAATTGTTTGCGTACTGCCATTCCCGAACGTTCCCGTCACATCGACAGCGCCAGTGCTAAAGGTATCTGCAAAGGAGGCTGTGTTCAAGTTAAACAACCCCATAGAAGACGTGAGTGTAGCCGCGTCGTTATAGCCCAAGGATAGGGTGTTAGCGTCAAAATAAGCGTAACCATAAGCGGAAGATATGGCTGGAGTCAGATAGTCAATAAAGCCGGACGAAAGCGTGAAGGAGCCAGCAGTGATCGTTGTCCAGTCAGGAGCGGTCATACCATTGCCGAAAGTGTCGTAGCCCTGCGGCGCGGTAGTTGCGGTGTTTACGATCGTTGCGGCCTGCGCGTCTCTTACCGCCAACATGCCAAGAACCATCGTGGCTTGCAGACAAATTAGACCGATTAACCTTAGTGAATTCTTCTTCATTGAAATCTCCCAACTTCGTTAGTGTGCCGTCTAAAAAACGCATTTGACGCGAGCGCGTTCCACTGGCACGGAACACAAGCACGTCAGAGTCAATAGGATCAGAGGCACTTCTCGACCACGTGAC
>Ga0182030_10020721_pt1 | contig 12377 bp, 14 predicted proteins | sample 812S3MmetaG_FD_121299 | JGI IMG/M metagenome (GOLD analysis project Ga0182030, IMG submission 121299) | Permafrost microbial communities from Stordalen Mire, Sweden - 812S3M metaG (Illumina Assembly) | ecosystem: Environmental > Terrestrial > Soil > Wetlands > Permafrost | place: Sweden... | reverse complement strand
GGCCGAGGGCTCGGCCTGCACGTTGGAGCGCAGCTCCTTGTAGTTCACCGCCGGAACGTCGATGTGGATGTCTATGCGGTCGAGCAGCGGGCCGCTGATCTTCGAGATGTAGCGCTGAATTATTGTCCTTTCCTTAAGTGCATGCAACAAGTTTCAAACAGACTTTCCTCTTAAAATCAATCACTTACGGCACGCGTGAATCGAACAATTCTTGACAGGAGTGCATGCAAGAAAGCACGGAATTCATAGAAGAGACTGCAACAATTTTCAGCGGTCAAGCATAACCTTTGCTATCAATCACTTGCGTTGGTTGGACGTGAGTTCGACCTGTCGCCACTCAACGCTGGGCTCTGGCAACTGAACGAGATCTGCGTTTGCGGATCCGCACCTCTGGAACCGGAAGGAGAAGACGGTCTCCGTCTATTCTGCACTTACTGCCAACTAGGGCATCCTTTCCTTTAGAGACGTTTTCATCTCAAAACACACTTCGCTTGGTGACCTTTCCTCGTATTGCTGAAGCACTCAACCGTGCCACCCAATGCAATCCAATTCTGCCGCCCCCTACAATTAATTACTGCCGACCGGTACAAAGTATCCTGCCAGCGTCTGAGGGGAATGCGCATCATCATCTCATCATCCACGCCGAAGGAGTACGGGAATGTTGACGAAAAGGTAACTGCCGGCTAGCCCGTCAACCGCCCTTAACGATGCAAGTTCTTCGGGAGAACCTGTCGCACGACAGCATAGCGCCGGAAATTGTCCCACATCTGCAATAGCGCTGGCGTATGATTTAGGGCATTCCGATATTAAGAGGAGACGCCATGCCTAGGCTGGTAGTGCCTGGAAGACAGGGTTTCGGCAGTTTCGCTTCCTCCGACATAGAGAGCTTTCCCAAGGATACTTACAAGGATCGTCTTGTTAAGTACATTCCCGCGGAGTCTCTGGCTCTCTACACGTTCACTGACAAGCTGCTGATCGGCTACTACGGCATCGATGCGACGGGCGCGGCCACTCGAGTTCCCGCGGATACCGTGCTGGCGATTGCGCCCTGGGCACTCTTTATCCTTGGTCTAGTTGGGACGCCAGTCTATCTATTTCGCCAACGGCTTCCGAAGCAACCATGGAAGATGAATGCGGTGATCTCCACTCTGGCTTTCTGCTTCTGGGTCTATACGCTCGGCGGTTCGCTGATGCTCATTCACCATTGGTATCACGTCGTCCTCGCGGGCATAACTGCGCCCGTATTCACGTTTGTTGCTGGCTGGTTCGAACCAAAAGCATAGGAATCTATGGCTAGCTATGAGCAAATCCGCACCTACTTCGAGCGGTCGGAGATTCTCCCGGCAGTTGCACGTGCTGCCGCTTCCGTTCCGATCGTTCAGGGCTTCACGCTGGATGTCGATCCTTTGTGGTCGTTCCTCTACGACATCGAAAACGACCTTGCCGACTGGACGATAGAGGCTGGCTGGAGTCCGACTGAATGGCACAAATTCTTGGATGACTATACGCTCAATCTCTTTCGCCATGGATTGAGCGCGGCGCTGTACGACCGGTTACAATTCTGGTCGCGCATACGCTATCAGGGTTATCGTTCGCGCGATCTGTATAAGCCGGTCAAAGCTTGGTCTAGACTCCAAGCCTCGCTTGGAACGAGACGGTCATCGCCCGTCGTCCTGACTGTTGTGCATCGGCCTTTGCGAGCGCCCGCGAAGGAGATTCTCAACGAAGAGCCTGAGGACCAAGCACAGTTACGAAGACTCTTCAGGCTAGTGAGGGAATTCCGTGCTCAGGCACGTATCGAAGAGCGGCCGGTGGCACGCCTAGCATTTGCGGCAGGCGATGGAATCTACTCCAGCAGGAATCGGTTCGGTACCTTAGGTGGTGTCCTCAACGAGCCTGCGACAGGTAAATCGTATGGCGTGACATGCGCGCACGTTGCAGCATGCGGGGACTCGATCTGTGACGCCTCAGGTACGCTGGTCGGAATCTGTACAGCCGACGTCGCCCCTGTTGCATTGCGGCAGGGAACGATTTGCGATCCGGTGAACTTAACAACCCCAAACCCGGCGCCCGGCAATGGGCCCGACTTGAACATGCTCGACTCCGCACTCATAGATCTGACATTGCCCATTGCTAAGCCGCAACTCGCGGGTGTCGCTCCATCGTTATCTCAGGGGCAAAATGTCACCCTTCGAGGCGCTAGTACTGGCATCACTCAACACAAGCTAGGTTCGCTGTGTCTGAGCTATTCCTTCCATGAAGGTGGCCAGGAGTTCTGCTTCCGTGATGCGATCGAGATCTGGCCGGTGTCCTGGAGCCCCTTCGGGGGCACGTTAGGAAGAATCACGTCTTTCCTGCCCAAACAAGGCGATTCCGGGGGGTGGGTCCTCACCGACGACCAGCCAGCACAATGGGCGGGAGTCTTCTTCGGGGAGGATGGACAGCGCGGATTTGCAATCCGCGCCTCATGGGTTCATTCATGGGCGGAGAAGAGTCTCGGTGCTCCTCTGAATGTCTGATTGCGTGGGCTTTTCTTCTTCTCTCCCAAGGGACCGAGAAGGTAAACAATGCCGCACGCATGCCTGTTGTTCCCGAGCAATCGCCTACTCTCCCCTTTCAAAGATTGGGGAAGGATAGCCCGTCATCCGTCCGGAATAGTGCGTAGTTCTCTTTGGCACCAGCCGCTATACAATGGAGTGAAATGAAGCCGAGTGATGATGTCTTTGATCATGCCGTTCCGCATGAGGCTGGGCACGTGCTTGTAGCCTACTGTTTTGGTGTTGTGGTAAAGCAGATCGCGTACCGCATTACAACGGAGCTGCGCGGTCAAATAATCTCCGAGATTGCTGCTCCTTCGCATGCCTCTCGCAAGCTTACGGACGAAGAGCGGCAGGCGCACTGCCTTATTGCGGCTGCGGGAATGGCAGGAGAGTTGGTCGCGACAGGGGAATACGATCGCGGGAATCTAAGTCCAGGGAATGCTGACAAGAAGATGGTTTCGATGCTCTCCTCCGTCGGCATCACCGATTTTCTGCAACCCGCTCAGGACATCATCGTTAGAAACAGCCAGGGGTTCTATCATCTCTGCTCGGCATTGAGGAAGAAATATCCAAGGGTCCGCGAGCAGATTATTTCGAGTGGGCGACCTGGGATATACCCGCTGCTGTCCAAAGAAGAACTGGACAAAGTACTTGCAGGAGTTGAGTGGTGAAAAAAGCCACTGCCTAAGCTACGCCTGTCTCAACAAGAGTTCCAGATCTGAGTCAATCATCTCCTTTTCCCTTGCCCATTCGGTAAATCCGGGAGCCATCTTCATCAGGGCGCGGTAGATCCGGCTCGCCTCCTTATACAATGGGAGGGCCGCGTCACGCCTTCCCGCCTCGGATTCCAGCTTTGCGGAGTTGAGGTTAGCCACCGCCAAATCGTGCAGCCAGCCCGCGTTGGTGGGGTCCTTTTCCGCCAACCGGCGAAAGATGCCTAGGGACTCCCCGAACATCGCCTTCGCCTCGGTTAGCTTTCCCTGCGTCGCAAGCACTTCGCCGACTTTGCTGAAGGCCACCGCCAATTCGCATTGCCAGTCCGCATTGCCCGGATCCCGCTCTGCCAGCTGCCGACCAATTGCCAGATACTCCCCATACGCCGCACGCGCCTCGGTTAGCATTTCATCCGACTTCAATGCGTTGCCAATTCGGCCGTAGGCTGCCGCCAATTCGCATTGCCAGTCTGCATTAGTAGGGTCCCGCTCTGCCAGCTGCCGACTAGTCGCTAGATACTCCCCATACGCCGCACGTGCCCCCCCGCGATTCCCTTTCGCCTGCAACATGTCGCCTTCTCGGCTGAGGGCTAACGCCAACCCGCGTTGCCAGCAGGCATTACTCGGATCTTGCTTCGCCAGCCGCCGGATGATCGACAAGCACTCTCCAATTGCAGCCAGCGCCTCCAACAGTTTCCCTTGTGCCTTCAATACGTCAGCCACCGAGCTGTATGCCACTGCCAATTCGCCTTGCCAGTCCGCGTTGCTCGGGTCCTGCTCCACCAGCCGCCGACTGATCGTTAGATACTCCCCATACGCGGCCAGCGCCTCCGCCAGTCTCCCCTGCACACTGAATACATCACCCAACAGGCTTTGGGCATCGGCTTCCGCCCTTGAGTCAGAGGCATCATGAGCCAAGCGCAGGGCATCGCGAGCCACATCTACGAGCCAGGAAGTCTCTCCTCGACTGCGGTGAGCCCATGCGACCACGAGGAGCACCCACACTCGCGCCCGGCCTTGCACTAATTTGGTGTCCTCCAGTTCCTCGATCGCCACTGCCAGAGCGTAACGATCCTCCGGGTGGGCAAGGGAACTCCACTCCCGGTCCAGTTCTTCCAATTCTGTGGCGCCGCGATCAGGATCGCCGCACAGAAGTTGATAAATCCACTCGATTTGCCCGGTGGGGCTGGCGTCGTCAGCAAAACACGCCGCGGCACGAGCAGACAAGACGCGAAAGCGCTCGGGCGCTTCGTCGGCGAGGCGCTTCCGCCATCCCAGCCGAGTAGACTCGTGAACATTGCGGCGGTCGCCCGCATGGACGCCGTAGCATTCGACGAATGGCAAGGACTTAAGCACGTCAAATTGTTTCGAGGCCTGTGATGCCTGCAGCACCCGTGCCAGGAGGCTCGCGTCGAACCAGCGAAGTACGGCAGCGGCGTCCAACGCAGCCCGGAGGTCTTCGCGTTCCGGTTCCGGCTGGGCCGACACCAAAAACCCAGCAGTGATAGCAGCTTGGGCTTGAGGATCGCCTTGGGCCGATTTGAGCAGTTCGATGAGTCTCTCAATTGTGGCCATATCCGGTTACCCTTTCGCCAATGCAGCGCAATAAGTCACCATCGCCGCCGGTATACCGTTGGCGATTTTCACGATGCTACGCAGATGGTCCAAATCTTGAAAGCCCGGGTTACGCAGCGCAAACCACTCCTGCCAGGGTTTAACCTCAAGGATTGGTTCCAACCGAATGTGCCGCACCAGATCGCGCCATCCGGCCTGCGCGAAGTCCGGCACACTCTTGCCGGCAACGATCACGGCAAGGCTGAGGGTCGTTTCAACTTCGTTGAGAATTTGCTGGCCGATCCAGTCCGCAATGGCTTTGTTCTCAGCTGCCACCTCATAGCCATCGAATAGGAGTACGACAGGCCGGCGCAAGGCACGAAGGTCCTGGAGCAGAAAGTCCGTCTTACTCGCGCCCTCGCGCGAGAAGTTAGGCAGGTGGGCGCACAACTCAAGGTAGATCTGCTTCAGTACGTCCTCAACCTTGAACATCTCGCTCTTCAAATCGATCACCGCCACTAGCAGGTCGAGTTTTCCCCTGGCATAGGCATTGGCTTGGTGGACAATCGCTGATTTTCCAAAGCCGCTGTCGGCTTCGAGTAACAGGATACGTTCGCGCGAACGACCCGAGAGCAGATCTACGACCGCAGGCCATTCTCGGTGTCGTCGGTCGGCAAGGTCGGGTTGAAACGCCACTGGCGCCGGCCAGCAGACAGTGGGCGAGCGAATACCATGGAGGCCGAGGCCCTCAGCGAGCCAGCGGATCAATTGGTCCAACTGATCGTCTGCAGTGAACGGACAAAACCGAATTGCCCCACGCAGGCAGCAGGGAATCTTGTCTTCGGGTATTTCGTGCAAGAGGACCAAGCTGATGCGGCCGTTGTCGCCGTTCCCATTCCGGAGCATTTCCCGCAATACCGCGGCATCACTCCCGGGGAGAGGATCATTTTCATCGTAGGCAGCGAACCAGCCCTCGGAGGCAACGATGAGCACCCGCTGCGATTGCGCCGCACACTCTCGATACCACGTGGACCAGCCGATATCGGGTCCGCTGGGATTCTTGTCGAGGAAGAAACGGTCGAACATGACAGGAATCTGCGCTTGACGGAGCAGTTCACCCAATCGGCGGACGGCCCGGGCGTGCTCGGGGCTTTCGTGCCAGTAGCTGATAAAAGCCTGGTTCAGTATTCCCGAGAGCGCAGGATCGGGGGAATGCGCCTGGATGGTGGGTGAGACCCTCTCCTCAAGATAACGGCGGAGGCCAGCAACGGACTTGGTGGCTTTCAGAGCGAAATCGTCCAGGCTGTTGAACGTGGCATACACGCGATGCACGCGCGAATCCGGCCCCATCTGCTTGGCCCGCTCGCGGAACTTACTCAGCCTCTTCCTGCCGGTGTTGGTTTCCTCTTCCACGCCGGGCGGATGATCGTTCCCCATAAGGAACAGAAGAATCGGTCGGCCCAAGCGCTCCGCCTCGTTGAACTCGATTTCCGTAATGGAAAGCTTGCGTGGATTACGCTCCTTGCTCGGCGGCCTCTGACCATATCTGCGGCCAATGATTCCAATGTAGGCCGACGTTTCCCTGACCATGCGGAGTGAGGAATCAATGATGTCGATCGGTTTTGCCGAGTCGTTCTCCATGGCAACAGCGTGAAGGCCCTGGCTTTCGACAGCGCTAATCAGGGCCGCTCGGTGCCGATCAAGGTCGTTGAAGGTGCTGGAGAGCATGACTCCGTGAAATTGGTGCGGAACGGACTTATTATCGTCGTTCGACATCGCGATCCTCTCGGGGAAATGGACCTGACCTCTTTGGGGATTTCTATCTAGGCATAGCTTTATGCTCAACAAAGGGCAAAGGGAAGTTGGCAACTACGATGGGCGCTGAGCACGCCTGTCATTGTTCCATCGGTCCGCACTTTGCGAGTCCCCTACGCGACACTTGGCTAACCGGGCACTAGAATCTTTATGCAAGAGCGTCTCCTGCCTTCCAAAGAAACGGTCATGCACCATATTGCAACGATTTATGGTCTACGGGTAGGTATTCTGCTTTGCAACACCGCTCAAAAGCAAGTACAATCGGTCGCGATTCAAGCTCGGCCAAGATTTGCCGCATGAAGCAAGCTAGCATCGGAAACACGGCGATGACGCGAGCGTCAAGGACATCGCTAGGCACGTTCGCCGGAGGGGTTATGCTAATCGAGGAAGAGGAGATATTCGTACTGCCGTACGATGATGACTCGAACCTCGCAGTCATTTATTGCCCTCTTCGAGATTACGTGGCCTTGGCATCCTCAACGTATGCCGCGCAGCTCGCGGGGGGAACACTTCCCTCTGATCTTAGGTTAAAACTCCAGCAGCGAACGCTGATCAACATCAGGATGCTCCACGGTCTGCTCCGGTCTGGGCCTCCAGACCTCTCGTTGGCAGTAACGGACAACTGCAACCTGGCATGTCGTTACTGCCACCATAACGCTGGTGCGCCGACAAAGACGCGGTCGATGAGTAAACCGCTGCTGGAGCAGGCATTAGCTCGATACCTCAGTGACCTGCCCCAAGGCGCTGAGGCGCGGATAACATTTGCGGGGGGCGGAGAGCCAACATACGACTTCGCACTATTTGAATTTGCCATCGAGAGAGCAAAAGCACTTGCGGGGGAACGTGGGCTCAATGTGACGTTCCGGATGGCAACGAATGGCTGTTATGGTAAGCGAGTCGGAGAATATGTAGCGAAGACCTTCCGTCACGTGTCGCTCTCTTTTGATGGCCCGCGCGATATTCAGGACATGCACAGACCGACGAAGGGTGGTGGACCTACGTTCGATCTGGTTTACAAAACAGCCAAATTGTTGCGAGAATCGCCGGTGTCACTTGCATTCAGAGCAACAGTTTCGGATCGCTCGGTAAAGCGCCTAGCCGAGGTTGTTGAGTTTTTCGCGAGTGAGTTCCCAGGATGTAACCTCGGTCTTGAACCACTAAACCCTTTCGGCAGAGCTGTGGGAGACTGCGAGCTACTACCTCCAAGCCGTGATGAGTTTGCCGAAGCACTTCTTCAGGTGGAGAAGATCGCCACCGAAAAACCAATCACACTGGCGAATGCTGCCATCGGCAAGTTTGACGCTCTGCGAACTATTTTTTGCGGAGCGGTTAGTAATCCCAACTGGACGGTCGGGACCGATGGCTCAGTGTCATGCTGTACCCGTGATAACGCCCCAGATGTGTTCATGTTCGGTAGGTTCGGTGAAGACGGCACTCTTCATATAGACCAGGACAAGCTGGATCGGATATCAGCAATGAACGTATTCAACTACGCCGAGTGCGAAAACTGCTTCTGCAAGTATCATTGTGCCGGTGATTGCCCCGATCTCAGGGTTACCAAAATGCTTCGCTGTTCTGCGAATCAGCGTATTGGCCAATTTTGGCTGGCCGAAAGGCTGCGTCGCGCGATGAAACTGGAAGGAGCCAGCGATGTCTGAAACGACTGTTGACACTATCATGAAGAAGACCGACACGATTCTGTTTGAGACGGACATGGGTTTCACAGATATCTACTGCCCGGGAGCGTTGACCGACGGAGCCGTTCTAAGTAGCTGTCGCCGCGTTAGCAACTGTTCGTGCGATTGTGACCGGTGTCACTGTTTTCTTGATTTGAGGTAGATCTCGATTCGTTCCAACTCGGTCGTCTGGTCATCAGTGTTGGCGCCAGGTGTCGGGCAACGGGTTGTGGAGGGAGAATCGTCTGCACTTACAAGCACCCCAAAAATCCCAAGCCGCCACTTCCCCTTGGCGGCCAGTTTTTTCCTTGCCTCTTTGGAACGAGTGCAGCATCTCTTCGGCGCGAAGACATACCAATGCATTGGACAGGAGTCTGCTTCCATGCTGCTGATGATTATCCGACCATCTTCCGCCTTTCGCGCCAGAGAACAAGCACGAGCCGAGGAAAGTTGGGAGTACGGGAGTCGTGAAATTACCAGCGTGGTTCCGGGCGTATGGTCGCCTATCCGGAAGTAATCCCAATTCCACGCAGCACGAATAGATCTCCTGAACTCGGCTTGGCTGGCGTGAACGACGTTATGCTATCCCGGAACGGAATTGATCACATCATTCCCGCGTTCGTGCCGATCTACGATGGCGCCTTCGGCACTTCCGGCAATGGCTCGCCCGCCAGCCCTTTACGTACAAGCCCAGCGAGGAAGTCAGCGAAGAGGCCGATATCCTCTCCAACGCTCGCTTTTTCGAGCGCCTCCACATAGGCATCGCGAGCGCCGACGGGTATGACGGTCCAAGGATATCCGCCCGCCGCCATCATCACATTCATCAGGAAGCGCGCCGTGCGGCCGTTGCCGTCCATGTATGGGTGGATGTAGACGAACACAAAATGCCCAAGCACCGCGCGCACGGAGGGCTCTGTCTCTCCGCGCAGCAGATCAAAGAACGCGGGCATCGCGTCTCTCACCGCATCCTTGTTCAGTGGCACATGCATGGACTTCCGGATGAAGACCTGTCCGTTGCGGTAGCCAGCGAGATCGGCGGGCTTCAACAGGCCCACCGCGACACTCGGCGCGAACAACTCCCTGTACCATGCCCCATGATCCTCGTCCGCGACGAGGCCGGGATTCTCGCCCTGCAGAACCCTGCCCAGGCTATCTTGTACCGCCTGGTAGGCCTGCCAGTAGCCACGCGCCGCCATTGCGTCGCGCTTTTCACGGTCGCCTTCATTCGTTTCAGGATTCCAGGTGCCGCTGCGCACGCGCTCGATCAGGTCCGGCGTTACGCGATAGCCTTCGATGGACAGCGAGTGATAGGCGTCCGTGACATAGGCATCATTCACCCGCTTCATGTAGGCACGGGCGTTGCGCGGCAGCCCCGGCGCTTGCGGAAAGCGCGCAATGACAGGCTCCCGCATCTTCTGCCACAACAGCCGGATGCGGTTGACGTACGGCGATGTTTCGCGCGCCGCGCCGAAGTTCAGCGACGGCTTGTCCGTGAAGGGATCATTTTCGCGCACCGCGTATCCAGCCGCGGACATTGCACGCACGATGTCGTCTGCGATGCGCGCGCGACCAATGTTGCGGCAAGCACCGGCAAGGCGTCCGGCGATCACGGTATGACCGCCCTCCAGTAGCCGAGCCAGCAGGCCGGAGGCATCGCGAATCGTCAGCATGACCGCGCGTACATCCGTCGAGCTATTCAAGAAATAGTTCGGGGAGCAGGCGACCAGGGCGGCCTCGGCTGCGAACACGCGCAGGCCCTCCATCTCCTCTACGTCCCCGGCCGCAGGCAGCGCCGCGCGGAGGTCCAGCAAAGATGTGCCGTGCGGCAGGCCTGTGACCTTGTTGCGGGCTCTGGGCGCCCTTACGACGAGCTGCCGGGGCACAGTCCAGTTGCCCGCATGAATCGACAACGACTGCTCGGGCGAAAGGCACCATTCCGTGACGAAACGCTCCCCCAGATAGGCGGCGCAGAAGCGCCAGAACGACGCATACCACGCCGTACTTTCACCCTTGATCTGATCCGGGCGGCTTGGGATATACCAGCCTTTTATGACCTCGACCAGAAAGCCGTTGGCCAGGAGCCGCTCCCGATGCGTGCGCGCCAAGTCCCGGGCCCGGATGGCCGCGGCGCCGTCCGAAGCCTGAAGCCTGTGCAGGATTTCAAGAGATTGCGCAAGTTTTTCCGGAGGCGAGGCCATGGCGGATTCCTTCCATTAGCTTTATCGGTTGCACGGATGTTAGCTTATTGCACCGTGCTGGTTTTAGCTTTTTATGTTGTACCATAATTAGCTTATTGAGTCGATTTGGGCTGGTTTCTACCAATGCAGTTGACCAGAAGCGCTTTCAACATTGCTCTTGTGCGCTCCTAATGTTTGGAACCGAATCCCGTTCCAATACATACAGATGATTCAGGAGGAAGCACTCGTTCAACAGCGCCGTAGAGCGGTCCTCCGGCTCTCGGTGCGCGCGAGGGTTGCGGTGCGCGGCATAGGTTCCGGTGAAGAGCTGCATACGTCCGGTCCGCTCCCCACTGTCGGCGTCCTTCCAGGTAAGGGCGCCGACTGGGTTAAATGCCTGCGAGAAGAGCTTCGTGCCATGGTGTGCAATCCCAGTTCTCTCCCGGAGGGTATCTTCTAGCCGCCTATAGCCGGCCAACTAGCTGTTGTCAGGATTCTTCCAAAATACCAACGCCAAATCCATAATGCGCGGGTCAATTGCTGCGAAGGGTATCACCGGAGGCCGAAGGAAACTCATCACGCCAAAGGGGCCCATTACGCGACCCTCGGTGGTCACTTCAAAACCGGCAATGGAGAGTGGCCTGTGCGCCGACTGCGGAACGCGGCTCTGACCGAGGATGAAATCAACAAACATGCGATCAAGCCGATCCGCATCGCGGCCACTCACCATCTCGGCACTTCGCAATATTCGAGGTTCTCGGCATCGATGCCCGACAGGATGTTCCAGGCAGCGGCCTGAGATAAACGTCGCCGTCCTCATCGAAGAGCTCGTTGTAAACCTGAAAGCTCCGGCCGGTATCTTTGTCAAAGTTCTGCTTCAGGATGTCCTTGCCGCTCATTCACACTCTCCCTTGCCTACCATTGGCTCTTCCCGGGCGGATTGTCGCCTCCTCTCGGCTTCAGCGCTTCCTTGTTCCTTATCAATTTGCTCCGGCGCTTCCGCTTGGGGCTCTAGCTCGCCGAACTCAGCGCTGCCCCATTCCCGCCCTACCGGCGGCATGTCGATCCAGGCGCGCTCTTCCTCCGTGCGGGGCGCACCCACATCGCATTGCGCCAGCAACTCAGCCAGCGTGTAAATTGGGTTTCCGGATTCTTTTCGCTTGGGGGTCTCAGTCATCGTATAACTCCTCGCGCGACCAGCGGCCGATCTCCATTGTGGACTGAGCTTGAAACCTGTCAAGAAGCGCGGCTCGCGCCAGACGCCTTTTAATCAGAAATTGAATAATCAGAAACTGAATAACGGTGTTCATTCGCCGCCTTCGTCAGCCCTGCGGCGCCTGATGTCTTTCCAAATCTGGCATCGTGCCCCCAAGGGCTACAATCCTGCGGGAGGCTTCAAGGCGAATTTTCTTCTGTGCCTGAATCTTGGCTTTCAGTCGGCGACGGAAGAGCGATGGGGCGTGCTTCATGCGCCCAGCATACCTCGGGCTTTGCGCATGGTAAAGGACAACCTTTGTACCTTGGCCGGAGTACGGTCACGGTACATTCTATGAACTAAGGGAAGGGGGCCCTTCCAGCTTCGAACAAGAGAAAAAGGGGATACGCGGCGGATTGACATCATTCCCGTGCTAAAGGGATTTCTGAACGCTTATGCATTGGCGTTCACGCGCTATATAGTTTTACCTCGCAAAGCCCACACTCACCCTCATGAAAGCGAACGCTATCATACCTTTTTATATGATAGATGTTTATATGATATAAATGAATGACATGAAAAATCCTTTCCAGTTTGGAAGGGAGCTCGGTATTGGCTCTCTTGTCGATCGCAAAGAAGAACTCGCGGCAGTAAAACGAGTGATTAGCGAAGGTAACAAACTCTTTCTGGTCGGTCCACGCCGATTC
>Ga0182030_10020717_pt1 | contig 12378 bp, 11 predicted proteins | sample 812S3MmetaG_FD_121299 | JGI IMG/M metagenome (GOLD analysis project Ga0182030, IMG submission 121299) | Permafrost microbial communities from Stordalen Mire, Sweden - 812S3M metaG (Illumina Assembly) | ecosystem: Environmental > Terrestrial > Soil > Wetlands > Permafrost | place: Sweden... | reverse complement strand
TCGGGTGGTAATCGCATCCTATAATGATCATTGTTCGGCTCCTCTCCCCCGAGCGCTCTTGGTTGGTTGGTAGCCACCAAAGTTTACTCGGGTACAGGAGCCGACATTGTCATGGAATCAATTACACTCATAATGCCCGCAGAATGAAACGTCTCCATCCGCTACCGTTCTTTTCAATATGTGCCGTTTTTGATTTCGTCTGGGGTTCCATCAAGTGGCATTCAGTTACAGCAGGCCTGGTGGCCATCGTGGGTGGTTTGCCACTGACCGCCGTTCTTTATTTTCTCTTCGGCGCACTGCGGAGTAGTAATGACGACTCCGATGTGCCCCGTATGTGATTGACGTAATATCGCCATAGCACTCAAAACCCCGGTCACAGGGTCAAAGAGTGAAATCGCCTGATTCGTCAACAATCGAGTTGCTAGTGTGCGTTGTATCGGCTTGTTGGTGAAAAATCCCCATTACCTCATGTTTCTTGACAGTCTCACCTATTAGCATTTCTCGACAACTGCCATGCAGCAGTCCTCGGCTGCTACCTGTCTTTTTGACTGTAAGGTTCCAATGGAATGTGTCGGTTTTGAGCACCGTCTCGAACTCAATCACATTGCCACTTGCCTTCGCATTGAGAATCGGCAGTTCAATTTCACTCCCATCGGGATTGCCGAGAACCACCGCTCCGCCGAATGTTTGTTCCTTCTTGAGGATAATCACAGTGATGGACGATTTGTTCGTGACCCGACTGACGCGGGTTTGCCACTTGCCAACAAATTGGGATTGAGAAGCTCCGGCAGCCAGAGTGGCGACCAATAGTAGCGCCGTTATCATCGCGGTTCGCATGCAGAATGAAGCTACACCCTAACTAGACACCGAGTCAGTGATTTTTGCCAAGAAACAGGAGCCGATTGAAAGCAGGTTCGTGGTAGTTGGCGAAAAATCGCGATAACGCTCAGAACCCCCAACCGCCTCGATCACCTGGCGCGTCGGGGAGGCAGGGCAAGCGGCGTTCTTTATAGCGAATCCAGAGTTGCTGTGGCCACGGGCAACTGCCGAGCTGCGCTCGGCCTGGACAGGCGAGGGCGCCCGTCCCTACGCGTTCTGAGTACGACGACGCCAAACCCCTCTCTAGTGGGAATCGTGGCTCTTAAGTCAGGGTCAATACCAGCCTCGCACCTTTGGGCAGATAACTCTTGCGGCGAAACCAGTCTTCCATTGCGTCACGAAGTTGATCGACGGGCACATGCGTCCCAATTTCCAGCCACCCGTCCGCCACCGGCAGCGTGTCGTCAAAAACGGACGCGTTGGTGAAGTTGCGCATACTGAAATTGTCGAGCCATTTCAATGGACAAGGTTGAAGCTGCCCTTCGTGCTCGTATTCCACGCGGATTTTTCGGGCGAACATATTCTGAAATCAGTGGTCAGTGGTCGGTGGCCAGTCAAACCCTCGCTGGCGCCGCTTTCACTGGCAACTGACCACTGCCCACTGGTCACTGATTCTTTGCCTTCCGAAGCCGGTCTTCCAGTTCATCGACTTCCCTGTTCAAGCTTTCGGGAAGATGCCTGCCGAACCTGGCAAAGTGCTTGCGTATCAATGGCACCTCGGCAAGCCAGCCGTCCACGTCCACGCTGAGCAACTTGGCAACATCCGCGGCAGGAAGATCAAGCCCCTTAGTATCCAGATCCGCGAACTCGGGAAGCTTGCCAATCGGCGTATCCACGGCATGAACTTTGCCATCGCAGCGATCGAAGATCCATTTCAGAACCCGGCTGTTCTCGCCGAATCCGGGCCAGAGGAATTTGCCCTGGTCGTCGGTGCGGAACCAGTTCACGTAAAAGATCCTGGGCAGCTTGGCGCCCGGCCGGTCGCCGATGCTCAAAAAGTGAGCGAAGTAATCGCCCATGTTGTAGCCGAGGAAGGGAAGCATGGCCATCGGGTCACGGCGAAGTTCGCCGACTTTGCCAGCGGCGGCCGCGGTGGTTTCGCTGCTGCTCGTCGCGCCCATAAACGTTCCGTGCTGCCAACTGAACGACTCGGTGACCAGCGGCACAATGCCAGCGCGGCGTCCACCGAAAAGGATCGCATCGATCGGCACGCCCTTCGGATCGTCCCACTCCGGAGCAATCACCGGGCACTGACTTGCCGGAACGGTGAAGCGAGCATTGGGGTGAGCCGCCCTCCGGGAAGAAGCCGGAGTCCACGGGCGGCGCAACCAGTCGATCAACTCGGCGGGCTTTTCGCTGGTCATCTGCTCCCACCATATGTCGCCGTCGAGAGTGCTCGCGCAATTGGTGAAGATGGCATTCCTGGTCGCGGTGAGCATGGCGTTGGGGTTCGTCCTCATGCTGGTTCCGGGAGCCACACCGAAGAAGCCGCGCTCGGGATTGATGGCGTAAAGGCGGCCATCGGCGCCGAACTTCATCCAGGCAATATCGTCGCCGATGGCTTCGACTTTCCACCCCGGTATCGTCGGGATCATCATGGCAAGGTTCGTCTTGCCGCAGGCCGAGGGAAACGCGCCCGTAAAGTACTTGACCTCGCCGGAGGGGTTGATCATCTTGAGGATGAGCATGTGCTCCGCCATCCAGCCTTCGTCACGGGCCTGCACCGAAGCAATGCGCAGCGCGTGACACTTCTTGCCAAGTAGCGCGTTGCCGCCATAGCCGGAGCCGAAAGACCAGACCTCACGCGTCTCCGGAAAGTGGCAAATGTACTTTTCCGCCGCATTGTTCGGCCAAGCCGTATCCGCCTGGTTCGCAGCCAGCGGAGCGCCGACCGAATGCAGACCGCGCACAAAATTACCTTCGCTTCCCAAAACCTCGAGCACGCGAGCGCCCACGCGAGCCATGATGTGCATGCTGGCCACAACGTAAGGAGAGTCGGTAAGCTCAACTCCGATATTCGCAATCGGCGAGCCGATGGGGCCCATGCTGTACGGGATGACATACATGATGCGGCCGGACATCGCTCCCGCGAACAGCCCGCGCAGCTTCTGCTTCATTTCTGCCGGATCTTCCCAGTTATTGGTGGGGCCAGCTTCCTCCTGGGTCCGGGAACAGATGAAAGTGCGGTCTTCGACGCGAGCCACGTCGCCCGGGCTCGATCGAACCAGGATGCTGTTCGGCCGCTTGTCGTCGGCCAGCCAGATGGCGGTGCCGGTCAGCACCATCAACCGCAACATTGCCTCGTATTCCTCGTGCGAACCGTCGCACCAGTGCACGCGATCCGGCTGGCAGAGCTGGGCGGCTTCATCCACCCAGGCGGTCAAGTGCTTATGCTTCGTATCGCTCTTGTTTTCGATCATCGTTTCCATAGGAGACTAGGCTGGATACAAGAACGCTCTCCTCGAACCGCAAACTTCACGATCCCATGCCGCACCATGAAAATGGCTTCCGCGGGCAGAAAGGCGAGGCTATGCGAGGAGCGTCTGCCCGTGCCACGAGGTACAAGGCTAACATTGTCCCTCATTTCGAGGGCTGTTTCCAGCTATCGGGTTACAGCAACCGGAGGCTCGACCTCCGCCACCACGCCTTCCAGATGCTTGAGAGTCTCATCGATGGTGAGCGAATACATTTCCCGGCCCAAGCCTTCCCCGGATTCCAGCGCCGTTTTCAGAAAATGGCCGGCGATCTCCTTCGCCAGGGGATCGGTGATCAGCTTTCCGGTACGCTTCTTGTATTCGACCCAGGCCGGATGCGGCAGGGCGACCCAGACCGGGCGCCCGTCCACCAAAAACTTGATGTCCACCGCGTCGGCGTGGCGGGTGGCGATAGCCACGATCAGGACCTGATAACGGCAGTGGACTGGCTTCTTGGTCCAGCGGTCGGTGGCGGTGAAGTCGGTGAACATAAGAAATTCAAAACTGAGGTACGATGCAAATCATATCGCCCCGCGGGGCCGGGGAGCAAACGGTTGAAGATCGCTGTTGAAAACAATACTACACAAGGAGTGAAATGCTCTGCTAGCCTATCCTTATGCCGCAGTCCGTCAAAGAACGCGTGGGAAAGTTGCGACAAGAAATCGCGGAAATCAGTGAAGCCAACCGCCAGTACCTTCACGGTGGCAAGAAAGCGATCGGTGCGTCCGATCAGGAACGCCGTCTGCAGAGATTGCAGGAAATCATGGACGAACTGATGTCCCTGACTGACTGGAAAAAAACCTGACCCGGGCGGCTGCTTGCGCAGAATCCAGCCCCGATTGGCAAACCTTGAGGGACGGCCCAGCTCTCGCGTTCAGTCTGACGCTTGCACTTGCATGCTCTCGGTAATCCAGAGCTGCGCCGGAGCGCCTTTCGTGGTGCGAGTCGCAGTGGCGCGAAAGCTGCCGGAAGTGACTTCGACGTCGTAAGTGTACGGCGGGCGATCGCCCTTGATGGTTATGTAGTTTCCGGAAGTCAGCTCATCCAGCGAAGCATACTTCCCTTGCAGCGCCAGGTATCCGCGCTCGGCATTCGCGATGCTGATCAGGTCGTTCTTCACCCCTGTAATGGTGGCAGCTTCTTCAGGATTGCCACTCCCCGCGCCCGGGGTTAACGTCTTCACCTGCAGTGAGTAGATGTACATCCCGATCGCCAGGGTGACGATTGTGCCCACAAAGCCGAAAACACGTCCCATAATTTGCTCCGCAACCTCCATTGCACCGCGAAACCGCACGGGCGGCAAGTAACCAGAGTGCAGGTTCTAGAGAAGATCGGAAGCTGTCGTTGACGAAGACGCCAGCAGGAATGTGAGCCAGGGCACCAGCAGGCGTGTGCGCAGCAATGCTAAGCCGGCTTTCGAATGGCGACCCCGGAGGGAGTCGAACCCCCAACCCTCAGCTCCGAAGGCTGATGCTCTATCCAGTTGAGCTACGGGGCCGTCCGCCGGAAGCCGCGCCGCGGTGAACCGGCGGAGTTGATTCTACACTGCAACCCGCCGCGAATCACCATGGCCCGCGGAAATTCACGCTGCGATGTAACATAAAAACGCATGACGTTCGTGCCCAATCCCGTCACCCACACCAGTTCGCGCTTGCTCGAGTTCGAGGCCTTGCGCGACTTGCTCTCCGGCTACGCCTCTTCGCCCCTGGGGAAACGCCGCATCGCGGAGCTACTGCCTTCGCTCGACCGCGCCTGGATTGAAACCCAGCAGGGGCTCACGACAGAAATCCGGGAGTATCGCCGCGTCGGCGGACGGTTCGATTTCGCCGCCCTGCCCGAAATCCAAAAGCTCATCGAAAAATCCCGCATCACCGGAGCCGCGCTCGAAACCATTGAGATCCGCGACGTAGTCCTCGTCGCCGACCGCGCCTCCGAGTGGCGCGAAATCGTCCGTCAACCGCCCGCCGCGATGCGCTCCGACTGGACCGCCGTAGCCGAGCTTTCCGCCGGCATCCAGGAATTCACCACCTTCCTGCGAGCGTTCCGCAACAAGATTCTCCCCGACGGCACGCTCGACGATCGTGCGTCGCCCGAACTGAGCCGCATTCGCCGCGAGATCGAAAAGCAGAAGCGCCAGATCCAGGAATCGCTGCGCGGCTACCTGCGCAAACTAGCCGAAGGCGGCACCGTGCAGGACGAGCTCATCACCATCCGGGGCGAGCGTTTCGTGATCCCGGTGAAAGTCGAGCAGAAACGGCGCGTGCAAGGCGTAGTGCACGGCGCCAGTTCCAGCGGACAGACCGTCTTTGTAGAGCCGCTGGAAACTATTGAGCAGAACAATGAACTTGTCCGGCTGCTGGATGAAGAACAAGCCGAAGTTCACCGCGTCCTGCTGGAGATGACGCGCCAAATCGGAGAGAACGCCGACGCCATCCTGACCGCTGCCGACATTCTGGCCGAACTGGAACAGCAGTTTGCCAAAGCCCACTTCGCCGAAGACTACAACTGCGTCGCCGTTACTCTGACGACCTCGATCGAGCCCACCGGTAGAGACGGGGCTTGCCCCATGGCCGATCGCGCTCGCCTGCTTCTCCACCGCGCCCGCCATCCACTGCTAGAGCGCAATCTAAAACTGAAGAACGTAAAGATAGTCCCCGTCACCTTCGAACTGGAAGGCGACCACCGCCAGCTGGTCATCACCGGCCCCAACACCGGCGGCAAAACCGTCTCCCTGAAAACGCTGGGTCTGCTGGCCCTGATGGCGCAATCCGGCATCCCGGTTCCCGCAGACCGCGCCGACATGCCCGTTTTCGACGCCGTTCTAGCCGACATTGGCGACTATCAATCGATCGAACAGAATCTTTCGACCTTCTCCGCTCACGTCACCAACATCGATTTCATCTCGCGCACTGCCACTGCGAATTCGCTGGTGCTGCTCGACGAACTAGGCTCCGCTACCGATCCCGAGGAAGGCGCCGCCTTAGCGGTGGCGATTGCAGAGCACTTCCGCCAAGTCGGATGCATGATCGTGATCTCAACCCATCACACCTCGCTAAAAGTTTACGGAGCAAACACACCCGGAGTGATCAACGCCTCGGTAGGCTTCGACGAAGCGACTCTGCAGCCCACCTACGAACTGAAAATCGGCGTCCCCGGAGCCTCCGCCGGTATCAATATCGCGCAACGCCTGGGACTGAACCCGGCCATCATCGCGTCGGCCCGCTCGCGTCTGGGCTCGCAAACACAGGACGTGGGTCGATTCTTAGATCGCCTGCATGCCGACCTACGCGATCTGGAAACAGAGCGCATCGGGATGAAAGCCCGCGAGCAGGAACTGGAGCGCGAGAAATCTCAGTTAGCCACGGAAGGCCGCAAAGAACAGCAAGCCAAAATTCGCGAGATGGAAAACAAGCTGGAAGCTCTCTTCCGCGACTTCGAGTACCACGCGCGCGAGGCAGTGAACGCCGTGCAGGACCGAGCCGCCGCGCAGAAGCTATCGAAAGACGCCGAACGCCGCATTGCCAAAATGCGCCGCGAGTTTCGCGAGCAGTTCGATGCGACGGTCGTGGCGCACGCCACCGGAGCCGACCGCGGAGACCCAAACGCCCAGCCCAGCCTGGTCAGGCACGTCAGCGAAGGCGATACCGTAAAGCTCAAGTCCATGGGCCAAGCCGCCGTAATAAAAAAGAGGATTGGCGACAATCATTTCGACGTGCAGATCGGCTCCATGAAGATGCGCATAGCCCGCGAAGACATCGCCGAAGTGCTGATGACCGCGCAAGGTAAAACCGGAGCGCAAGCCACGCCCGTCGAAGCCGCCCGAGCCCGTGGCATCACCGTCTCTCTGCAAGACGAGGGAAGCGGCAGGACCACTCCCACCGAAATCAATGTAATCGGCCGCACCGTCGATGAAGCCACCAGCGAAGTGGAAAAATTCGTGGACCGAGCCTTCCTGGCCGGAATGCCGCGCGTGAGAATTGTCCACGGCAGCGGCATGGGAATTTTGCGGAAGGCGCTGCGGCAATATTTGCAAAAACATCCACACGTGGAGTCGGTCACCGAGCCGCCATCCAATGAGGGCGGGGGTGGAGCTACGGTGGTGGAGTTGCGGGTGTAACATTGATCCAGAGATGACGAAGGAACTTTCGCAGCTTGAGCGAGACACGGCGGCTTACTTCGAGAACATGAGCGAAGAAGAGGAGCGCGAAGATCGCGAACTCGAAGCCGCGCTGGCGGCCAGCGCTTTCAGCATCGACGTCGACGAACTGAGCGAGGCCTAAGCGGTCGGGTCAGAAACTCAACTCCGCCACAACTTCAGCAAGGGCCGATCTTCCGCATGATTCGGCGCAAGTGGGCTGCCCACTTTGAGGTTTTGGAATTCGGAACATCGACTTCTCCCGGTACCTCGTCGTATCTGCCCTTTTCGATCTCGTCGGCCTTGAAGTCCAGCGCGTAGAGGACCTCTTCCCAGTCCCATTGTGCGAGTTTCGGTTCGCTCATGTGCGTCATCTCCTAGGGGATGGAGGCCCGTCACGTTTGGCTGAGGGCAGCAGGTAATCATCTGCGTTCTCGCTCACAACGTCCCAGAGGTTTTCCAACTGCTTCTGCACGGACGCGAGGGTTAGCTGATTTCTGAACCAATTGCGATGCCGGAATTCCTTTTCTTTACTGGATTCGCCATATGCGTTCTTGAGTGCGGTGAACGCCAGTTTGCAGTGACGCCTGATTACCGCTTTGTACGCGTGAGTCTCCGGCTCAATATACCAGTTAGGGTTAGAAAACCGCTCCAGGGCGAGATCGAAATCCTGTCCTTGATGCCCGTAGGCCTGCCGCATTGACTCCCCAACGGCGAAGAAGACCATCCATCTCCGCTCCAAAGCCTCCGAAATAGCGGCTCTGCCCTCCCCCTTCCAGATGTCCTTTACGTATTCGCAGATGAACCAAATTCCCGCGAGCCGATTGAACTGAGTTTCCGTTAATGCTGGCAGAAGTTCCGTCCCGTTCCCGTAGATCTTGAGATAACCACCGTCCTTGGATGTGTCAAACAAGTACTGGGATCCCCCGAACACGTCATCAGGGCCCAAGAGGAAGGAATGTGTCGTTTTAGTGAACTCCTCCATTGCAATGGAAATCCGGTTCTGCTCTCTTTCGCCCGTGCGCTTGTTTCTATATCGAAATTTCTTGCCACCTCGGGCAGGCAGTCTATCGAACTTCGCAGCCAGGTCGAGTTGGACCTTGTCGTTGCTTCGAAAGTCGGCGACCTTGATAGCGTTTTGCGTGTTGTTGAACTTTGTAATGCTGTAAAGAAAATCCGGCTCGACGTCCTTCGGTCTTGCCTCCGTGACTCTGATCAGGACTCTCACGTCGCGGACGGCGTTCGAATCCTCAGCATGTGCCTTTTGGAGAGATCGGACTGTTTGGGCGCCATTTATGATCGAAAAATCCTCACAAACAAGCGTTCGATTTGCCGGGTCCTCAACGATGCGCGATGACAGCGCCGAGATCCCATTGTTGTAAAAAAAGAAATCGTTTGGAGCGTTCGTAGCGGTAGCCTTGATGCCCCTGTTCGTCAGGTTGTCGCCGATGTAGTTCCTAATGTTTAGCGAGAATATGCTGGATCGATGTGCTCTGAAAATCTCAGCAACCTGGCTACCGTCGATTCTTCCGATATACGAAATCCTGCCGAGGTTGTCCTCGAAGCGCAGCCAGGGCGGCTGCTCTTCATTTTGAGAAAACAAAACCTGCGCACGCGCCGAGGACTCCTCTCTTACGCTCAGCGCATCGCGAAGGCTTATGTTGAGAGCCTGTTCGTCCAAGAGTTCTAGGCTGACGCGATCAGTCAGGTCTTGGATGTCACTTACGGGATGGATCCCCTCGCTTGCTTGTTTCACCGAATTCTGAGCGGGCTGGGCGAGGGTGATGTAGTGAAGAAGGAATGAATCGCGGTCCCAATCGATTTCAGCGCGCGCCTCTTTGAGCTTCTGATTCATTTTGAATTTCTTGGGTCCTGCGAAGAGCCGTCCCAGGACTGAACAAAACGAATCGAAGCTCTCAGGTTCCTCTGAGCGCTTCTTACCTGTTTTCTTATGTCCGCTGAATTTCGCCTGCAGTATCAGAACGGTGTCGCCTTCGCGGGACAGGAAGTCAACCCCGCAATCGTCCGAACCGTCGACGACACAGGCAGCCAGTTCTTCCTCCGTTGTGGGTATCAACCCGGGATTTACAGAGCGGATCACTTTCTCCGCGTAAAACCTCGCCATGCACTTCGACCGGTCAACGTCACTCAAGCTGTCGAGCTTCAGCCCCAACTCCGATTTAACATAGTCTTTGAAATGCTCGCGAAATAGTTCTTTCATCCGATCCTCAGTGGGCTCTGTTCTTGGGAAAGACGCAAGAGAATCTTACAATGAATGCAAGCCGACGCTCCAACCCTCTGTTCTTGAGCGCAAACAAATCCGATTTTTCCTCTGCGGTCAACGGGTTAGCCCTCATCTTCCACATCTTTCCCACAGCAATCCTGCCCCATTTCATTTCCGTTAGCCCCATCCAACCCTCATAATCACTACGGGACCAGTGTGCGCCCTCGATGACTTCGATTTCTTCCGACAATTTCAAAGAGACGCTTAAGCAGCAGGCGGACATCGTCCGCATCGTCGGCGACTACGTCAAGCTGAAGAAGGCTGGGGCGCAAAACTTCTCCGGGCTGTGCCCATTCCACGCCGAGAAAACGCCGTCGTTCTCAGTGCATGCCACGCGCCAGTTTTTTCACTGCTTCGGATGCGGAGAGTCGGGAGATGTCTTCACCTTCATCCAGAAGGTCGAGAACATAACCTTCCCGGAAGCCGTCCGGCTGATTGCGCAGAAGCTTGGCGTGCCCATGCCGAAGGTCAGCTTCTCCAGTCCGGCGGAGGCTCGCGACGCGCAGGTTCGCATGGCGCTGCTCGACGTGCATGTGCGCGCCACCGCGTTTTTTCAGGAATGCCTGCGGCGTCCCGAAGGAGCGAATGCCCGCGAGTACCTCAAGGGCCGAGGGCTCGATAGTGAGACGATCGCGCGCTTTCGCATCGGCTACGCTCCCGACTCCGGCTTCCTGCTGCGAGATGCCCTGCGCCGCGAGTTCGATGAGGATGTGTTGCGCGAGAGCGGGCTGTTTTCGTGGAAGGAAGACAGCCGTCAGCCGTCAGCCGTCAGCTCTCAGGGAAAGCAGATCCTTCGCTCCGCTCAGGATGACAATGCTATTGAGATCTCCGACGCAAACGACGAGCAGCGAACAGCGAACAGCGAACCCTCGCAGCTCGAAGCTCGCAGCTCGCCGCCAGCGGCGATTTATTCCAAATTCCGCAATCGCGTGATGTTTCCCATCTGCAATGACCAGGGAAAGGTAATCGCCTTCACTGGACGCACTCTTTTCGCCGATGAGAAGGCTGGCCCAAAGTATCTGAATTCTCCGGAGACGCCGATTTACTCGAAGTCGCGCGTGCTGTTCAATCTGGACAACGCGAAAGAAGCGATTCGCAAGCTCGAATACTCCATTCTCGTCGAAGGCCAGATGGATTGCATCTCGGTGTACGCCGCCGGTTTTCACAATGTGATTGCCAGTTCGGGCACGGCGTTCACCGAACTGCAGGCGAAATTGCTCGGCCGATTCTCCAAGAACGTGGTGGTTAATTTCGATCCCGACACGGCCGGAGCCAAGGCCACCGAGCGCACGCTCGGCTTGCTCGTCGAAGAAGAATTCGCCATCAGGGTTCTCACGCTCGAGACGGGATTCGATCCCGATCTCTTCATCCGCCGCAAAGGCAAGGACGCCTATGGCGCGGCGCTCAAAAACTCGCAGAAATATTTTGACTACTTGATCGATCGGGCGCGCGCCATGTTTCCGGCGCGCAACCCGGAGAACAAGGTCAAGGCCGTCAATCATCTTCTTCCGCACATTCAGCGGGTGCCCAATCGTATCGTTCGCGATGAACTGGCGCTGGAGATTTCGCAGAAGCTGGGAATCGATTCCGCAGTGCTGCGCCAGGAGTTGAAGCACGCGGCCACCAACCGCTCCACAACGCAAGTCAAGGCCACGGCTGAGGCGCAAATCACCGGAGCGGAACGCGTCCTGATCCGGGCGCTGGCGTCGGCGACCGAGATGCAGTCGAGTGGAGCCCGAAGTTCGGCTCGCGAAGGGGCCGACGAAGAATTCGATCCCGCCCGCCAGGCGCAATTCGCGCTGCAATCGGAACATCTCTACGAAGGCCTAGCCTCACAGTCATTGTTGGAGGCGCTATTGGAAGCCGGGGCCGAGACGGCGGACGTGATGGCACTCCCGAAGACGGATGAAGACCGGCGGCTGCTGGCCTCAATCCTGATGCACGAGGAGGAAGCCCTGACGCCGGAGACCGTGGAAGGCGCGGTGCGAGCCTTGCGCAGGATCTATTTGGAGCGGCAGCAGGGGGTAGTGCAGCGAGCAGTGGAGCGTCCGGGCCTCTCGAAGGAGGAGAAACGCGCGCTTTTGCAGGAAAAAGTACGTCTGAAGCTGGCCAAGCGGGATCCGAGCGGCAACGGGGCGGATGGCAGGGCATCCTGATTTTTCGGCCGTAGAGACGCGCTCGCCGAGTCTCCTGCCTGCGTCGCCCGTCAATTCCGGGTGCAAGCAACCGCTAAAACCCACAACCTTGGAGCGAAACCACCCCGAGCGCCATCTAAAGAACTAGCGGGAAACGAGATACGGGCGGCGGATGGCAATCGCTAAAACGGGCGCGAGCTTAACCCTGCGCTAACTGGAACAGCATTTGGCGTGCTATACTTCTGAAGTCTGTGCGCCTCGCGCACGACTCCGTAACGACTCCCACCGCTGAATAGTTTGGCGTCCGCAGACCAGCGAACGTCTTGAGGATAATCTGGCTTGGCACTTGATGACAAGTACGACGACATAAAAAAGCTGATCGACGCAGGCAAAGAGAAGGGATATCTGACCTATGATCAGGTCAACGACCTTATCCCGCACGATGTGCACTCTCCTGAAGACCTGGAAGAT
>Ga0182030_10020716_pt1 | contig 12378 bp, 8 predicted proteins | sample 812S3MmetaG_FD_121299 | JGI IMG/M metagenome (GOLD analysis project Ga0182030, IMG submission 121299) | Permafrost microbial communities from Stordalen Mire, Sweden - 812S3M metaG (Illumina Assembly) | ecosystem: Environmental > Terrestrial > Soil > Wetlands > Permafrost | place: Sweden... | reverse complement strand
TGTTATGCGCGCTATTCACCGGACTAACATTTATCATTGATCTTTCCTAAGAAAGAACTCTAAGAGAGAGGACCTGCCGCCACCATGAAAGTCTCCGCATCCCGCGAACATCTGCTCGAAGCGCTGCAGAGTGTGATCGGTGTGGTCGAACGGCGGCAGACCATGCCGATACTGTCGAACATACTGCTGAGCGCGCGTGACAACCGGCTGCGCGCCACGGGTACCGATCTGGAAGTCGAACTGGTGGCGGCCGCGGAAGTCACCGTGCAGCAACCGGGCGATATCACGGTCCCGGGTCGCAAGCTTCTGGACATCGTGCGAAACCTGCCCGAAAAGAGCCAGGTGACGCTCACGCGCGAGGGGGAGCGCATCGTGCTGCGCGGCGGACGCAGCCGCTTCACGCTCTCGAGTCTTCCTGCCGCGGAATTTCCGGTCATCGATGAGATCCACGCCACCCAGACCGTCGCGATCCGTGCGCAGGACTGCCGGCGGTTGATCGACAAGACGCACTTTGCGATGGCACAGCAGGATGTCCGCTACTACCTCAATGGCACATTGCTCGAGACCAATGGCCAGGTGTTACGCGCGGTAGCCACCGATGGCCACCGGCTTTCCTGGTGCGAAGTGGCGCTCGGTGGCGCTGCGCGCGAGATGCAGCAGATCATCCTGCCCCGCAAGGGAGTGCTCGAGCTGCAGCGCCTCCTCGATGGCGAGGGCGAAATCGAGATCGCAATTGGAACTAACCACGTTCGTGTCCAAATCGGCGAAGTTCGCTTCACTTCGAAGCTAATTGACGGCAAATTCCCGGAATATGGCCGCGTCATTCCGGCTGATCCGCCGCGCATCATGTCCGCCAGTCGTGACGCCCTGCGCGCAGCATTGCAGCGCACGGCCATTCTCTCCAACGAGAAGTATCGCGGAGTGCGGCTGACCTTTGCGGCAGGATTGCTGACCGTCCAGGCGCACAATCCCGAGCAGGAGGAAGCCGAAGACCAGCTTGAGGTCAGCTTCACCGGCGATGAGATCGAAATTGGCTTCAATGTCAGCTACCTGCTGGACGCCCTCGGCGCGGTGGAGACCGAAACCGTCGAGGTCGGTCTGACCGATGCCAACAGCAGCTGCCTGATCCGCGCCCCCGGCAACGTCAACACCAAATACGTCGTGATGCCGATGCGGCTCTGAGCCGCGTGAGCTCATGAGCCTCGCCGAGCTGCGCCTGGAGGATCTGCGCTGCCTCGGACGGGTGGAGCTCGAGCTCCACCCGCGCCTCAATCTGATCAGCGGCGACAATGGCTCGGGTAAGACCTCGCTGCTGGAGGCCATCTACCTGCTAGGCCGCGGCCGATCCTTCCGCACGCGTCATACAGCGCAGCTGATCCGGCAGCAGACGTCGCGCCTCTGGGTTCATGGCCGCACGAATCCGGAGCCCGGCCACAGCCTTGGGGTCGAGTTTGCGCGCGACGGCGGCCTTACGATTCGGATCGATCGCGCCCCAGCCGATTCGCGGGTTCAGCTCTCCGAGATCTTGCCGGTTCAGGTGATCGATCCGGGTATCCATCGCCTCGTCGAGGAAGGTCCAACGCAACGGCGCCGCTGGCTGGACTGGGCAGTGTTCCACGTGGAACCAGATTTCGTGCGCCACTGGCAGGCTTACATGAGGGCTCTCAAACAGAGGAATGCAGCATTGCAGTCCGGGATGGAGACCGCACCATGGGATGGCGAACTCATCCGGTTCGGAGAGTTGCTCACGGCGGCGCGGGCCCGACTCGTTGAAGGGCTCCAGGGACATTGGATAGCGGCGCTCCGCCGATTGGGAGCGGTCGAGGCCAGCCTGGGATTCTTCCAGGGCTGGAGTCGTGAGCTTGGTTTTGGAGAGTCCCTTCGATCCCATCGTGATCGTGACGTGGAGCGCGGCATAACGGGCGTGGGGCCGCACCGATTCGACGTGCTGCTGCGCGTGGATGGCCGCTCGGCGCGCGAGGTAGTGTCGCGCGGCCAGCAGAAGCTTCTGGGTGTCGCCATGGCCGTGACGATGGCGCAGTACCTGTCCGAAAGCGCCGGACGGCAATCGACGCTGCTGCTGGACGATCCGGCGGCTGAACTCGACGCGGAGCGGACCGAAGCGCTGCTTCAGACGGTAGGGGACCTAGGGGCACAGCTGGTGGTGACTTCGCTGCAGGCTCGAGACACGCGGCTGGGCGAGCCAGACGCCGTGTTTCACGTGGAACACGGAACTGTCAAAAGACTATAATGGCGGGATGAAAATCCGAGTCCGCGCATGAGCGCCGAAGACGTCTACGATTCCAGCAAAATCAAGGTCTTAAAGGGCCTTGATGCGGTGCGCAAAAGACCCGGAATGTACATCGGTGATACCGATGACGGCAGTGGTCTGCACCACATGGTTTTTGAGGTCGTCGACAACGCTGTCGACGAGTCGCTGGCCGGGTTCTGCGACCGTGTCGTCGTGACTGTACATGCCGATGAATCGGTGACCGTCTCGGACAACGGCCGCGGCATCCCCGTGGACATGCATGTGGAAGAGGGTCGGTCGGCAGCGGAGGTCATCATGACCGTGCTGCACGCGGGCGGGAAATTCGATGACACCTCCTACAAGGTCTCGGGTGGCCTGCACGGAGTGGGCGTCTCCGTGGTCAACGCGCTATCCGACTACCTGCTGCTGACCGTCTCCCGCGATGGTCATATCCACCGCCAGGAGTACCACCTGGGCGAGCCAGCGGCGCCGCTGGCGGTCGTCGGCGCGACGTCGGAACGTGGCACCACGATCCGCTTCAAGCCCTCGTCGCAGATCTTCACGCACATCCAGTTCAACTACGACACCCTGGCCAAGCGCCTGCGCGAGCTGTCGTTCCTGAACTCCGGCGTTCGCATCGAGCTCATCGACGAACGCGAAAATAAATCCGACGTCTTCCAGCACGATGGCGGACTGAAGGCCTTCGTCGCGCACCTGAACCGCTCGCGCACGCCGGTGCACGACACCGTGTTCTGGTTCCGCACACAGGAAGGCGCGGTGACGGTCGAGGTGGCGCTGCAGTGGAATGACTCCTACCAGGAGAGCATGTACTGCTACACAAACAATATCCCGCAGAAGGATGGCGGTACGCATCTGTCCGGATTTCGCGCGGCGCTCACCCGCACGCTCAACGATTACATCGAGAAGGAATCGAGCGCCAAGAAAGAGAAGGTTCCGACCACCGGCGATGATGCGCGCGAAGGCCTGACCGCCATTCTATCGATCAAGCTGCCCGATCCGAAGTTCTCATCCCAGACCAAGGACAAACTCGTGTCCTCGGAAGTCAAAGGCATCGTCGAGACCGCGGTGTCCCAGAAGCTTGGCGAATTCCTGCTCGAGCGTCCGCTGGATGCGCGTGCCATCGTGGGGAAGATCATCGAAGCCGCTCGTGCGCGTGAAGCCGCGCGCAAGGCGCGCGAGATGACGCGACGGAAAAGCGCACTCGACATCGCCGGTCTGCCGGGAAAACTCGCCGATTGCCAGGAGAAGGATCCCGCGCTGTCGGAGATCTTCATCGTCGAGGGCGACTCGGCCGGCGGCTCGGCCAAGCAGGGCCGTGATCGGCGCACGCAGGCCATCCTGCCGCTCAAGGGCAAGATCCTCAACGTCGAGAAGGCGCGCTTCGACAAGATGCTGTCATCGGTGGAGGTCGGCACGCTCATCACCGCGCTCGGCTGCGGCATCGGTCGGGAAGAATTCGACATCGATAAGCTGCGCTATCACCGTGTGATCATCATGAGCGTTGACGCCGAAGAGCACGTCTTCGTGCGCGATGCCGACCGCGGTGTGCGCATGGTGCGCATCGGCAAGTTCATCGACGATGCGCTGGCGCAGCATGACCCGGCGTCGTGCGCCAGCAAGGATGGCGTCGCCAAATTGACCGGTGCACCGCTGGGTGAGGTGCTCTGCTTTGGCCTCGACAACCATGCCATTCGCTTCCGACCCATCAAGAGCGTGATCCGTCATCCCTTACACGAGCGGCTGTTCGAAGTCCGCACCGCGTATGGCCGAAAAGTACGGGTCACTGCCAGCCACAGCGTATTCGTGCATGAAAACGGAGCACTGAAGCTCAAGCGCGGCGATGAGCTGCGCCTGAACGACCGCCTCGCGGCGCCAGCCCGAATCCGTTTTCCATCCGATGCGCCCTCGAGAATCGACCTGCTTCGCAAGCTGCATGCCGTGCCGTCGGCATCGAAGCAGATCTGGGTGCGCGGCCCGGCGGTCGAAGCATGGTTCAAGGCCAACGTCATCGAACGTCATCGAGAGACATCCGAGTTGACCGACCCGCGCGTCGACATCCCGATTGAGCTGCGAGCCGAGCTCGCGCAGCGCCGGCGCGCCAGCGGCCTTACGAACCGCGCGGTCTGTGCCTCGGTGGGAATCCGCCAACCGGTTACGTTCTACGCCTGGGAACGCGGACTTTCGCGGCCAACGCTGCCTCGCTTCGAGGCTTATCTGAAGGCCATCGGGGCAGACTGCGAAGAGATACTGCCCCAGACGTCGCTGGCGCCGAGCCGCCTGGAGCGAATCTGGAATGAGCAGTATGCGGCCTCCGGTCGCAACATCGTCCGCGACTATGTGCGTCTCTCGGATCTTGAAGCCGAAGACCTTGAATGGTTCGCAGACAGAGAAGACCTTGAGCTGACGCCCGAACACAACGCGCAAAGCGCCATTCCGCGATTCATTGCAGTCGATGAAGCGCTTATGAGTCTGCTCGGCTTCTACATGGCGGAAGGTTCCTGCTCCGAGCGGAATGGCGTTCGTCTTTCGATCGGCAAGGGCAATCAGGCATTTGCCGAGGAAATGGCGAACAACTTTCTGCACGTCTTCGGTTTGCCTGCGATGGTTTACACCAGCCCTGGCCGTTGTTCCGAGCTCAAGCTCGTGAATCGGGTGGCCGCGCTCGCCTGGCAGCATGTGTTTGGCTTCGCCGGTTCGGATTCGATTACCAAAAAGATTCCGGATCTCCTCTTCAATGTCGCGGAAACATTGCGCGTCGCTTTCATGCGCGGCTATCTCCTCGGTGACGGTACGGTCTGCAAGAATCGAATTGCCTTCAACACCTCTTCCTATGACATTGCCAGCGGCATTGCCTACTGCCTGAGCTCGCTCGGGGTCGTTGCATCGATCTGTGCACGGGAACCGGACGGCATCGTGCGCGAGATTCGAGGCCAGCCCTGTGAAACCAGGCATCGTCACTGGACCGTCAGCGTCACTGCCAAGCAGGAATTGCGCGCGCTGCGCAACATCTGGCAGGACCATGCCGGCGCAGTGGCCGTGGATGAGCTTCTGGCGTCCTCTACTGCATCGAACGGTAAGCGCGACTTCGAACTCATCGATGGCGATCTGATGGCGCTGCCGATTCTCGGCATAGATGAAGTGCCTGCCAGCAACGGCAATGTCTATGACTTCTCGGTCGAGGGTGATGAGAACTTCATCGCCGGGATGGGCGGACTGTGCTGCCACAACACCGATGCGGATGTTGACGGCAGCCACATCCGCACACTGCTGCTGACATTTTTCTATCGTCAGATTCCGCTGCTGATCGAGCGCGGTCACATCTATATAGCGCAGCCGCCCCTGTACAAGGTCAAACGCGGCAAGCAGGAGACCTACGTCAAGGACGACGATGAGCTCAACGCGATGCTGCTCAACAGCGCCATCGAGAACGCGGTGCTGCATGTGAACGCGCAAGCCACGGCCATGAGCGGCTCGGCGCTGGAAATGCTGGCGCGTCATTACATGGAGGTGCAGGCCATCATGCGGCGCTGGGCCAGGCGCTATGACGAGCGGCTGCTCGAGCAGCTGATTTACCTGCCTGCCGTGCGACCGGGCGACCTGGATCACCCGGATTTCATGCGCGACTGGATCCGCACGCTCGAAACCCAGCTCAACGCGCGCACCGATGGTCGGCCGCGCTTTCACGTCGAGCAGCGCACGGGCTCGGATGGTCATTCGCCACGCATCGTCGTGCGCAAAACCGAACACGGACGGGTCACCGAGAAGCTGCTGCATCGGGAATTCTTCGAATCGGCCGAGTATCAGCGCATTGCCGAGCTGGCACGCACACTGGCCGGGCTTATCGGCGAGGGCGCCTATATCGCGCGGGGCAACGAGCGCGAGGAGATCAGCTCCTTCAAAGAGGCCATGGCGTGGCTGTTTGATCAGGCACGCAAAGGCCAGTCCATCCAGCGCTACAAGGGACTGGGTGAGATGAACCCCGAGCAGCTCTGGGAAACCACAATCGATCCGAAATCGCGCCGGCTGTTGCAGGTGCGCATCGAGGATGCGGTGGCCTCCGATGAGATCTTCACGACGCTCATGGGCGATCAGGTCGAGCCGCGGCGCGAGTTCATCGAAAAGAACGCGCTGGAGGTGGCTAACCTCGACGTATAAGCACCTGTCGGATGAGCGGCGGCGGTAGCGTTAATCTACAAACACCCGACGAGCTGCTTGAATTGCCGCATCGATATGGCCGATTGCACGACCCCGCAACCCGTTCGCGAAACCATTGTCTTCTTCGCCCGCGACGTCGGCGCGCGCCTTCTTCAGGAAATCGATTGCCTCGTGTATCCGGCCGCGATGATCAGATCGTTCGTCTACCGGGGGATGATCAGACAGATTCTTGCCGTCGTTGAGGGCCGCTTGCTTGATCTCGCCTATGCCGGCATCTATCTGACGCACGGCCTCCTGCTCGTCAGCGGTTTGGCTCCAGTCTCCGGGGCGATGTTCAATGAGCCAACGCGCAGCCCGGAGGTCGGACAGCGCGTGTAGATAGGCAGGATGGTGCATTGACGGCGGGGGCGGCACCGGCGTGGTAACACACCCTGCAAGCGATCCAATCCCCAGGAGTGCAACCAGAGCGACGCTAAATTTCATGCGACCCATTATCGTTCCTAGTGCATAGGCACTGCGGCATCATTGGCGGAACCCTACCAGTCCTGGTCGGGGCGATATGTGCATCGCTTCACAGCCGGGAAAGGCAATGCGTAGAGGGAATCCTCGTCGGACCGGCCACCGCTTTAGTCAGGGCACCCGTTTAATCGGGCACGCCGTGCGCCGCCGGCATGGGATTGATCTTGATCCATGTCGTCTTGAGATCGGAATACTTTTCGATTGCGTGAATGGACTTATCCCGACCGAAGCCGGATTGCTTGAACCCGCCGAACGGAACCGTGATGTTGCCTTCATCAAAGCAGTTCACCCACACAGAGCCTGCGCGGAGTCGGCGCGATGCCGACAAGGCGGTGTCGATATTGGAAGTCCAGATCGCCGCCGCCAGGCCGTAGATGGTGTCATTGGCGATCTTTACGGCTTCCTCGGCCGAAGCGCAGCTCACCACTGACAAGACTGGCCCAAATATTTCTTCGCGCGCGATCCTCATGTCATTTCTGACGCGATCGAATACGGTCGGTTCGACGAAGAAGCCGCCAGACTCCATGCGCACGCGCTTGCCACCGCGGACGAGCGCAGCCCCATCGTTTTTCCCTGAATCGATATATTCCAGTACGCGCTCCATCTGCGGCTTACTGACAATTGCGCCCATGGTGGTTGCCGGATCGAGCGGATCGCCGGGCATGTAACCGGCGCTGATCGCAATCACCTTTTCCAGCAGTGCTTCCCTGATCGGCTCCTCTACCAGTAAGCGGGAGCCCGCGTTGCAGACTTCACCCTGATTGAAGAAGATGCCGCTCGCCACGGCCTGAGCGGCCGCATCGAGATTCGGGCAATCACGCAAAATGATGTGCGGCGTCTTGCCTCCACACTCGAGCGAGACACGCTTCATGTTCGACTGTCCCGAATAGCCCATGAAGAGTTTGCCGACCTCCGTGGATCCGGTAAACGCCAGCGCATCGACGTCCATGTGGAGTCCGAGCGCCTGGCCGGCCGTCTCGCCTAATCCAGGCAACACATTCAGCACACCTTCCGGCAAACCTGCCTCCATCGCCAACTCGGCCAGGCGCAAAGCCGATAGGGGCGATTGCTCCGCCGGCTTTAGTATCACGGAGTTCCCTGCGGCCAATGCGGGTCCAAGCTTCCAGCAAGCCATCAGCAGCGGAAAGTTCCAGGGGACTACGGCAGCGACCACACCGAGTGGTTCGCGTGTGATCAGCGCTAGCGCGTTAGCTTCGGTGGGAGCGATCTCGCCGTATAACTTGTCGATGGCCTCCGCATTCCAGGCAATGCAGTTAGCCGACACCGGCACGTCGATATTTCGACTATCGGCAATCGGCTTTCCCATATTCAGCGATTCCAGGAGTGCCAGCTCGTCGGCGTGAGTCATCATCAGCTCCGCCAGCCGCAGCAATACTTTCTTTCTAGCGCCAGCGGAAATACCGGACCACGCGCCCCGGTCAAATGCAGCGCGAGCGGATTTCACCGCCACTTCGACATCAGCCCGATCGCAAGCTGCCACGTCCACCAGCGTCGCACCCGTGGCAGGATTGACGGCCGGAAAGGTCAAACCGGACAACGCATCGACCGATTTGCCGCCGATGAAAGCCTGTCGTCGAAACTTCAGCCGAGCGGCATCGCTGCGCCAGTCAGAGGCAGTTCTCATGGTCGTGTTGTCCTCAATCGGTGTTGTAAGCCTGCTGCAAACGCGCTCAGCGGTCCAGTTTTGACAAAGCTCGTTCAAACGCCCGAATCACTTCGTCGACGTCTGCATCGCTCATGGGCGTCGATAGCGCGAGCAGTCCGTTGGGCGCGATCAGCACCCCCTCGTTTAGCAGCCCCGTCATCAGCTGGCTCATGCGGTGCGCGGCGGCGGGGTCTGGCCTTGCGGTTTGATAGTCACGAATTGCCCGCATTGTGAAATGAATCTTCAGCAGCGATCCCATCCCGGTCGTACGCCCTTCGATGCGGGCGCGCAAAAATGCCTCGTCGAACCCTGAGCGGATACGCGAGCCCAGCGTGTCGAGCTTCTCGAACGCGGGCGGGTCCAGCAACTGCATTGCTTTCAGGCCGGCGACCATTGTCATGGGATTCGCCGAGAAGGTGCCGCCATGCGGTACCGGCGGCTTGCCGTTCGTCGGATCGAATACAGCCATGACATCGCGGCTCCCGCCCACCGCGCCAACCGGAAATCCCCCGCCGATGATCTTGCCGAATGTGGTGAGGTCCGCATCGACCCCCCATATTTTTTGAGCGCCGTTGAAACCGAGGCGAAACGCAATGACCTCGTCGAAAATCAGCAGCGCTCCTGTCTCGCTTGCCACATGCCGCATGGCCTGCACATAACCTCGATCCGCTGGTACCAGTCCCACACGATTCGGCATCGGATCGATCAGAATTCCGGCAAGCTCGGCCGCGTGCGTTCGCAAGATCGCCACGCTGGTGTCGATGTCGTTAAACGGCAATGTGACCACGTCATCGGTAACGCCGCGTGGCGTTCCCACGGCATACGCTACCGATTCGGGCCACCGCTGCCCTCCCTCGCGTGCGGGTGAATCCAGGCTCACCTCTGCGTAGTCGTATGTCCCATGGTAGGCCCCTTCGCATTTCGCAATCTTGGGACGTCGGGTAAATGCGCGGGCTGCCTTGATGGCCGTCATGACGGCCTCGGTACCCGAATTGGCAAATCGTGACTGATCAACCGATGAGACCCGTTCGGAAAGCAACTGCGCCAGATCGATCTCGGATTCAGTCTGCATCCCGAACGCGGAGCCCAGCTCCAGCTGCTGCTTCGCTACCCGAACCAATTCAGGGTGCGCATAGCCATGAATGCCGGCCGTGAAGTTGTTGATGCAGTCGATTCGTTCGTTGCCGTCCACATCCCATACTCGGCAGCCGCTGCCGCGCGCGGCATAGATCTGATACGGCTTCAGAAAGATGGTGGTACGCGTATTGCCCCCCGGCAGATATTGCCTGGCTCGCTCGTACAGTGCCGCCGACTTCGATGTGTAATCCGGGTATTGCATGAGACGGATCCAAAATGGATGCGACGGTCGCGGTCGGTAGTCTAATCAGGCGTTTTCGCCGCGCTGCAACATAATTTTGGTTTTACCCTCGGCCGATATGCCAACCGGAGCCACCGGTATCAAAAACTTTTTTGTTGCCTAGGCAACTACTTTTGATTCTGCAGGCGTTTGATCTGGGCTGTCGCCTCGGCAGGCTGACAAAGTCCATGTCTCTCAGAGGCTTGTACGCCTGTGTGGCTAGCTGGCGGCCGCTGTGTCGCAGCTCAATATCGTTTCACGCTGGATCGATATTCACCCTCGGCGCCTCGCTAGAATGCCCGCCTGGCTGGCAGTTCCTGTCGCAGTGCCGTTACCGATTCAGGAGAGAGTTACCCCATGAGCGCAAATCCGAAGTTCGTCCCGGCCGAGACACCCGAGTACCAGCTGCTGATCAATGGAAAACGGACACCGGGCGCTGCCACGCTGGATGTGATCAACCCCGCTACGGGCAAGCTGCTCACGCGCTGTGCGCGCGCCGACCAGGCGCAGGTGGATGCCGCCGTCGCGGCCGCCAAGCAGGCCTTCCCGGCATGGGCGGCGACCCCGATCGAAACGCGCAGAAAGGCGTTGCTGAAGATTGCCGACGCGCTCGAGGCGCGAACCCCGGAATTCGCGCGGCTGCTGACGCAGGAGCAGGGCAAGCCGCTGGCATTTGCAGCCTACGAAATCGGCGGGTCGGTGGCGATGATTCGCGCATTCGCCGCCATGGATCTGCCGACCAAGATCCTGCGAGAGAACGATTCCGAACGCATCGTGCAGTACCACGCGCCGCTCGGCGTCGTGGCCGCGATCACGCCGTGGAACTTCCCGCTGATACTGCTGATGATCAAGGTGGCGCCAGCGCTGCTCGCGGGCAACACGCTGGTCGCCAAACCCGCGCCCACCACGCCGCTGACGACCCTGCTGTTCGGAGAGCTTGCCGCCGGGTTCCTGCCCGCCGGCGTGCTCAACGTCATCGTCGATCAGAACGATCTCGGCGGTTATCTGACGCAGCATCCGGACGTCGCCAAGGTCGCCTTTACGGGCTCGACCGCCACCGGCCGCAAGGTCATGGCGAGTGTGGCCAGTACCCTCAAGCGCCTGACACTCGAACTGGGCGGCAACGATGCCGCCATCGTGCTCGATGATGTCGATGTGCCGGAAGTGGCCGCGAAGATTTTTCAAGGCGCGATGTTCAATTCCGGCCAGGTGTGCCTGGCCATCAAGCGTGTCTATGTCCCGGATGCGCTCTACGAGGCCATGTGCAGCGAGCTGGCGAAACTCGCCTGCGCGGCAGTAGTCGGCGATGGCCTGGATGCCGCCACTCAGTTCGGCCCGATCCAGAACAAGCAGCAGTTCGAGAAGGTGCAGGGATTCCTGGACGATGCGCATGCACACGGCAAAGTCATTGCCGGCGGCAAGCCACTCGATCGCGACGGCTATTTCATCCCCCCGACAATCGTGCGCGACATCCCGGATGATGCGCGGCTGGTGCGAGAGGAACAATTCGGCCCGGTGCTCCCGGTGCTGAAGTACTCCAGCCTCGATGATGCCATCGCGCGCGCCAATGGCACGGACTATGGTCTGGGCGGCACTGTCTGGGGGCGCGACCTCAACCGCGCCACCGACGTTGCCAGGCAAATCGCCTCGGGCACGATCTGGATCAACAAGCATCTGGATCTGCCGCCCGACATTCCCTTTGGCGGCGCCAAGCAATCCGGCTTCGGCACCGAGATGGGACAGGAAGGACTCGAGGAGTTCACGCAGTCCAAGATCATCAATATGGCGAAGTGAGGACGAGCGGGAAACGGTGGCGCATGCGCTGACACGCATGCGCGCCCGTCCGGGAGTAACATTGGGTCTGAGCCAAATGGAGCCCCCCAATGCCGACGACGTTCGTCCTCAATGGCAAGCCCACCACTCTTGATGTCGACCCGACAATGCCGCTGCTGTGGGCGTTGCGGGAGTCCGCCGGGCTGACCGGCACGAAATTCGGTTGCGGCATGGCCCTCTGCGGCGCCTGCACGGTGCAACTCGATGGCCGCGCCATCCGTTCCTGTGTGACGCCGATCGCCACCGTTGCGGGCAAGCAGGTCACAACCATCGAGGGGCTGCAGAGCGCGCCCGGCAAGGCCGTGCAGGCTGCATGGATCAAACTGCAGGTGCCACAGTGCGGCTATTGCCAGTCGGGACAGATCATGTCCGCGACCGCGCTGCTCGAAAACAATGCCGCACCGACCGATGCCGACATCGATGGCGCGATGAGCGGCAACATCTGCCGCTGCGCCACCTATGGCCGCATTCGCGCCGCCATTCATGACGCCGCACAGGCGATCAAATCATGAGCTCGCCGAATCAGATTGACGATCCCCTTGACGCCACCACCCCCTCGACGCGGCGTGCGTTTCT
>Ga0182030_10020715_pt1 | contig 12378 bp, 1 predicted proteins | sample 812S3MmetaG_FD_121299 | JGI IMG/M metagenome (GOLD analysis project Ga0182030, IMG submission 121299) | Permafrost microbial communities from Stordalen Mire, Sweden - 812S3M metaG (Illumina Assembly) | ecosystem: Environmental > Terrestrial > Soil > Wetlands > Permafrost | place: Sweden... | reverse complement strand
ATATTGCATAATAAATATATACTTTCAACTAAGGAGAGTTTTATGAGCCCAGAAGCAAAAAAATTGGCAACTTATAATGATATTTTAGCCTTACCGGAACATTTAATTGGGGAAATTATTAACGGAGAGTTAATAGTTATGCCACGCCCAGGACTTAGGCATATAAGAAGTGCAACAGTTTTAGGTAGTGAAATATTTGATCCTTTTGATAGGGGACGAGGCAACGGCCCAGGTGGTTGGTGGATTTTAGATGAACCAGAAATTCATTTTGGTTCAAATATACTTGTTCCAGATCTTGCAGGATGGAGAAAAGAATTGGTGCCTAATTTACCTACCTCAAAAGCATATTTTGAAATTGCTCCTAATTGGATTTGTGAAATTCTTTCAAAAAAAACCGCTGGTGTAGATCGCGTAAAAAAACTCCCGATTTATGCTAAAGCTAAAGTAGATCATGCTTGGTTAATTAATCCCGATCAAAAAACCCTAGAAATTTATCTAAGGGAAGAGCAAAAATGGGTATTACTTAATTCTTTTGGAGGAGACGAGCTAATTCGTGCTGCACCATTTGATGCTGTAGAAATTAATTTGGGAGCTCTATGGCTGCCAGATGACGACGAAGAGTAGGATTAGAATACCCCAAAGCTTGTTAAAGTTATTTTCGCATAACTCCTTAATCTAAAGATTATATTTAGTTTTAATAACTATAAAAGCTTCTAACATTATCTTATAGTGACTTTTAATATTTTGATAAATCTCTTTAGCTAACGATTGTTTATAAGTATGTGAAGTTAAATTTCGATCTTCTAACATATCTAACCATAACTTTTCGTTACTTATTAAATTTATTTGATAAGCTGCTTGTAAGGTACCACGAGGAGAATTTACTGGTACACCTTCTAATATACAAATCTTTTTTAATACTTTCCAAAATAATTCAATACAAAATTCAAATCGTTGGATAGCGGCTTCTCGTACATAAGTAGATTTATGTTCAGGTTCATTAATTATTTCTGCTAATTTTTCTAAAGCTTCACTTAAATCTAAAAAATTTTCATACCAAGAATAATCGTTGATTTTTCTTTCAAATAAAACTATATGATTTGATAAGATAGCAGATTTAAGTCTTTCATCTTTTAATGTATCGAAACGTATTAAATCAATATTTAATAAAGTATCTGCAGTAGCAATTATACTATTAATATTTCTCCAATCATCTTCCATTGCTGTTGGGCATATAATAGCTAAATCAATATCGGATCTCTCTTGATTATCATCTCTAGCCCTAGAACCAAAAACCCAAATTGCTTGTACATATTTTAAAGATCTTAATTCATAGTAAAAGTCATAAGACTTTATTTTTGGTATATTATTATTTTCCATTAATTCAGTATAATAAATTGTTATTAAAAAATAAAGTTATTATTATGTAATTGATTAATGTCATTTTCCAGACTAATACTAACCCCTCCACCAGTAACTGTAATATTAGTATGGTTACCAATAGTGGTTATATGTAAATTAGGATCATTAATTCCAGATAATCCAAAGGCTGTTAAATCAATTTGATCATGAGTATTATCAAAATTAATAATTTCTGCATTATTATATCCAGGTCTAAATATAAATTGATCACCTTGACCATTACCAACAAGTTCATTAACAGTATTAACTGGTGCAACGCCAGCATCTACAATATTATTATTAGCACTACTTGCAACTACTTTACTATTTACTAATAAAGTATTAATCCAATCGTCACCAACTACGTTGCTACTATCATTAAACGTATAAGATAAATTAACGCTGCCAGGTGGGTTAGCGTTACCATTTTGATATTGCACTGCTTGCATAATTTCATCAACTAAATTAGTAGAGGCTGTTGCACCATGGTTACTAGTAAAATTAATCTCTAATTGACCATTAGCACTAATAAAATTAGCTATAACGCTACCGCTAGTTGTTGTTAGGGTGTTACCAGCAACCTCAACATCAGTCATGGAAGCAAAAGTAAATACATCATCGCTATTAGCACCACCAGTACGAGTAATTGTTACACCAGCTCCATTGTAGTCGCCTGATCCGCTATTATGCGCATCATTAACAACACTAGCAATTGTTATATTGCTATCGACAACTATAGGAGTAGATGTTGCCGCAACATCCATAGCAGTAGCTGTTAAGCTGGCGCTATTAATGTTTATTACAGTATCAGCAATTACCGAATTATAACTAGCTGCTCCATTACCATCATTAAACATATAAGCTAAATCGATACTGCTAGATTGATTTAAATTAGTATTTTGATATTCAATTGCTTGTACAACTTCATTAACTAAATTAGTAGTTGCTACCGTACCATGAGTACTATTAAAATTAATTTGTAATTGGCCATTTGTATCATTAAATTCCCCAATAACATTACCATTTGCTATTAACGTATTACCACTAACTGTAACATCTGGCATAGCGGCGAAATTAAATATATCATCAGAAACTGCGCCACTAACCCGAGCAATAGTTAATTGAGCATTATTGTAATCGCCTAAACCAGAGTTTTTAGCATCATCTACTACATCAGAAATAGTAATATGGTTATCTATAACAATAGGTGTATTACTACCTGTAACATAAGTATTTGCTGAGGTGGTATCTAAATCATTAATAACTGGCGGATTGTATATATCAACATTAGCCGTAGCTATTGCCGAACTAACCGCACTAATACCATCGTTAAATACATAAGTTAAACTTAACGAACCACTATCTGCCACAGTAAGATCTGTAGTACTGTAAGTAATAGCTTTTACTATATTATCTACCATAGTTTGAGTTACTGCGTCCCCTGCCGTATCGCTAAACGTAATCTTTAATTGGCCAGGGTTAGCAGTATTATTTATACTGGCAATTATGTTTTCGTTACTATCTAATAAATTATTACCAACCAGCGTAATTCCGCCATCAATTGTACCAAAACCAAAAGAATCATTAGCATTAATTCCACCAGTTCTTGCTATGGTTAAAGAAGAACCACTGTAATCACCAGAACCATTATTTAATTCCTGTAATTCCGCATCAGTAACAACTACACTAGCAGCAACAACTACAGCGGCATTACCCTCAGTATAAGTAGTATCCGCGCTAGTTATTGTAGCCGTTGGAGCATTATAATTAACAATAGTATTGGCTATTACAGAACCAACCCCACTAACACCATCATTAAATGCATAAGTTAAGTCTACAAAACCACCATTTATTACAGTTAAATCAGTAGTTCTATAGGTAATAGCTTGCAATATATTGTCTACCATAGTTTGAGTTACTGCATCTCCTGCCGTATCACTAAAGGTAATCTTTATTTGCCCAGGATTAGTAGTTCTATCTATTGTAGCAATTAAATCAGTATTACCATCAAACAAACTACTTCCGACTCTGGTAATTCCACCAGCAATTGTACTAAAACCAAAAGAATCATTGGCATTAATTCCACCAGCTCTAGATATAGTTATATAAGAACCATTATAATCGCCAGAACCATTGTCTAACGCTTGTAATGCCGCATCACTTATAACTACGTTAGTAGCAATATCTACCGCCGTTCCAGTATAATTAGCAAATGCACTAGTTATGTCAGCAACTGGAGCATTATAATTAATATTAACATCAGCCACAACTGTTGCCGAACTAACCCCACTAATACCATCGTTAAAACTATAAGTTAGCCCTACAGAACCACCATTTACTATAGTTGTGTCCGTAGTACTGTAAGTAATAGCTTTTACTATATTATCTACCATAGTTTGAGTTACTGCGTCCCCTGCCGTATCGCTAAACATAATCTTTAATTGTCCAGGGTTAGCAGTATTATTTATGCTAGCAATTATGTTACTATTACTATCTAATAAATTATTACCAACCAGCGTAATTCCGCCATCAATCGTACCAAAACCAAAAGAATCATGAGCATTAATTTCACTAGTTCTTGCTATGGTTAAAGAAGAACCACTATAATCCCCGGAACCATGGTTTAATGCTTGCAATGCCGCATCACTTATAACTGCATTAATAGCAACTGTTGCAGCCGTTCCACCTTCAGTATAAGTAGCAGCCGCACTAGTTACAGTAGCAGTTGGAGCACTATAATTAACAGTAACATTAGCTGTAGTTGTTACCGAACCAACCCCGCTAACTCCATCATTAAAACTATAAGTTAAGCCTAGCAAACTACCATTTGCTATAGTAGTATCGGTAGTACTATAAGTAATAGCGTTTACTATATTGTTTACCATGGTTTGAGTTACCGCATCACCTGCCGTATCGCTAAAGGTGATCTTTAATTGACCATGATTAGTAGTTTTATCTAGCGTAGCAATTAAGTCGTTATTACTATCAAACAAATTATTACCAACTCTAGTAATTCCACCAGCAATCGTACCAACACTAAATAAATCATGAAGATTAATTCCGCCAGTTCTAGAAATAGTTATATAAGAACCACTATAATCCCCTAAACCATTATCTAATGCTTGTAATGCTGCATCACTTATAACCACACCAGACGCAACTGTTGCAGCAGTTCCGGCTTCGGTATAGGTAGCAGCTGCACTAGTTACGTTAGCAGTTGGAGCATTATAATTAACAGTAACATTAGCAGTAGCTGTTGATGAACCAACCCCACTAACACCATCGTTAAATACATAAGTTAAATTAGCCGACCCACCATTTGCTATGGTTGTGTCTGTAGTACTATAAGTAATAGCTTGTATTATATTGTCTACCATGGTTTGAGTTACTGCATCCCCTGCTAAATCACTAAATGTAATTTTTAATTGTCCAGGATTAGCAGTATTATTTATAGTAGCAATTATATTATGATTACTATCTAATAAATTATTGCCAACCTGAGTAATTCCACCAGCAATTGTACCAAAACCAAAAGAATCATGAGCATTAATCCCGCCAGTTCTAGATATAGTTATATAAGAACCACTAAAATCGCCAGAACTATTATTTAATGCTTGTAGTGCCGCATCACTTATAGTTACACTAGATAGAACGGCTGCTGCAGTTCCAGCTTCGGTATAAGTAGCGGCTGCACTAGTTACGCTAGCAACTGGAGCATTATAATTAATAGTAACATTAGCAGTACCTATTATCGAGCTAACTCCAACAATACCGTCGTTAAGTTCATAAGTTAAATTGACTGTTCCATTATTTGCTACAGTAGTATCGGTAGTACTATAAGTAATAGCTTTTACTATATTATCTACCATGGTTTGGGTTACCGTATCTCCATAGTAATCAGTAAATGCAATCTTTAATTGGCCTGGGTTAGCAGTATTATTTATGCTAGCAATTATGTTACTATTACTATCTAATAAATTATTGCCAACTTGCGTAATTCCACCGGCAATTGTTCCAAACCCAAAAACATCATGAGCATTAATACCACTAGTTCTAGATATAGTTAAATAAGCACCACTAAAATCACCAGATCCATTATTAAAAGATTGTAATGCTGTATCACTAATAACTATACTAGTAGCTATTGCTGTCGCAGAAACACCTTCGGTATAAGTAGCATTCGCACTAGTTACCACAGCTGTTGGAGCGCTATAATTAACAATGGCATTAGCCGTTACCGAATTAACTCCACTAACTCCATTGTTAAACGCATAAGTTAACTCTATAAAGCCACCGTTTACTACAGTTGTATCGGTAGTACTATAAGTAATAGCTTTTGCTATATTGTCCACCATAGTTTGAGTTACCGCATCTCCTGCCGTATCACTAAAGGTAATCTTTAATTGGCCAGGGTTAGTAGTGCTGTCTATGGTAGCAATTATGTTATGATTATTATCTAATAAATTATTGCTAACTAGAGTAATTCCACCATTAATTGTACCAAAACCAAACGAATCATGAGTATTAATTCCCCCAGATCTAGATATAGTTATATAAGAACCATTATAATCGCCTAAACCACTATTTAATGCTTGTAATGCTACATCATTTATAGCTGCGCCGGCAGCAACAATTACTGGCTCAACTCCAGTATAACTAGCAAACGCACTGGTTACCGTAGCAGTTGGAGCATTATAATTAACAGTAACATTAGCCGTAGCTGTAGCCGAACCAATTCCACCAATACCATCATTAAATACATAAGTTAAATTAGCTGATCCACCATTTGCTATGGTTGTATCTGTAGTACTGTAAGTAATAGCTTTTACTATATTGTCTACCATAGTTTGAGTTACCGCATCTCCAGCTAGATCACTAAATGTAATCTTTAACTGGCCAGGATTAGCAGTATTATTTATAGTAGCAATTATATTATGATTAGCGTCTAACAAATTGTTACCTAATTGCGTAATTCCACTACCAATTGTACCAAAACCAAAAGAATCATGAGCATTAATTCCACCAGTTCTAGATATAGTTAGATAAGAACCACTATAATCACCAGAACTATTATTTAACGCCTGTAATGCCGCATCACTTACATTTACATTAGTAGCAATAGATGCGAATGCTCCTCCTTCAGTATAATTAGCTGACCCAACAGCTGCTACGACAGTTGGTACACTATAATTAACAGTAACATTAGCCGTAGCTGTTACTGAACCAACCCCACCAACACCATCGTTAAATGCATAAGTTAAATTAGCCGATCCGCCATTTGCTATAGTTGTGTCTGTAGTACTATAAGTAATAGCTTGTATTATATTGTTTACCATAGTTTGAGTTACTGCGTCCCCTGCTAAATCACTAAATGTAATTTTTAATTGGCCTGGATTAGCAGTATTATTTATAGTGGCAATTATATTATGATTACTATCTAATAAATTATTGCTTATTAATGTAATTCCACCAGAAATTGTACCAAAACCAAAAGAATCATGAGCATTAATTCCACCAGTTCTAGATATAGTTATATAAGAACCACTATAATCACCAGCATTATTATTTAATACTTGTAATGCCGCATCACTTACAGCTACACTAGCAGCAACAGTTGCAGCTGTTCCACCTTCGGTATAACTAGCAGCAGCACTAGTTACGTTAGCAGTTGGGGCATTATAATTAACAGTAACATTAGCTGCAGCTATTGCCGAACTAACTCCGCCAACACCATCATTAAATGCGTAAGTTAAATTAGCTGTTCCATTATTTGCTATAGTAGCATCGGTAGTACTATAAGTAATAGCTTTTACTATATTATCTACCATAGTTTGAGTTACCGCATCTCCTGCTGTATCACTAAAAGTAATCTTTAATTGACCTGGATTAGCAGTGTTATTTATGCTAGCAATTATATTATGATTACTATCTAACAAATTATTACCACTTTGAGTAATTCCACCAGAAATTGTACCAAATCCAAAAGTATCATGAGCATTAATTCCACCATTTCTAGATATGGTTATATAAGAACCACTATAATCGCCAGAGCTATTATTTAATGCTTGTAATGCCGCATCACTTATAACCACACCAGTAGCAATTGTTGCGGCAGTTCCAGCTTCGGTATAGGTAGCAGCTGCACTAGTTACGTTAGCAATTGGGGCATTATAATTAACAGTAACATTGGCAGTAGCTGTTGATGAACTAACCCCACTAATACCATCGTTAAATACATAAGTTAAATTAGCCGATCCGCCATTTGCTATAGTGGTATCTGTAGTGCTGTAAGTCACAGCTCTCACTACATCGTCTACCATAGTTTGAGTTACCGCATTACCAGCTACATCACTGAACGTAATCTTTAATTGGCCAGGATTAGTAGCACTGTCTATTGTAGCAATTACTTTATGATTACTATCTAATAAATTATTACCACTTATGGTAATTCCACCAGCAATCGTACCAAAACCAAAAGAATCATGAGCATTAATTCCGCCTGTTCTAGATATAGTTAGATAAGAACCACTAAAATCACCAGAACCATTATTTAGTGCTTGTAACGCTGCATCACTAATAAATATATTAGAAGCAATAGAAGTCGCTGTAGATCCTTCTGTGTAACCAACTGTAGTTAAACCAAGAATAGGTGGTTCATATATATTAATAACCGCATTAGTTGTTACACTATTAACACCTATACCATCGTTAAACGTATAAGCTAAATTAACACTACCAGACGGAACATAACCAGCAGTACTATATTGAATTGCATCTACAACTTGATTAACCAACGAAGTAGTAGCAATAGAACCATGGTTACTGGTAAAATTAATTTGTAAGGTACCTGTAGCATTAGTAAAGTTAGCTATTATATTATTATGAACATCTACTAAAGTATTGTTATTTACAGTAACTCCTGCCATAGCGCCAAAAGAAAATACATCCTGCGAATTAGCGATACCTGCTCTAGCAATTGTTAACATTGCACCATTATAATTACCCAAACCACTATTTAAGGTATCTAGCTCATGCGAATCTGATATAACCATACCTGCAGCAATAGCAACCGAAGCCATGCCTTCAACAAAAGTAGCTGTTACACTAGTATTACTAACAGTAGGCGAATAATATACTATTTTAACGGTAGCATTAGTTGTTACACTATTTGCTCCAATTCCATCACTAAACTTATAAGATAAAGTAACGCTACTAGGTGGGGTATGACTAGAATTACTATATTGAATTGCATCGGTAATTTCGTTAACTAAAGCCGTTGTTGAAATAGAACCACTATTACTAACAAAACTAATTTGTAATTTACCGTTAACATTAGTAAAGTTGGCTATTACATTACCTCCGGCTAATAAAGTACCGTTACTACTATTTACCGTCACATCCGCCATGTTGCCAAAAGAAAAAACATCTTGCGAATTAGCGCTGCCAGCACGAGCCACAGTTAAGGATGAACCACTATAATTACCTAATCCACTATTTAACGAACCTAATTCATGAGGATCGGCTATAGTTACGCCAAGCGCAATATTAACTGGAGTTATGCCTTCAATATAAGTAGCTGAAGAACTAGAATTGCTAATGGTTGGAGCATAATATAGTATGTTAACAGATTGATTAACAGCTACACTGCTAGCACCAATTCCATCATTAAATTGACAACTTAAAGTTACACTAGATGGTGGCGAACTGCTAGAATTACTGTACTGTATTGCATCAACAATAGCATTAACTATTGATGTAGTAGCAACAGTACCGTTAGCACTTACAAAATGGATCTGCAAAGTGCCTCCAGAATTAGTAAATGTAGCAACCGTATTACCATTAACAACTAAATTATTACTATTAACTGTAACTCCAGATATAGTTCCAAAAGAAAATACATCTTGAGAATTAGGCGCACCACTTCTAGCAATAGTTAATATTGAACCATTATAATCACCAAAACCATTGTTTAACGCATCTAATTCGTGCGGATCCGAAATAACTATACCAGCATTAATAGCAACTGGCGCCAAGCCTTCAATATAACTGACTTTTGCACCATTATTAACAATAGATGGCTTATAATATATATCAACTATAGCGCTAGTTGTAACACTATTAGTGCTTATACCATCATTAAACGTATAATCTAAAGTTATATTACCAGGGGCTGCAGTATAAGAATTACTATATTGTATTGCGTCAACAATAGTATTAACTAATGATTTAGTAACAATAGTACCGCCAGCACTTACAAAATTAATTTGTAATTGTCCAGCAGTATTAGTAAAGTTAGCTATTACATTACCATTAATAGTTAAAGTACCGTTATTATTTACCGAAACTCCACCAGCTATAGCACCAAAAGAAAGTAAATCTTCTGCATTAGCTCCACCACTTCTAGCAACTGTTAATGTTGTTCCATTATAATTACCTAAATTATTATTAAAAAGATCTAACAAATTAGGATCCGATATAGCAACACCAGACTCAACAACAGGAGTTCCACCTTCAATAAAAGTAGCTGTTGCAATAGAATTACTAATAACTGGCGGATGATACGTATAACTAGTCATTATATCAACCACAGCATTAGTCATAACTGTATTTACCCCAATACCATCGCTAAATTCGTAAGATAATACTACCGTATTAGGTGGTAAACTGCTAGAATTGCTATATTGTATTGCATTAGCAACTTCGTTAACTAGCGATGTTGTAGCGATAGATCCGTTAGTGCTTACAAAATTAATCTGTAATTGGCCGGCAGTATTAGTATAATTAGCTATTACATGCCCGCCAGCCGATAAAGTACCATTAGTAGTGTTTACCGTAACATCAGCCATAGTACCAAAAGAGAATAAGTCTTGAGCGTTTGCAGATCCAGCACGAACAACAGTTAAACTTGCGCCATTATAATTACCTAAATGACTATTTAAAATATCTAATTCTTGAGAGGCAGATATCGATATACCAGTAGAAATAGCAACCGGTTCTAAACCAGCAATAAAAGTTGCTGCCGTGCTTGCAGAATTATTAACAATCGGTGGGAAATATTCTATGTTAATAGTAGCATTAGTGGTAACACTACCAAATCCCATGCCATCATCGAACATATAATCTAAAGTAACACTGTCTGGAGGGGTACTGTTAGAATTACTATAACATACTCCATTAGCAATCTCATTAACTAATGCGGTAGTAACAACAGCACCATTGCTACTAGTAAAATGAATTTGTAACTGGCCATTATTATTAATAAAATTAGCAATTACGCTATTATTATAGCTAATAGTTCCATTAATAGTATTTACGGTAATATTAGCCATGGCGTTAAAAGAAAATACATCGTCAGAAACCGACCCGCCAGATCTTAATATGGTTAAGGTAGTTCCGTTATAATTACCCAAACCATTATCTAAAAGATCTAATATGTTTGGATCCACTATAGAAATTCCTGTGGAAATCACAACTGGAGTTATACCTTCCACAAACGTTGCTGAAGCACTAGAATTTTCGATATCTGGCGGATAATATAGTGAACCAGATACCACATTAACCGCAACATCGGTAGTTGCAATAGAATTTGCACCATTACCTAATCCATCATTTAAAGAATAAGCTAAATTTATTGAACCATAAGGAAGATTACTAGTATTACTGTATTGTATTGCATCTACAACTTCATTAATTATTGCCGTAGTAACAATTGCGCCACTAGCGCTTACAAAATTAATTTGTAATTGACCAGCAGCATTAGTAAAGTTAGCTATTAAATGTCCATTAAACGTTATTGTTTCGCCAGGGCCATTAACACTAATTCCAGAAGTGTTTCCAAAAGAGAAAGAAAACTGATCTTGAGCATTAGCTCCACCACTACGTGCCACAGTTAAAGTAGTTCCACCATAATTACCTAAACCACTATTTAATCCATCTAATTCATGCGGATCGGATATAGATACCCCAGTACTAATAGAAACCGGCGCCGATCCTTCTATAAACGTTGCAGCAGCATAATAATTATTAATGGTTGGTGGAGAATATATATCTACCGTTGCTAAGCTGGCGGCAATCGAATTACTGCCAAATCCTAAACCATCGTTAAATGTATATGCTAACGTTACATTTGCTGGCGGAGAATTAGCGGTGTTTTGATAGTATATAGAATCAACAATTTCGTGTACTAAAGCAGTAGTTGCAATCGAACCATTATTACTTACAAACGCAATTTGTAGTTGACCTCCCAAATTAGTAAAGTTAGCAATTACATTACCACCAGATAGTAAAGTATTATTATTTACTGTAACGTCAGCCATAGCTCCAAAAGAAAATACGTCGTTAACATTGGCTCCACCACTACGAGCAACAGTTAATATTGAACTATTATAATCACCTAAATTATTATTTAACGAATCTAATCCTCGATCAGCGATAGAACTTCCTGATGCAATTGCAACTGAAGATGCACCAACAATAAAGCTAGCCGCAACACTAGCGTTAGTATTAACTACTGGCGGATAATATATATTAACTGGAGCGTTAATAGTAGAAATCGAATTAACACCATAACCTAATCCATCGTTCAAACTATAAGCTAAATTTATAGATCCAGGAGGTATTCCATTAGAATTGCTATATTGTACTGCATCAGCAATTTCATTAATTATTGTTTTAGTGACAATTGTACCATTAGCACTTACAAAATTAATTTGTAATTGGCCAGCAGTATTTGTAAAATTAGCTATTACATGCCCTCCAGCTGTTATAGTATCGATAGAATTATTAATAGTAATACCAGACATAGTTCCAAAAGAGAATAAATCTTGCGAATTAGCACCACCACTTCTTGCAATCGTTAAAGTAGTTCCACCATAATTACCTAAACCACTATTTAATAAATCTAAATTATGCGGATCTGATATGCTAATTCCAGCACTAACAGTAACAGGTAATAGACCTTCAACAAAAACTGCCGTT
>Ga0182030_10020714_pt1 | contig 12378 bp, 9 predicted proteins | sample 812S3MmetaG_FD_121299 | JGI IMG/M metagenome (GOLD analysis project Ga0182030, IMG submission 121299) | Permafrost microbial communities from Stordalen Mire, Sweden - 812S3M metaG (Illumina Assembly) | ecosystem: Environmental > Terrestrial > Soil > Wetlands > Permafrost | place: Sweden... | reverse complement strand
TGCTTCTCCTTGTCGATGTGGGTCGACTCGAGGAATGGCGGCGCGATGCAGTCGAGACTGACGCGATATTTTTCGGTGAGGTCGCGCAGGCGTTTCAGTTCGTCGACGGTAGAGTACAGATGGCCGGCCACGGGTTCTGGATAGCCGCAGATTCCTTGCACACCGTAGCGCGCGAGATATCCCACGTGCTGCTCGGTGGTCGGCGCGCTCTGGCAGCCCAACTTCATTCGGGCGGGTGGTGACGGCGCCGCGGCCGCGGGCTGGGACGAGATTCCCGCAAGCGCCGCGGCGGCGGCTCCCGATGATGTGACGAATGCCCGGCGGTTCATAGTTGCCTCCTCATGCTCGACGAAATGAATTGTATCAAGCGCGGCGGGGCGAATGGAGGTAGAGTAAGTGAGATGCCCTGGCTTACTCTCTCGCGGCGTGTCATCGTGCCAATTCTATTCGCTGTAGCTTTGCGCGCACAGTGCCCTAACTCCATTGTTGCCGGCGTACCGTCCACTTATGCAGGCGACGGTCAACCGGCGACCTCGGCATTTCTATTCCAGCCGCAGGCTCTCAGTTTAGATGCCGCGGGCAACCTATACATTGCCGACTCCGGCAATAATCGCATCCGCAAGGTTACTACGGATGGAGTCATTCATACCGTAGCGGGTCCCGATGGTCTGAATAGTCCGCAATTCGTGCTGGCGGCGCCCGATGGGTCGGTGTATATCGCCGATAGCGGCAACAATCGCATCGTTCAGCTTTCGACAGCCGGCGTGGTGAAGGTGATCGCGGGCACCGGCCATCCCGGATATTCAGGAGATAACGGGCTGGCCACTGGGGCGGAGTTGAACTACCCCACTGGCATGGCTCTGGATTCCAACGGCAATCTGTTGGTCGCGGATACCTACAATAGCGCGGTCCGCACGATCGACACGCATGGTGTGATTACGACGCCGGCGTGGACCACATCGCAATACGGCATGTACACTCCGGAGGCTGTGGCAATCGCCGCGGATGGTACTGTCTTTGTCTCCGACACCGGAGCGGAGATCATTTTTCGAATCGTTCCGGATGGCACCATGTCCTATCTCCCTCTTGACCGCGTGATGGCGACCAACCTCACTCTGTTGCCTGACGGCTCGTTGCTGTTCGCCGACGGCGATTTGATTCGTGTCAGCGCAGACGGTTCGACGCTGAGCTATTATGCGCGGGCCATCAATGCCCTGAATGTCACGATGGGTGTCGGCGGCATCTATTATACGAGTTACGGCAATTTGGTCTACCACGCCGCGACGGCGGCGAGCGAGCCGGAACTCGCCGCAGGCCGCTATTACACCGGGAATGCTCCCGACAACGTCTCGGCCTTGGGCCCAGTTTTCGGACCCGTGGGCGGAATGGTAGTGGGCCCGGATGGCAGCATCTGGATCTCCGACCCGGGCAACGGGAAGATCCGCAAAATCCTGCCGAATGGCACTGAGAGAGTGGTGAGCTCGGGCATCGCGGCTGGCCCCCTGGTGTTCGACCCCTCTGGCAACTTGTACGCGGCAGGTGCGTCCACCATCTCCAAGATCGGATCGGACGGAACGCCGCAACTGTTCGCGGGCGGCGGCAGCGAACAGATTCCAGCGTTAGGCGCCCCTGCTATGCCCGCCACTGCGGTCAACCTGTCCGAGGTGGTTGGCGCTGCCAGCGACTCCGCCGGCAATTTGTACGTTCTGTCGTTGGTGTACGGCTATCAGGCAGAATCGTTGATCACCCGCATCACTCCTGCGGGACAGTTGACCACCATCTGGGACAGCACGACATTGCTCGATCTGTCCGGCGGCTATCTGTCTACCGGCGGAATGGCGATCGATGCGCAGGGTTATCTGAATGTGTCGACTGGCGGCCGTCAGATTTTCCGAATCGCCACTGACGGGTCCGGTATCTTCCACACCATTAACACGCCCGATTATGTTTATGCTTTCACCACGTCGCGATCAGGGGAGGTCTTCTACGCCGCGCCGTCCGGCCGCATCAAGGCGCTCAATGCCGGCGCCACAATCTTCAACCGCGACATCGACCCGCAACCGAATTACTCCCCGCTCTACTTCCCGTCGGCGTATACGTCATCGATTGCCGCGACCATGATCAACAATCTTCTTACCAGCCCAAGACCGGGCGGCATGCCTGGCTATTCCGCGATCTCCGGTGTCTCATTCTCCCAACAGTTAGCCACCGATTCGGGCGGCAACCTGTATTACGCCGACCCGACTGCAGGCGCGATCCGACGTTTTGCGGTGGGGTCGTGCTTTACCGCTCGCGCGCCGCAGATTTCGGTCGACACGCCGGTCGGCCCGATCACTCCGCAGCCCTACCTGCTCACAACCAGCACCACCGCCAGCACGACGACCAGTTCGAGCACTACGACTTCGACAACGACCAGTTCGAGCAGTACAAGCTCGACAACGACCGCGGGCACTAGCGGTGTGGCGACGACTTCCTTCTATGCCCCTGGCGAACTGATCAGCGTCTTCGGCACCGGACTCGGCCCGCAGGTCGGCGTGAATGCGCAGGCCGGCAGCAACGGCATCATCGGTACTCAACTCGCCGGCACACGGGTGCTGGTAGAGGGCGTGCCGGCGCCCGTGCTGTACTCAAGCGATGGGCGCGTCAACTTCGCTATCCCGTTCGCGATGTACGGGTATGTCCACGTGGTGGTGCAGGTGGAATACAATGGCGCGCTGTCCGACGCTGTGGATGTGCAGATGTACCAATCGGCGCCGATTGTATTGACCAATTCGGACTCCGGTCAGCCGGTCGCGGTGGTGATCAATCAGGATGGCTCGATGAATTCGTCGTCGAAGCCGGCTGCTCCCGGATCGGTCATTACGTTTTATGGAAGCGGCTTCGGACTGACCAGCCCCGCGGGCATCGACGGGCATCTCGCGACATCTCCACCGCCGCAGCCGGTGCTTCCCGTGAGCGTCAGCGTGGATGGCCAGCCCGCGACCGTACTTTATGCGGGCGATGCCAGTGGAATGGTGGAGGGCCTTGTGCAGATGAATGTCCAGCTGCCGCAGAGTCTCTCGTATGGCAACGTGTATGTGACGGTGGGAAATATTTCGATGGTGTTCGATATTTCCGTCGCGGGGAATTAATCGATGGGGCGGACTGAAGTCCGCCGTCTTCGATACGCGACGAATGCCTCGGGCTTCAGCACCGCCCATGGCTGTAGATGAAGCCGAAGAAAGTCGGGCTGAAGCCCTCCGCAGGCTAAAGCCTGCCCCACTTCGCCGGATGTGTTGATTGGCCAAAGCCGCCGGGCGGGCTGAAAGCCCGCCTGCAGCCAGGATTGGCTGCCACACAAGATCAAAGCCGTGCCCGAAGGGGCGGCATCTTACTTCGACCCTTTGGCCCGAGCTTGCGCCACCATCTCTTTCACCTTCGCCAGCAGCTCCGGTGAGTGGTACGGGATGCCATCCTTGACGGTCCACTCCACGCCGCCGGTATGCACCTGCTTGCCGTCGCGGATCTCGTCGACGCCGGTGGGGTAGAGCACTTTGAGATTCTCCAGCGGATTGCCGTTGACTACGATCAGGTCGGCATTCCAGCCCGCGCGCACGCGGCCGAGGTGATCCTCCTGCCCGAGAATTTTCGCGTTGTTGCCCGTGGCCTGCTGGATGATCTTCAGCGGATGGAATCCAGCTTCCTGGTGCAGTTCCATGCCGCGGATGAGTCCGAAGCCGTACATCTGGTAGATGAACCCCGCGTCGTCACCCATTCCAATGAGGCCACCGAGGCGGTCGAACTGACGCAGCGCATCCATCCAGATGCGGTAGTTCTCCTTCCAGAAAGTTTCGTCGGTGGAGGTCCAGCCAATGAAGTACGATCCGTGGTTTGCTGGATTGGGGCGGAAATATTCTTCCAGCGATGGGTGCAGCAAATCGGCAAACCAGGGCTGCGTCTGCGCGCGCTGCAGGTCGCGGCTGGCCTCATAGATGTCGAGCGTGGGGACCCACGCCACGTGGGCGTCCACCATGCCTTGCAGCACGTTGGTGAGACGCTCAGGATCGGCTTCGCGCCATAGGTGTCCGGCGTAGCGGAAGCGGTCGGTCTCGTTGTTGTAGTTGTAGCCGGAGGGGAAATTCTGCACGCCACCTTCGATCGCGGCGTCCGGGATGCCGTACCAGTGCTCGATGCTGGTGGTGCCGAAATGGATGTCGTCCCACGCGGTGGTCTCTTCCACGCCGACATGGTGGGCGATGGGCAGCCCGAGCTCATGCGCGGTGGCCTCCATGGCCTGCATGGTGTCGCGATCGATGCCGAGGATCTTGATGCCGTCGGCGCCGGCCTGCTTCAGCTCGCGGACGTGAGCCGCGGCGTCCTTCGGTGTGCGGGGTCGTCCGAACATCGGGTACACGAAAATGCGCGGGGCGGCGATCTGCCCTTCGGCGCTCAGGCGGCGAAGTTCCAGGGCGCGCTTCATGTCGCTGCCGACGTCGCGGATGGTCGTGATCCCGCACGCCAGCCAGATGTCGAGCTCGTATTCGATGGGCTGCGGTTTGCCGCCGCGCTCCTCCTGCAGGTGCGCGTGCGCGTCGATCAGTCCGGGCATCACGTACTTGCCGGTGGCGTCGATCACCGCGTCGGCGGCCGCTCCACCGCGCGCGCCGCGACTGACCGCGACCGGGTCGAGCGCGATCACGTCGGTAATGGTGTTGTTCTCGATGACGATGTCTTTGGGGCCGCTGGCCGGCGTGCCGTTACCGTCGATCACCGTGGCATTGTGGATGAGCAGGCGCCGTACGCGCCGTCCGCTCACCGGCGTCTGGGCAGACGAGGCAACGGCGAATAAAACGAGCGTGAGAGAAGCGAGAAAGGACCGGGTCGTCATTGGTAGATTGTGACACAGTGCGGCTTCGCCGCAAGCTTTCAGCTATCGGCTTTCAGCTATCGGCTTTCAGCTATCAGCTTTCGGCTGCCAGCTTGCGGTCGCTTTTGCGGTTTGGCCTGACAGGCTCGCGGGCAGCATCGTCACGACGCGCGAAGAGTCTCAGACCGAGAAATACAACGCCAGATCGTGCCACGCCGCAGAGCCCGCGGCGCCTACATCAACGCCGTAGGCCGCCGGACCCAGCCCTTGCCCTTATCGGCGGAGATGGCTTCCATGTCTTTCACGTAAGCGGTTGCCTGCGTCAGAACATGATGCAAATCGTTACCGATGCCGATGAATGTGAAATCCTTCTCCAGGAATTCCCCGACGCGGCCGGTGCCAAATAGAAACAGCCCAAGGATCACGTGGTTGCGCTTCGCCGCGGCGCGCAGTTTGTCGGTCGCCGCCTGCAGTTCGGGCGACGTGTACATGTGCGGGAATTCGTATTTCTCAAAAAGCCCCATGGACATGCACAGATCGTTCTGTCCGAGGAACAGGAGGTCGACACCAGGCACGGCGGCAATCTCGTCGATGTTCTCGATGCACGATGCCGTTTCCACCTGTAGCGCCACAATGGTGTTGCTATTGGCGGCGCCGGCATATCCCAACAGACCGGCCTTGTTCATGCTGCGTTGCGGGAAATAGACCGAGCGCGTTCCAGCCGTCGGGTAGCGGCAGCAACTGACGGCCTGACGAGCCTCCTCGGCGGTATTGATGTACGGCACCAGCACGCCGTCGGCGCCCATGTCGAGCGATTGCTGAATGCCGCCGCGATCGTGGTAGCCCGCGACGCGGACCATCGACTTGGCGCCGCCATTCGAAATCCCCGCCAGCATCCCGGACAACTCCAGGTTTCCCATCGGTCCGTGCTGCGTATCGACCAGCAACCAGTCGTAGCCGCTGTGCGCCAACTGCTCGGCCACCGTCGGGCTGTGTGAGTTCAAGAACAGCCCCATTTTTGGGTGACCCTGGCGCAGTTGCGCCTTGAATTCCGCCCCACTCAGAACGTCGCTCATCCGTTTTATCTCCTCCGCTCAGTGCAGTATACACCGGCGCACTGCAATGACAAGCGCGATGGGACTTGCGCGCGCGGCCGCATGGGAGTAACTTCGTTTCGTGACCCTCTCACGACGCACTCTTCTAACCGCCATGTCGGCGGCGGCCGCGGCCCAGGCGCAGCGTAACCGTCCGCCCAATTGGAAACCCAAGCTAGGCGTATTGATGCAATACTCGGACTCCAATCTGGAGTTTGTCAAAGCCGAAGGATTCACCAGCGCGCAACTCCGGCTCAATCCCGATGATCTCAACGACGGGGCCATCGCGTCGATTAAGGATAAGATCGCGAAGAGCGGAATTTACATTTCCTCGCTGGCCGTGGACGGCAACCACATCGATCCCGACCCGGCCAAGCGCGAGCACCAGAACACCTACACGCTTAAATGTCTGGATCTGTGCGGCAAGCTCGGCATCCCGAATATTGGCGGGCAGAGCGGCACCATGCCGGGTACGCCCCTGCAAAAGCAGGTGGACGAAATCGTCAAGGTTTACAACGAGAAATATTTCGCTTCGTGCGAGAAAAACAAAGTGCGCATCCTCTGGGAACCGTATGCCGGCGGCCCGAACATCGCCACTGGTCCGATCGGTTGGGAAGCACTTTTTAAGGCATTCGGCGACAGCCCGCATGTGGGTCTGCAATTCGACCCGTCGCACCTGGTCTGGCAGTTTATGGACCCGATCGCGGCCGCGCGCGAGTTCGCCGACAAGATTTACGACGTCCATCTCAAAGACACGGAGATCTTGTGGCACCTGGTGCATCGCGGCGGCATACAGCCGGTGAACGGCCAACGCTGGTGGCGTTTCCGGCTGCCGGGAAGCGGATCGGTGGATTGGAAGGGCTTCTTCGCGGTGCTGTCCGAAGTGGGCTACACCGGCGCGATGAATATCGAAGGCGAGGACCAGTTCTACTACCCCGCGTATAACGGCACGGAGTTCACGGAGCAGTACAAGCGCGGCTTTCGCGTGGCGCATGAATTTTTGAAGACGCTGGTGCCGCCAGTTACAGCGTAAAGGCGGGGCTATCAGCGATCAGCTCTCAGCTGTCAGCTTTTGCGATCGAAGGCTTGCGGATGCGGGCCATGCCAACTGAGGGCTGATCCTGGCGCATGAGTTCTTGAAGACGCCGGTTGAGACGGTGACGCGCGTGAAGGCCGCCTGTCAGCTCTCAGCCGGGGCGCTGCGCTCGCGCGCAGTCCAAGGGAGTCAGTGACAGCCAAAGTGGTACGGCTGAAAACAAAAGACTTACGCGAGCTGTCAATGGAGAGCTATCAGCTTCTGCGGTCGATGGCGCGGACCATGTGACGCCAGCTGAGAGCTGATAGCTGACAGCCGATAGCTATTTATCGATCGTCGCCTGGATCAACTCCAGGCGACGCTTAGGCGTTTCGCCGTCCACGTCTTCCTTTTCGAAGGCGTCCAGGACTTCCATGCCGCCAACGATGCGGCCGAACGCGGAATATTTTCCATCTAGGTAGGGGGCGTCCCCGAGCATCAGGAAGAAGCTTGTGTCCGCCGAGTCGGGATCGTCCATGCGCGCCATCGAAACGATGCCGCGCGCGTGTTTGAGGTCGGCGTGGAACTCGCCCTTGAGGGTGTGCACCCAGCGGTCGGCGGGATGCGTCGGGCTGCCGGTCCGCGTGTAGGGCATGCCGCCCTGTAGCACGAAACCTTTCACCAGTCGATGGAACGCCGTGCCGTCGTACCAGCCCGTGGAGACGAGTTTGAGGAAATTGCGCACGTGATTCGGCGCCCAATCCGGTTCCATCTTGATCTGGATGTTGCCGAGCGTCGTCTTGAGCGTGACGGTCTTGCGCATCTCGTCGGGCGTGGCATTGAGGAACGGCTCGACCTTCTTCCTCTCGATGCTCACTTTGAGGATGCGGACGGGCGTTTCGGTCATGCCGTCGCCGCCCACGGGCGCTCGTGAAATCTTCTCGGCCACGTCCATCCCCTCGGTGATGTGTCCGAAGACGGTGTACTGTCCGTCGAGCGAGGGCTGCGGGTACAGGCACATGAAGAACTGCGCGCCATCGCTGTCAGGCTTCCCCGGGATGCGCGCGGCGGACACCGCTCCGCGTTCGTTCTTGAGGCTGCTGATTTCGGAGGGCAACAGGTTGAGGCCGCCCGAACCCCAGAGCTTGCGATCGGTTTTGGGATCCTTGAGCAGCGGGTCGCCGCCCTGAATCATGCCGTTGGCGACCACGTGGAAGAACGCGCTGCCGTCGAAGTATCCCTGGCGGGCGAGAGTAAGGAACTGCTCGACGTGTTTGGGCGCCTTGCCAGGTTCGAATGCGAAGCGGATCGCGCCAAGATCGGTGGTGACGACGGCCTCCAGGTCGTCCGGCGGTGCGGAGGGTTGGCACCACGCGAGAAGGGGGAACAACAACGGAGCAAGCCTGGGAAAACGCATTTGCGATTTATGATACCTCCGGTGCGTCTGGACTGTGAGAACTGGACGGTGAAGTGCACCGTAGATTTCCGGAGGCAATGAAAATGAATCGATCTAGACGGGAGTCCACTTCACTCAGGCGGTCGCAACATCTTGTGTGCGGCGCTCCGCCAAGCGAGCACGCTGTCTGGGTGGCACCGCGATAGGAACACCGCGGTGACGGTTACGTGTTTGTAGAAAGCCGCTGGAAGGCTGACACCTATCGGGCGGCCTGCACGGAATACAGGGCCTCGGCGAGCAGCCGGGCACCGGTGTCCGCTGCCCGGCCGCGCATGGGGTCCATGCGTTCCTTGTTACCGTCGAAAGCTGCGCGCACTCCACGTCGAGGAAGGCCGTGCGATTTACCTTTATTGCGGCGCAGGGCGGGCCGATTTCGCGAAGTTTAGATGGTGGGCGCGCAGGGACTCGAACCCCGGACCCCCTCGGTGTAAGCGAGGTGCTCTAACCGACTGAGCTACGCGCCCGAAGGCTGGACAAGCCGTTGAATCCGCGAGGAAACCACATCCATGACTCTAGCATGGTAGGGCGCCCGGCCTCAAACTATTGCCTCAAACTATTGCCTCAAACTATTGCCTCAAACTATTGCCTCAAACTACGGCCGCACGATGACCTTCATCAGATTTGGTTCGTGGCGGTAGAGACGGTCGAACCAGGAAGCCGCGTCTTCGAGCGGTGTATAGGCGCTGATCAGATTGTCGACCTTGATCTTCCCGCTGGCCATCAGTTCGATGCATTTCGGGTATTCGCCGGCGGAGGCGCAGGAGCCTTGCAGGCGAATCTGCCGGGTCACCACCTGTTGCAGCGGCAGATCGATCTGGCCGCTGAAGTTGCCGATGAGGGTGACGGTGCCGCCCTTTCGTACAGCGGCGATAGCAGTTTGAACCGGGGCGGTCATCCCGACAGCCTCCAGCACGGCGTCGGCGCCGCGGCCATTGGTGCGCGCGCGAATTTCAGCCGCAGCGTCAGAGTTGCGAGAGTTTAGAACTGCGTCGGCGCCGGCGGCTCGGGCGACTTCCAGCCTGGCATCGTCGACATCCACACCGATCACGGTCGCGAAGCCCGCCGCTTTGGCGGCCTGGATGGTGAGTTGTCCGATCATGCCGCAGCCCACCACTACGGCGGTATCGCCGGGAGCGATGGGAGTAAGGTTCACGGCATGCACGGCCACCGATACGGCCTCAATCATGGCGGCGTGGTCGAACGAAAGCGAGTCCGGCAAACGATAGAGGATGCGCGCGGGGACGGCCACGTACTCCGCGAATGCGCCATGGCGGCGGTAATCGCCGCAGGAGACACCCAGCACTTGGCGGTTGTCGCACAAGTTGATGTCGCCGCTCCTGCAAAATGCGCACTCCCCGCAACTGATCGTGGAATCGAACGTGACGCGATCGCCTGGTTTCCATTCGCCGGCATCGCTGCCGACTTCTGCGATGACCCCAGCCGCTTCATGGCCCATCACCACGGGCGGAATGCGGCGGCCCGTGGAGCCGTCGATGCCGTGGACGTCGCTGCCGCAGATTCCGCACGAGCGGACGCGGATCAGCACCTCCTGCGGACCGATCGCCGGTACGGCCACGTCGGTGAGTTCGAGATGCATATATTCGGTGAGGAGCAAGGCTTTCATACTCCAACCATCATGCATCAGGTGCGGGCGCAACTGCCACTCCAACTGGCGGTCCCCCGCCGCACTAAGGGCGAAGCTCGGCCGTGCGGCGGCGGAGGACCACAATTGGATGAGCCTTATGGCACGTTGGTATTGATGAGGGCGCCAATCCTGGTGAACACGTTGTTGACCGTCGTGCTGAGCGAGGGCATGCAAGCCACAGCGGCTACCGCCACCATGCCGGCCGCCAGCGCATATTCCACCAGATCCTGTCCGTTAGTATCTTTCCACACTTGGAGTCGAAGTACCCGGTTGTTTAGCCAATTCATTTTGTTTATTCCTTTCACTCTCGGACGCGCCCGCGAGGATGCGGTAACGTCTTTGTGAATTGTGCGTATTGTGAGAAGCCAGAGGGCTTCTGTGAGCCCGAGAGTCCAAACACTGACTCGGCGCCCGGCTGCGCCCTTATGGGACGTGATTCTGGATGAGCCCGCCAATTGCGTTGAACACTTTGGTCATCACGCCGCTTAGCGGGGGCATCGAGGCTACTGCCGCCACCGCCACCAAGCCGGCGGCCAAGGCGTATTCCACCATGTCCTGCCCCTGTGTATCGCGCCAGAAATTTCGAATCAAGCGTTTCATCGTTCAACCTTTCCTGGGGGCGTTCCAGCCTGCCTGCATAATCAAGTTATCGACCCAAAAGGCTGTCGAAGATACTCGCGGTTCAGCTTAGTAACCAGGGTTTTATGTAGTAGAACCCTCCCATTAACTGCGCCTGGGGAGGAGGCCGAGCCATGCCGGCTTCTTGACGGCGGGCGCCTCTCTGCCGGTAAGCCGTGCCGTGAGCGCGCGTAATCCGCGGTCGAATCGCGTACCGGGCCCCACCGGCTTGCCTTCGAGCACCGCCTGCTGGACAATCTCGTACTCGTTAGCCAACAGGACATACGGTTCTAACTTCAGGGCGGACTGCACTTCTTCGCGCTTCAGCCCTGTGGCCGGGGAATAGCGGTTTACCACCAGCCGAAGCCGCCGGCGATCGATGGCATTCTTTTCGAGGTAGTCCACCGAGCGGCGCGTGGCATGGAGAGCCACCAGCTCATTGGTGGTAACCAGCAGGATCTGATCGGACAGACGGATGAATTCCACGGCCCCGGGCTGCGCCCCGGCAGTATCCACCACAATGGCTTCGTATTGGGCCTGCCAGAAATGGACCAGATCGGCGGCCGCTGCGCGGTCGATCTCCACACTGGCGGCGGGACTGTCCGGCGCCAGCAGTACGTCCACGCCGTGACAGAGCACCGTCAGGCGAGCCCATAGATCGGTGTCCATGCGATGGCGATCGCGTACTGCGTCGCCCAGGTGGAAATCGGCTTTCACTTTGAGAAGAAAGGCGATAGCTCCGCCCAGAACGTCGGTATCCACCAGCAGGACTCGCGACGCCCCGGCTCGCTTGAGTTCGATGGCCAGATGGACGGCGAGGGTGCTGGCTCCGCAACCGGGCTTACCGGGTACCACACAATACAGGGTGGATGGCTTCGGCGCTGCCACCGGTCCGCGCGCACGGCCCAAGCGGTCGAGCGCCAAACGCAATTGCTGCGCCGTGGGCTCGGCCACGAATTCTCCGGCACCGCGATGCAGACAGCGCAAAATCAGATCGGCATCCTTGCGCGAGCTCAGCGCCACAACCGGGATTGCCGGCGCCGCTTCCGCTATGAGCAACATCGCGTGTTCCACATTCGACGCCACGTCCAGGAACAGGATATTGCACCCGTCCTGTGCCGCCAGGCCGGTGAGTGAGCCCATGCGCGGGTATTCGGGGAGGCTGGTTGCCGCGGTAATCCCAAGTTCCGTGAAGGCCATTCGGACCCGGCTCGCCAGATCGCGATTCGGGCACACTACCAGCGGTTTCCAGATCTGATGCGCCGAGGGTGCGTCGAAGGGAGCGAGCAAAGCGATTGTTCCTGTTGTTTCACATCGGCAGGGACGAACGAAAACTACAGTCGAGGACCGGTGGATCGGCCCAGGAACTAAGCTGGTTTGCCGTAGGGTCGGGGCACTTTCTCGGGCGGCGCTTTAGTACCTAAATACCGGCCCTACAGGAACTGTCTTTGCCTGCCGATCTGTCTGAATGACGCCTATGGCAGCGGCCACCTCATTTCCGATTTCGCATGCGATGGATCGCAAGCTGCGGATAGCGCCTACGCTTCCCGATCTGTTGTTTGCGCTGGTTCTATCGATCCGCTTCGGACGGATCGATGGTTGGCAGGCGCTCCTGGGGGACGGCGACACGGGCTGGCATATCCGCACCGGGGAATACATTCTGGATCATGGCGTGCCGGCTCGGGATCTGTTCTCCTTCTCGCG
>Ga0182030_10020713_pt1 | contig 12379 bp, 15 predicted proteins | sample 812S3MmetaG_FD_121299 | JGI IMG/M metagenome (GOLD analysis project Ga0182030, IMG submission 121299) | Permafrost microbial communities from Stordalen Mire, Sweden - 812S3M metaG (Illumina Assembly) | ecosystem: Environmental > Terrestrial > Soil > Wetlands > Permafrost | place: Sweden... | reverse complement strand
TGCGAATGGTTGAATTCGCCATCTCACTAAACCACCCCAATACACCACGAACATCCCAAACGTGCTCCAGATGATCCAGGACCATCGGCAGGAGCTTGAGCCGGTGTGGTAAGGCTCGACGTGCATCAGACGAATTCCTGAAGCATCTGGGGATGATTATGGGGGTGGGGGGTGGAATATGCGTTGCAAATACGGTTCATGAGGAGGAGCATTCGATTCCAGTTGGATCATGAAAAAGACGGGAATCATCCTGCAACAGAAGCGGTGCCTTCACATTCGAGGTGGAGGCGTCTGCGATGAATACCGTTTACCAGCAACCATGCTCTGGGAATATGCCCGGAGCAGTCACGGTGAGGTGAACATCTGTGGCCCATGCAGGGATGAGATTCTCTCCGAAGCTGGTGGTGCTGATGCAATCGGGAGGGGTTTAGAAAAAGGCGAGATGCCGGATAATCACTCATGAACCGTTGCGAGATATGTAAAACATACATCGAGGAGGGGCACCTCTGCCCTGTATGCTTGCAAAACCAAAAGCGAACCAAGGACGACCAGAAAATAGCTCTCGCAGCAGGTGCTGCGTATGTTCTTTCACAGAAGAATGCGTTGAGGGAACAGGAACGCCTGCAACGCGAAGCCCTTGCTCAGCAGGAGGAGCTTGCAAAGTTGAATGCGGCTGAACAGCGTCACATTCAACACGAAGGCCACCTTCACAGTATTACGCTAAGCCTGATTGAAATCGCCAAGCTTCATGCTATTGACCAAACGGCGGCGACAAAACAAGGGCGTGTCCTATTACAAAGCACGTTGGTTACCAAAAATCTCGATGATTTATGGGAGGACATTAGTCGTTACGAGTTTTTGAGAGATATTTATTTTGATGAGATGCTTCCACGAGTGCCGCGTGAACAAAATGATGCTATGGAGTATTTTGATTCGAAACGTAGCGAGAATCGTTTCGTATTAAAAGATTTTTTCGATTGGATAGGAGCAGGTGCTGGGGATTCGAGACAAAGAAAAGATGTGGCGTCGCATTGCGCGGCATATTTGAAGATATTGAAGGAAAGGCAGAAGTTATCGGAAGAAAAACGCGAAAGAGAGGAAAGAGAAGAGACTCGACGGGGGTATCGCCGGAATCTGATCCAGATTTTTTTCATCATTTTCATCATAGTATATCACTGCTGTCCAAAACAAATCGGTTTTGGACAAGAGGTGCTGAGTTGAAGCGGGTCTGAGGGTGGCAAAATCGGTTTTTGGAGGATCCATCCCCTTCGTTTCTGGCGGTCTTTGTTTTTATGCTGTCCAAGTCGTCGCAAAGTCAAAGACAGGCTGTATGCTGGTGAGTGGAGGCAACGGGGATTCATAGGGTTCATCTACCCACTTCCATAAGTCCCGATGGACAAAGAGATTCATGCGCAGGAGGGCGACCAAGTTGGAAAGGCTCCACTTTAAGCGGCTGCACATTTGCAGATACTTGAGCAGGAGGATGGTTATCAATGCTGTCCAAATCTGGATTCGCACAGCATTGGCGCTGGTGCCCACGAAGGTTTTGATCTTTAGGTTCTGCTTGATCGCCTTGAAGAAGAGTTCGATCTGCCAGCGTTCCTTGTACAGGGCGGCAATGGTCGCCGCCGCCAACTTGAAGTTATTGGTCAACAGAACGATCTCCCGTTCATTGAACTCGTCCCACACCACCACCCGACGAAGGACCCGCGCCAAATTGACACTCTGGCCGCTGCCGGGCACGAGGACGACTTCGTCGGCAAGAATGCGACCTTTGGGTTCGGAGAGCTTTGCCTCCACCGAGAAGATGGCGTTGTCCTTGAGCCGGGTCACGAAAAAGACGCCGTTGGCATAGAGTTGATCGAGCCAGAGATAATCCACGTAGCCGCGATCTATCACCAAAACAGCCCCGGCAGGCAGTTCTAGGGTCCGAGCCACATTAATTTCATGCACCCGGCCTTCGGTCATCATGCAGAAGGTGGGCAGGTACCCATCGTGATCGAGCAGCAGGTGAAGTTTGATCGCTCCCTTGGCCCGGCGGAACTTCGCCCAGTCGAACACCGATAGGCAGAGGTCGATCACGGTGGCGTCCAGGCTGTAGAGCTTGTTTTTGAAGCGGAACTTGCGCGGCCCAACCAGTGCCTGGCACCGTCCAAGCAGTCCGTAAAAGACCTCCTCGAAGAGGGCCGCCGGGCGGTGGGCGTTGGCATAGGAGAGAGTAGAGCGCACCGGAGCATGGCCCACGCCCAGGTGCTGGAGCTTGCCTTCCACACTCGCCAACCCCCCGCATATTTCCCGCAGGCTGTGAGCACGTCCAAGCTGGCAGAAGAGCATCGCCACAAACTGAGTCCAGCACTCGAAGCCCTTGGTTGCGTGCTCCGCCCGGTGCTTGCGCACGGCGGTTTCAAATTCACTGCGCGGAAAAATTGCGAGCAATTGACTGAAGATGCTGGCAAACTGTCTCATGAACGGGGTTCCTTTCGGTGGTCAACGGTAGTTTTCATCACCTTCAGTCTGGCCTCCAACGGCAGCCCGTTCCACTTTTCTCTCGATTCAAACCACTATATTGGGACAAGGATGAAGAAAATTAAAACTTCAAGATGAAGCACCGTATACCGACAGCAAGATGGATTATCGGAATCACGATGGTGTTCCTTGTTGCGTTCCTGATGATTTTTATGAAGATCGCGGAGGAAGCAACATTCAGAGACAAATGTCGCATCCTTCTTTATGGAATGAGTTTGCCGTTAATGGTATTCTCCATGCTCCGGCACGGATATATTGAGTTCGTGAAGGGCGATGATTATTTTGCCGCGATCTTTTGGTTCGCGTTTCTTGGGCTGGAAATTACGGCATGGTCAAAGCGGACGCGGTGGCTTGCGTTTTGCCTGTCTATTTACTTTCTCCTGTCCATGGCAGCTTTCTTTGTGATGCTAGCCTCGTGCGTACCCCCGTGAACTACTCCTACCAAATGCCGGATATTCCCGGAGTGGGTTTGTGGAAAATATGATCCCGAATTTATTTTGGACAGGCATGATAGTATATATAGTAATCGGATGGATGGGATTCTCGAAGAGGTCAATGATGGCGCCACTTGGAGTTGCAGTCGCAATGATAACCTACGGCATCACGCTGTTCATCATTCTAAAAATAGTTCGACGAATTGTCGGAAGGTCGTATCGCTTGGTAAGTGGTGTCATTGCGCTAACGGTGTTAGGATTTCTTGCCGATGGTTTGTTTTCTATTGCATACGATTTAGGAGATTCGGTCTTGTCCTCTTTTCGATCACATCCCAATTATAGTTCGCCAGGGGTGTCGCAAGGCGTGAGTCAACAGTCCGTCAGTGAAGATCATCCTACATCCGCAGCACCTGTTACCGAATCAACTCCACCGCTGACTCCTTTTGAGCAGGCACCGACACAGCTATTGTATTCCGTGGTGGGCGTTGCCGCTGGTGATACGCTCAATGTTCATAGCGGAGCAGCTTCAAGTAATAGTATCACGGCACGGCTACCGAACGGCTACAGCGGCATCACGATCATAGGTGCTTCAGTGATGAATAACACCACTGAGTGGGTTAATATCAGCTTTCGAGATGGTTCTGGCTGGGTAAATAAAGTATACCTTAAAGCCGATTGAAACGAAACGACTATGTCCCTTGGAACCAAAAACCGTCACCAGCAAACGGCCCAGATTTGCAAACACCACCTCTGGGAGAAGAACCAGACTAACCTGGGGCTGGTGGAAGAATTCATCGCCGAGATTGAGGGCACTGGCAGAACCCATGATGTCGCCAAATGGGGACAGTTTGCTGATGCTTCATGGAAGAATGATGAAATGTTGAAGCGGCTGGATGCTGAATTCGAGAAGTGGTTGAATCCGTAAACATCGACGCAAATAACTTCACGCCCATGGGACACAAAACAAAGTGCATCGTCTCTGAAGAAGGCTTTCTCTTTGCTGGCGATGGCTGCCGGGTTCGGGATCCACGCAAGATGAAGCTGTTTACCCCAGCCGAGGCGGAGGAAACTATTGAAAAGCTTCGCGCCGACGACGGGAGATCAAGACTGAAGGTCGCGTATAGCTCCATGGACTACGCCGAGGTGCTTCGGTTGACGGCATTTTGAATTTGTCTTAACCGGTCATTGTCCGTTGGTGCTGGATTATATCGCCACGCAGGGGATGATGAAGATCACCGCTGACCATGTGGAGGAGGCGATCAACACGGTGTATGGGGAAGACCGGTTCATCGAGCCTGGATCGTAACGAGGAGGGGGGACTGCGATCGTGGCGGTTCTTCCTTTAGCTAAAGAAGCCGGCGGTCACTTCCTGCCGCCGCCGAAGACATCCTCAATCGCGCACTTCAGCCTGGCCAAAATCCCTTCGAGCGTGTCGATGGTGATGTTCTGCTGCCCGATCTCCAGGCGTTGAAGCGTCGAGTCTGAAATGCCGAGTTTCCTGGCGAACTGCGAGAGCGTGGCGTCTCCTCTCTGCTTCCGCAGAAATTCACCGAGTTGGGTTCTGAGGTGGTGGCGCACCTGAGGAGTTTGGGGTGATGCGTATCCCACATATGGGATTTTTGCTTTACCGCCGCCTGCCATCCCCTAAAATGGCCCCACCAAACGAGAACGGAGTACAATATGAAGATATTATCAGTTTCAATTTTAACACTGCTTTTTGCGGTGTCCGGATTACGGGCGCAGAACCTCTACGTCGGAAACGACAGCGGTAATGATGGCCTCGGTACGGTGACCGAGTACGACGCGACGACAGGCGCCGCCGGTTTTACCATCTCCAGTGGGGTGCAAATTCCACTTGCCCTCCTCGTCTCGGGCAACGACCTGTACGTCGCAAACAACGACAACACGGTGACTGAATACAACGCAACTACGGGCGTGGCCGGTTTCACCATTACCAGCGGGGTAAGTAATCCATCTGCCCTCCTCGTCTCAGGTAGCGACCTCTACGTCGCGAACACCGGCGGTAATAATGGCCACGGTACGGTGACTGAATACAACGCGACGACCGGCGTGGCCGGTTTCACTATCTCGATTTCGGTATACTCTCCGGATAGCCTTGCGATCTCAGGCAACACGCTCTACGTCGGGAACTTAGATCTCGGCGTGTCCGAATTTAACTCGACGACGGGCGCTTGGCTCTCGGGTTCCGCCAACAACATCGGAGCCGGAGGAACGTTAGAAGTAGCCAGAGGGTCCCTCGTCGTCTCGGGCAGCAACCTGTACGTCGCGAACAGCAATGGTTATACAGTGAACGAGTACAATGCGACGACGGGCGTGGCCGGTTTCACCATCTCCGGTGGGGTAAGTGATCCAACGGCACTCGCAGTCTCGGGCAGCGACCTGTACGTCGCAAACGACCCAGGGGGCTCTTTCCCCGGTAGTACAGTGAACGAGTACAATGCAACGACGGGCGTGGCCGGTTTCACCATCTCCGGTGGGGTAAGTGATCCAACGGCACTCGCAGTCTCGGGCAGCGACCTGTACGTCGTGAACGTAGGCACCAACGCGGTGACCGAATACAACGCAACGACAGGCGTGGCCGGTTTCACCATTACCAGCGGGGTAAGTAATCCATCTGCCCTCGCGGTTTCGCCTGTGCCCGAACCCTCAACGTGGGCAATGATGATAGCAGGTGTTGGATCACTCGCAGCATTCCGTAGGCGTCGTCATTCGTAGAACAACGGGCCATAAAGAAGCTGTACCCATCGGACCACCCCGGCTACGCGGCTGGCTTCAGCGTTGCTGGTTCCTACTGAAGGGCTCACTGAAATCGGGGCTGTACGTGATCCCCACCCACCCCTTGTGCTGGCGCTGTTTTCCATTCTCGCTGGTCATGTCCTGCTTCAACCGGGAAAAACGGCGCTTCGGGAGCAGAATACGGCTCCTGCACCGTGCGGCGGCTCAGAAAATAGCCGTTACGGGGGCGGAACGGGCTTGCATAACCGCTCCCAGGGAAGAACATCGCAAGAAAGCACCCAAACCAGCATGAACATGAAACCAACTGGAAAATCCCGGCTAAAATGAAATCCATACTTTGCTCGCTTCTATCGATCCTTATCGCGGTCTCGGCTCATGCCGGCGATCTATTCTCTTCGGGTACATACTATGAAATCGTGGTGAAAAGTTCCGGCAAATGTATGGATGTAACTGGTGGTCCAACGGCCCGGGAAAATGGCGCACTCCTTCATCAGTGGGCATATTGGGGGGGCGACAATCAGAAATGGCGACTTACCGTGGTGTCATCTGGAGCTTATCGTATTCAAGCAAAGCACAGCTATGCTTGCATAGACGTGATGGGACATTCAAAGGAGGACGGAGCAAAAATTCAGCAATGGGATTATTTAGGAGGCACAAATCAACTTTGGAAGATAACTCCGATTGAACCCAGCTTTTATCGCATCGAATCAGTGGGTAGCGGCAAATGTCTAGATGTGGAGGGGTCAACAAGTGCCGACGGTGCCCAGATTCAGCAAGACCGTTTTGTCGGGGGCGATAATCAAAAATGGCGCTTTCAACCGTTGAGCGAAACCGTAAATGCGTCCGTTTCACATTCTACTGATAATGGAGTCACTGTAGGCAATTATAAATTCGAAGGCTTTAATCATGACGATCTAATTTTACGCAACGAAGATGGCCATCAAATGGAAGTGAATGACAGGACTCCCGCGATGGCGGCCATGCGAAAAGTCGTAGACAACCTTACTAATGGAGCCCTTTCTAGAGAAGAAGATGCAATGGAGGACCTTGAGAAGGTGCTGAACGCCAGTAAATTGCCGACCGCTCCCAGCGCACTCCCCAGTAGCCTCCCTGGTGAACCTCCGTCCGCTATACCGATCGGCTCGCCGACAGAAGTGGATAATGGGATTAACGAAGGTCAGGGCGCTGCTGAGGCTCCAGGTGGTGGTGCTGCCGGTGGTGGTGGTGCTGCCGGTGGTGGTGGTGCTGCCGGTGGTGGTGCTGCCAGTGGTGGTGCTGCCAGTGGTGATGGCGGTGCTGCCGGTGCTGGTGGTGGCAAAACCCTGAACGAGAAAGGTGAGATGGAGAAATAGTGACGTTATGTGATCCTCCGTTGCAAGCTTTTCCCGTAGTCCAGTGAGCGTGACGGCTGATTAGAAATCCAGGCAATCTCTCTCCAGAGGCTTCAACAATTCAGATTACGCTCTTTTTATGCCGACTAAAATATGGCCCGAAAAATACAACCGTGGTTGCGAATGGTGCGGCACGAGGTTTCCGGGAATCCGAAAAGACTCAGCTGGCCTGGATTCTTGCCACATCATTGCGAGAGATTATGCACCGGAACATGAATGGAATGTATTCCTGCTTTGTCCTAACTGCCACAGGATTTTCGACCAGGTAGTGAAGCCTAAAATGCAGCATGCGATCAACATGGCAATTACAGGATTTGGAGATAACCCCGATGATAAAAAGAAAAGATATGTAGTTGCAACGGATTTCCGAATTATTCTGAAGGCCCTGATTAAGCGCGATGATAAGGCAGAGCCGGACGAAGCGCTGCCGGATCAAATTACGGAATTGCTCGTTTGGAGAGACCGCCCAAATAAGGTGCCATTACCGAAAAGCAGCGAAGGGCAGGCGTTGCTCGTGAAGGAATTGAATGGCTAGTTCGTCGAGTCGATTCGCTTGGAAAAGTCGAGCCAGACAACCCCAGCGAGGGATTGATCCGTGATTTCCCGAGCGGATGACATGGACATCTCCGGCCACGCGGATGGCCACGGCGAAGCGGCACTGGCTCTTCATATTTAATTCTGCCCGAACGATCCGGCAGCATCCAGACGAACACCCAACCAGCCGTGTCCCTGCTTACCCCGTTCATCCACCACATCATGGCGAATACCTAAGCCGTACTGTTCTCTAATAACTTCCGCCACCAGTTCCTTGAAGTCACTTCTGGTCAGTGGCGTCATAGCGTTGTCCTTGCAGAATTGGTAATACCGGTGGAACGCATCGCCCACTGTCAGCTTCGCTTCTGGTTCACGGACGATGGCCTTCCGTACGAACACTTCGTACGAAGGTTCGTCCATTGATTCGACGTACCTGCCTTGGACGTAGCGACGGTGTCCATCCTTACCCGAAAAGAATAAAGGATCGGCTTCGAGCATGGCCTTGGCGGTCGTAATCACGTTCTTGATGGTCTGGGGCGCCCTGAGCTTCAGCAAAGCCTTGGCAGTCGAAACGTGACACTGCTGTGAACATTGGATCAAAAAATGGGAAGCCAGAATCCCGAGCTTCTCCTCGCTCGTCGGAAAGAAAGCACCATCGATCCTGTAATCCGAGCAGTACCATTGGTCTTCAGATGCGAAGTACACTACCTGGCACCCAAGGCAGGGAGCGCCCAGAACCGCTGCAAAGGCGAGGTCGTTGATGGATTCTGGTATAAAACTTTGGCGGCCGTCCCAAACAACATCGGAGCCGAAAAATGCTGGCCCGTACTTTTTAGTTTGTTCTCGGAATTGATGATTGAAGTAGCCGCGTGGATCGACGATGTGGTTACCTTGACTGTCATCGTGGAAATCTGGTGATTGCCTCACATTTGCCGTCGCCTTCATGAACCTCTCGATGGTCGTCTGGTCCAATCGCCGTGGTGTGGGTGAAATGGGTCTTAATAAATCGAGCAGGATTTCGCTTTCTCTCAATTGACGTAAGATGTGTTCACACCGCTGCTGCTGGTTAGCCGCGTCCCGTTGAATCCTTATTACCTCTGCCGGTATTCCTTGCTCGAATGCCTTAAATCCTGTCATACTCCAATAATATCAATGTTACGCCGCCTTGCCCAGGACAAATGCACGCGAGTCACACAGTTATGCATCCCGTGTACTTTGTCGTTTCGACGAGCTTCCGCCTCTTTTAACATTCCGTTTGCTAACGGCCCTATAGACAGCGACTCTCTTTTCCTTCTCCACGAGAAATCTCTTGTGATAAATGAGATTGGCCCCTTCAACCACTCGATGCATGAAATATGAGTCGATACCTGCGCCAAGAACTGCACTAAGTACCGGAATGGACTTCGCTCCCACCTGCTTCGACATGTTCTTTGAGACCTGCTCAAGCATGGATTTTAGCATGCTCGATTCCAGCCCCTTTTGTCCGGAAGCATCAAGAGCCTTCTTCGCTGCGCGATTCGCTAATGCACGAAGCTGAACATACATCAACTGCGCGCCTCCACGTTCTGCCATTTCTTGATAAGTCTTTTTGGTCAATGCACTACGCAGCGCCGTTAATTCAGCCGTTGTCATCATTTTTACCAGCACTTCGGCAATTCCACCTGCTTGGCTTTGTAATATGGGATCTAAACTTGTAAGTGTAATCTCTGATGCGATTTGCAATTCCCGAGGATCATTCCGTACATTGTATCCATAAGTCAATGCTACGGCCTGTGTCGCTCGAAAATATAAAAAGAAACTGAGGGCGAGATTAAATGGCATTCCGATCAGGCCGAAATATCCAGTCGCGCCTCCCTCAGTGAGGGCCATTAGGAGATTCGGAATCTTCCCGCGAACTACTACAGGTTCGAGATGATAGCTTCGGATTGTACAAATTTCTTCGAATGTTTTAATCTGGATGCCCGTCCTACGCAGCGTTTCGACAACACCCGTCGGCGATTTGGTTACGCGCCCCGCTTGCTTCGCAAGTTCGGCGAAGCCATTTCCTGCAATTTCAATGGTGTGCTTGACGACCTCAAGATTCTGCGCCAGGGCAATTTTACCTTGGGCCTTTTTTATCACTTGAGACGTCTGTTTCTTTACACCCTCAGGCGTAATCCAAAGAACGCCATCCCACGTCTTTTTCAAGCCCTTCATAATCCGACCAGGCGAGGAGAATCTCCCGTAGGCCTTCGTGAGGTCGATAAGAAGCTGCCTTTCCCGTGCATCAAGGATGTCAGATCCGATGTTGGACGCCGCAGTCATAATGGGGATCGTCTCAGAAAATGCCAAAGGGAGCAACTATTGATCACTGGCCCATGAAGAACCCCGGCGTCGCATCCACGAAATATGCGTCCGTCTGGAAGAACTCCTCCATCTTCTTCTGGGTCAGCCGGCCATCACCAATGAACTGGTGCTTGATGGCGCCGACGATAATTCTATGTTCGGGCTTCGACAGTTCGGCTCCTGGCGGGAAGAACGACGGTGGAACATAGGCACAAGGTGCTCCACCGGGGTATCCACACTCATCACAAGCAAAGGCGGCAGAACTGAGGCTCTGCCAGTTGTAACCGTACACCAGGCCCATCCTGGTGATCGGACGCTGCTTGCACCACGGGCACACACCAGCGAGATCATCTGTTCTACGATATAGCTCGTTGAAATAGACCTCGTCCTCCTGATTATGCCAAACCCATCCTCCTCGGATGTCCTTGGAGTGTATATATTGGACATAGGATGGGGCATGGAAGAACGCCCATTCAAAACTCTTTCCCTTGTACTGACCGAAAGATAACTGGTAACTCATAACTCATTTCACCGTGTTGGGTGGAGGGGTGAGCCATGTTGGGGGATTCTATGGCAGAGATCAGTTATTTTAATAATTTTTCTCATTTTAGACCATAGACATACTAAACATGCCTCACCTCCTCACCTGGCTACTCCTGGTATCCCTCTCTGGCAGGTCCAATAATTGTCCAGATCGTAGTTCCATTCACCTTTCTGGACGATATACGCTCTGGCACATGCTTGGCAAGTCGGCCGAGGTAGGTGCCACAAGCATTGCTGTAATAAAGCAGCTTTCGGGATTTGTGATTAAATGCCGCCTCTTGATCCGTCAGCTTTTGCTCAAGTCTTTCAGCGGTCCCACTCCAATCATTGTTATCCATGCCGAAAATCAAGTCCTGGTCAATAATGGACAATAGCTGAAGCTCGGGCTGGATGTCGTTCAACGCCTCTAACAACTCAGGGTGCTGATAGGCACAGATACCGAACCGTGCGTTTTTCAATTTTTCGGGTATCTCCCAGCGCATCAGGTCGTACAAAAAGGCCGGCAGCTCAGCGCGTAGGGCTTTGAAGAATGCCTCTCTCTCGCTTGGTGTACTCGTTGGCATCGGCATATCGGACCTGTACGCTTTGAGCATGATGATTTTGTCGCTGATACTCTCGTCAATCGGCGGCATGACCATGAGGTTCTCTGGCTCTTCGTTCACGGAGATGGTGAGTCTCCAGAATGGTGTGAGGCTCAATGCAGTACGATTTTTGCCATGACACCGCTGAACCGTGTTCACCGTTAGGTTTTTGATCGCTGCTCCAAGGTTACGTCTCGCCCGAATATCTGTGGAGGCAGACTCATCCTCGATCATGAGGTGTTCCGCTCCAAAATGCTCAGAGTTGAACGTGGTGGCACCAGTCATGTACTGGTATGGCTTGGCTGCTCTACCGCCCAGGATTTCCGTGATGAGTGCCTGGATAAGCGACTTACCTGACTCTCTCGGTCCAGCAATAGCCAGCGCCTGTCCTGGCATCAGCTTCCGATCACGAACGGCCTCATACGCTATCTTGAGCCACCCGAACAGGTATGGGGTCTGATCGGTTATTTCATGGATGGGCAAACCGTCTTTCACCGCGAGAGTTTCATGGATGAGCAAACCGTCTGTCACCGCGAGTATCAGAGGCCACTGCCCTTGCTTGGGTTCGATAATGCTCGGTGAACTGGTCACCAGAATGGATTGGTTGCATACCCTGTGAAATCCGGCATCGTATCCAGCCAGCGGGCCAGCGAATACGATATCGTTACGCAACTGAATTTCACGTTTTGCGACATCCACCTCGGACAGGCAGGTGCCTTCGTCCTTTTTGGAGCTATACCCCTGGGAGATAAGCTCCGTCTGCACGGACGTGTCGTTAATCTTCTGCCAGCCACCTGTTTCATTTGCGCGCCAGTAGCACTGTCCAATGCCGTCGTAAAACATTTCCGGCAACGGCAGCGCCTGGGTCGGCAGCTTCGGAATGCGGGCTTTCGGCGTTTTATCCGAATACAGCAGCGTCTGGTATCTGCCATCACGGAGGGCACCGGGGATGCGGCATGGTTGTGAAGCCTTGAATAGACCTGGATCACACCCGATCTGCGGGAGAATAATTTCCAGTTGATCCAGCACAGCCTTCTTCGGGAAATCGAACCAGCCATGCAAGGATTTACCAGCGGTGTCGACGACAGCGCGGAGGTTCAACCCCACTTCATCACGGAGCCATTTGAAAATGGCACCCACCTCATCCCTGGAGTGCACGTCCGACTCGACCACAAGAAACCTGCGCTGAATCACATCATCGTTGCTGCGAGAGATGGCCGTGGATTTGAATACACCAGGACACGTCAGCGGCCCTGGGACACCATCACCCTTCAACCACTGCTCGGCG
>Ga0182030_10020712_pt1 | contig 12379 bp, 10 predicted proteins | sample 812S3MmetaG_FD_121299 | JGI IMG/M metagenome (GOLD analysis project Ga0182030, IMG submission 121299) | Permafrost microbial communities from Stordalen Mire, Sweden - 812S3M metaG (Illumina Assembly) | ecosystem: Environmental > Terrestrial > Soil > Wetlands > Permafrost | place: Sweden... | reverse complement strand
GGAACTCCTCTCCGGCAAACTCGGAGGTATCCCCTCTCAAATCATCTTCTTCGAAGAAGCGAGAATCAACTCCCCGGGATGGAAATGGGCCCCCAAATCCCTCCTACAGATGCGAAAAGGTATTCATGACCTTAGTTCACGTATGATCCGCTGGGCAGACCCCCAACTAGGGACTATAACGCCCCGCGGTCTGCTGGTCAGATACCCCGCGTATAGGATCAAAGCACTCCGAGATTACGGTGACGGAAAACCTCGAAATCCCTGGCCAGGCTTTGCGCGAATCCCAGAATCATATATCTACTTCCGAGACGCAGAGACCGGCAACTGGTTTCGCATCAGTGATAAAGGTTATGCGTTTCTGAATACCAAGTGGACGACAGAGGAGGAACGGTTAGCGTATAATAAGCTGGGACTCTTTCCTCTACATGAGATGGTAGAAACAGATACATCGGTGGTTATCGTTCGCGCAGTAGGAGATATTCTGGAAGGTATTTTCGCCTCTGTTGTTGAAGATTCTGCGACACCCGGAGAAGGGATACCGGTTAGGACGGCAAGGTTTATTATGGTCCAGCCGTTGAAGGCGGAAGATGGATATATTTATGATACGGTTCGCCGGCTTGCAATGGATTTGAGAAGAGATGTTTTGACGGACGAGCATTTGAGGCTTTATGACCGTTTAGTTGGAGAATCTAAAAGTGATGGGGAGGAGTTGAAGGGAATTCTGGGGGAGCATGTTGAGTATGTTCCTTCTCAGTTTGACCTGAATGTCTGACACATCCAAATTTTGCACTAAATGTGCAATGAGCAGTCACACATTCAAAAGAAAAATCCGAACTCAGGCTGACTTTTAAACCTCAGATTCAAGGCTTCCATCAAGGTGCTAAAAGAAAGGATGAAAGAAATGATGCGCGATGTGGTCGCCAACGATGAACGATTCGTGGCAGCGGTCAATACCTTCTTCGGGGCTTCATTTCTGGATTCATTATGGGTTCTCATCTACGATTTCTTTCACCACGACTACGTTGGTGATAAGTTAGGAGATGATCAAAAATGGTATGTAGACTAGCTGGTGAACCAATCAATAATCATCTTGCTTGATATCCATTCGAGCTATTGTACAGTCCATACCCTTTCTTTATACCGCCATCCCGTTTTGAAAACTCCTAACATCTTGCCATAAACTCCATGATTTATTCATCCCGTCTGAAAACCCCTTAATACCATCCCGAAAGCTTTAAATCTCTCGATGATGCTCCAACTCTAATTGTAATTTTCCCTTCAGTTGGCATAACCCAATTCTGCTGCACTACATCCCAATAACTCAGATCTCTCCTCGTTAAATTGAAATGCACTGTCTTCGTCTCATCTTTCTCTAAATGAACCTTCTCGAATCCTCGGAGGACGTTTACTGGGAAATCGACGTTTGCGGCCTGGCCTTCGACGTCGGGATAAGCGATGTAGAGTTGTGCTACTTCTTTCCCGGCTACGGAGCCCGTGTTCTTGATATCTACAGATACGGTAGCGTAGACATTCCATAAATCGGGATTTCCTCCTTCACCACCGCCAGCTTGGGAGGGAGGTTGCTTAATATCGTAACCTTCAGGGTAGGGATATTTGCCTTCTTTGATATCGGAGACTTTGTCGATATAAGGGTAGATAAACTTGCTCAGTTTCCTAACGCCAGCAGGGAACACAGCGGTACTTGGATCTGGGATCACATCTCCGAATTTGGGTGGCTCAATTGCGTCTGGTCGAGGTGCCGGTAATGGGGATTTTGATAAAACGGGACTGACGACGATATTAGAGTATTCGAAAGTGGTGTATGAGAGACCAAATCCGAATTCGAAAGTAGGGTCTATGTTAAACTTATCGAAATGTCTATAGTCGATATACAAGCCCTCAGAGAAGTTCTGTTGTGGTACCGGAGCGTTTGGGTAATAGAGGATTTTCGCTCCTGGCCCATAGTCATCGAGTGACCTCCCGATTGTATAGGGTAGCTTTCCACTTGGGTTAACATTCCCGAGAAGGATATCCTTGATCGCGTTTCCGCTTTCTTGCCCAGGTAAATTAGCGAGGATTACCGCCTTTACACCAGGTATGTTGATCCATTTGTCAACAATGACTGGGCCAACAGCATGAATGACAACAATAGTGCTGCCTCCTCCTGCTCCACAACCCTCGGCAACTTGCTGGATCAATAAATCACCCCCTTTTTGGAGATTAAGATCGTTTCGGTCTCCGTTGATACCCTTCCATGCTTTATATCCCTCCCCACTGTCGGAGTTCGCAAATACAATGCACACATCTTGATCGTTGAGAACTGCAGGTGCTTGCTTCATTGGAGGTGAATTCGTTGGGAATTCTGTGACATAGACTTTGTCCTTATTGAAGGCATCCTTCAGCGCTGCCACTGGAGAGATCAGATAGGGAAATTCCACGGCTCCAGAACCCCATCCAGATCCAAGAGTCCCCTGGTTGCAAGCTCGATCTTCGCAAGCATTGGGCCCTTCTCCTTCTCCTGCATCTTCGCCAAAGATCCCGATCCGATAGACGAGTTCGTGGTTTGAGTCCGCAGGCCAACCGTCTTTGCTTAATGGCAAGATGCCACCCTCGTTCTTTACGAGAACAGTTCCTTCTATGGCAACTTGACGAGCAATGATCGAATGAGCATCATCTCCAGATCCCTGAACATTAACAAATTTATTGACCTTTTTCATGGCTTTATCATCCGGGCTTCCAGGATAAATGAGCCCCATCTCATCATTCGTCCAAGATGAGAAGTTTGGCCCTTCACCATTAAACTTGGATTTATCGTCTTGGCCCATTTGGTACCAAGCGGCAACAACTCTAGTCACCATATCATTGAGCCTAGAGACTGGCAAAGAGCCATTCAACACCGATTTCGACAATTCTGGGCCCCAGAGGGACTTTCCAGCAGCCCAAAACAAGCCATCTCCTGGCATCGAAACATCCAGTCCAGATAACGCGCTTGCAACACCAGATCGTTGAGCAAGCCAGTCTGACTGGACAAATCCCTGAAATCCTAACTCATCCTTCAAAATGCCATTCAGGAGTTTGGAGTTAGCACAAGAGTATGAGTTGTTAAGCATCTGATAACTGCACATGACACTACCAACTCCGGCTTTCACCGAATCTTGGAACGGCCAACCGTACATTTCGTGAAGGGTACGATCGTCAATATTTGAGGACATGGCATTTGGTAGATCCCATTCCCAACTCTGTCTAAAATGCTCTTGTTCGTTCCCAACGAAGTGTTTGATCGTAGCAATAACGCCTTCTTCCTGTATACCCTTGATCGTTTGAGCAGCTGCAATGCCCTGCAGATAGGGGTCGGTTCCAAAACCCTATACCAGTGATTAGCAGAAATCCCATTTCAACTTGGAGTCCAACTTACCTCCCAGTTTCGTCCGCCCGCTGGCATTCGTCCCAAAGGTCCCACGCAAGGTCCTAATAGCACATTGATACCCTTCAAGCGAGCTTCCATGCCATGTGCCTTCCCCCGCTGGTACATCAGTTCTTTATTCCACGTTGCACCAACGGTAATTCCAGCCGGAAAAGCAGTAGCATTATCCGCAAACCTCAGCCCAAGCGGCCCATCTTGATAAGCCAAAGCTGGGAAATGGGGGGTCGCGCCAGTATTGCCCACCGCTAATCCCATCTGCCATCCTGTTCCAGTCGTAATATTGACCTTCTCCGGAAGATTCATTTGCTTCACCAACTCCGCAGCTTTTTTATAGCTTTCCGCCCATTGTGAGACCGTTCCCCCAGGAGGTGTAGGATACCAAGGTGGGGATTGACCATTTAACGGAGCTTTCTTGTATAACCAAAATCCCCCACCAGCCAATAGTGACCAAAAGATTATGAGGACCGCAAGGATGATAAGTAGGCATTTCGAGCGTTTATTGAATGTACGGCGGAGATTGGCTAGTTGTTTATAAGGCGCGTATGCGATGACAGGAGCTTGGGAGCGGGAGTTGAGGGAAGAATCGAGGAATTCGGTGGCATCGAGGTCTTCGTCGTCGCTGGAATTTTGGTAGGCGTCTTCGAGGGATTTGCGGAGAGGTATGCTTTGTCCTCTCTCATAGGATCGGAGTAAGCCCTCCCGGCTCTGGTTTGCTTCTTTCCCACGATCCATGGTTTTAGTGAAGGATTGGATGGAGAAGGGTGAAGTTCTCCTTTTATTCAGTTTAAGGAGAACATTCGAAGTTTGCTTGAAAGCTCGAGCGAGACGTGCAGTGAAGTGTGTATGGCAACAACTTAGAAATTGATTTCATGAGATAGGGGAATCGATTGTGTTGACGCGTGTTTGCGTTCAATGAGGTTGCAGACGGGGAAGAGCTTCCGCAGTCCGGATGAGACGCAGGGATTCAAATTGTGGGGCTCCAGGGCATTACTCTGCAGGACACACATATGATTAAATTGAGGATTTTCTCTTATATTCACAATTATTAAGTAAAGTAATATATAAGATATGGGAGCATTACGAAATTGAGCTTGAAAGCATTTTCCTGTCTTTAAGATTGCAGTCTCTTGAACCTATCCACGAATTTGCTCCTCAGCTTGGACCCAAGCCCACATAAGCTTAATACACGCCAATTCAAGAACGCCCCAGGCGAGTGTGAGAAGTTCAAGAGGCATTGACATGACTGGATTGATGATTGAATACCAGCGGCTCTTGATCCTACTTACTCCTTTGAAATTCCATGCCGTGACCGAGTAATCTTCAGCAAAAGATCCTCGTTGTTAATCAGATGAACCCCTTGGGCCGCACAAACAACTGTGCTCAAGAATCGGAGAATTTGTTGACTCGGCGTGTTGGTGAATGAAACTTTGAGTTAATTGAAGAAATGGACCCGATGGAAGTAGATCCTCATCCATCATTTTCAATAGCATCAGTGTGTCTCTTTGAGCTGTGAGCCTTTTCAGCATAAAAGCTGCAACTAGGCCTCCGGCATTGCTTCCTTGAAGCCAGGTTACTAGTAGCCTCTCCCCACACTTTGAATCAGCAAAGTTGTAAAGCGGAAGTAGAGCCATAGCTAGCTGGATAGATTTTGAACATAGCCATGGCATGACGGATGAAGACTGTGAGCATGTAATCCAGTGGAAAGGGGGAGAGTAGCTGCGATAGAAATTGAAGTGGTTCGACCTGCATATAAGACTCGGCCGCTGAGGCTCTAAAAGAGCTGAAAGTTCGAGAGTGAAGAAAATCGATATGGACGAGGGAGGCTTCTGGTGCAAGGCATCGCGGAGAGGTGGAGATTCTATAAGCAAACAGGGAAATAGGGGAGTTATGAGAGAACGTTGACCTACTTGTTAGATGAAACGAGGAACGTAGGCATTCCGCGAGCTGATATGCTAGGGAAGAATTGTAAATGGCCGTGAGATGTCATGTCAGTGGAGGAAGGAGGCGGGACACAACGGAAATGAAGGAGGTTCGAAGATCTATAAACCTTCAACGCCATAAGATAGCTGGTAAATTCCCTGAGCCCATGTTTTATAGTGGTGGTTTGAACGTTTGTAAGTTTGTGAGATAATGAGGACAGGAATTGTGCAGTATGTCTGGAGAAGGTACTTCTCGAGTACATTACATAGGCCCAGGACATTGCGATAACAAAACGTAATGGTTGTATCGCCTGCAAAGAAATTGATACAATCTGAGATGTTCCTCGAAAACGCAAGCAGAACGAACTTGCAGACTGTAAGGAGTCCCATCACCTGCGATAGGATACGAACCGCATCAAAAGCGTATCTCCTCTCTGTATTGGCCGCAGCTCTTTTAATCCCTCTGCTGCCACCGAGAAGCTTCGTCAAATTTTATATTAAGACAACAGTATCACCGTATTGAATCCACACCTGGAATCTCAGATTCTGCCGGTCGCACAAAGCCATTAATGTATTATTAATGTTTGAGAGACATTTTCCTTTCAGCTACCCAACTGTGTACCTTAGATCCTTAGAGCAACGGTAAAGTATCGCTCTGGAATACACATTCGGGCTGTTTTGATCGTTCCGTGATCTCAGCCTCGGCCACAAGATTCGGCCTCAACGACACTTGAGGTAACAATGTCGCTATTCTCGTCATCGACGTATTTCCAATCAACTCCTTATCGGCCCTGTCAAAAAAAAAATCTCAATAACTCCGAGTCCTATCAATAGAACACTCCACTCCTTCTACTGCCAGAATCGGATTTGGCACCGACCGTCAAGTCCACTCTGTAAGCTTTGGATGGATTGATTGTTCGAGGAAAGGCTGGCAATCTAAAATGCCCCGATGCTGAATATATTCTCTAGGCTACCTCCTCTTTGGTACTAGACTTAGAGTAAAAACACTCTATCGATTTTAAGCTTCTCACCTGCCGTTTTGCCCTGAACGCCTCGAGCGCCTCGAGCGCCTCCAGCGCCTCTCCAAGACTCGGGACCCGTTGATCGCTGCCTTTAAAACAGCAAGGGTAGGTATTAGCGGTAGATCTTAGTGAGCCTCATCAACCTCCTCCATCCAAATATACAACGCAAGGATAAGACGTCAAAACCACATTAAACTTCTATAAAGAAGCACAGATAAGTAACTTCTTATGATGCATAAACCGACTCTCTCCCTGGGAGTACCGAGAAGAAAAGTTTTAGGGACGGAAGGCAAAAAGGTCGGAACTACTATTGGTAGGTAGTACTGCAGCCGAGCGAGGACAAGCTATTATTTTGGCTTCCGAGGCTATTTGTTATCGTATACTCTACTCTCTCAATATTCCGTTACTCGACTAAAACTAGAGGCGCTCTAATCTTTAAGTCTCTGTTCACTACATGTCTCTTCTTACCGCCATTGCTGCAACGCGAAAGTCTACTTCCAAGTAGCTTATTCCTTGAAGCACACGGCTTCCAAATTCGTTCTCGAGCTAGCAATCTGCCAATCCCGATTATGCGGATGCTGGCCTTCTAGAACCTGCCAGACAGACGACTACAGAAACCGTAGCCTCTCTTCTTCTTTTTTCCCCCCAAATTTCTTGTTCCAGTCTTCAGAAGCCACAACCTACTTTTGAGCTTGTAGGCCCAGAGCTGAGGCCGTGGAAAAAAGGGCACCCTCACTGATCGAGCTCTGACAGGCAGCATTGCCCTGCAGACACTTGATATACACTGTCACTACTCACAACTTTTTTTCTGCCAACTCTTCCGTCATAATCAATATTCACATTTGTTTTCCTCGACTTCTCAGTACGGAAAATTGACTTCCTGTCTGCGACTACCCCGACCAACTCTTAATTTATAACACCGTTCCACCTTGTGTTCTTTCTCTCGTTGAGATACACAAGATGGATGGGGGTGCACATTATAGAGGCAGTGGCATATCTGCTATTTCCACTGCAACAACACCGCGTCCTGGAACTCCAGAGAGCAAAAGTAATCCATTCGGCGACGGTATCTCTCCGGCACCCAGAGGAAACCCATTCTCCTCACCCTTCAACTCGAGACCAGCTTCGTCATTTGGTTCTTCCTCCGCAGTCCGAGGACTCCCATCTAGATACTTCCACTCAAGAAGAGTAAAGAAAGGCGAGGTCGAACAACCATGGAGGGCAAAGAAGGATCCCAAAGAGAAATGGGTCACTATCATACCATTAATTGGCTTGGCACTAGGATTCGGAGTCGCTGGGTTCTTGGTATATGATGGAATATCTTCCGTCGTGCATCACAAGTATTGTCCAGTGTTGAGCGACGACTTCTCGGGGGGGTTAAATACAAATGTGTGGACACAAGAAGCGGAAGTTGGAGGATTTGGGTGAGTAATTGATCTTATATTATTTCATTCTGCTTTCTAACCCTTGGGCCTAGCAACGGCGAGTTTGAACAAACGACCCTCACAGACGAGAATGTTTTCGTTCAGGATGGAAAACTCGTCATCAAGCCCACCCTCCAAGACGCAACGCTCATCGAATCCAACACCGTTATCAACCTCACTGCAGATGGAACTTGCTCGTCCGACAAACTCACCAACTGCGTGTCCGTTACAAACATGACCGCCGGCACTATCGTTCAGCCAGTCAAGTCGGGACGTATCAATACAAAGAAAGGTGCAACAATCAAGTACGGTCGCGTTGAGGTCACTGCGAAATTGCCTGCAGGTGATTGGTTGTGGCCCGCAATCTGGATGTTACCAGTTAACAACGCTTATGGTCCATGGCCCTTGTCTGGCGAGATCGATATTGCCGAGTCTCGTGGAAATAACCACATGTACAAGCAAGGAGGAAATAATATCGTTTCATCTACTCTTCACTGGGGTCCGGATCCTGCTAATGATGCTTGGTGGCGCACAAACGTAAAAAGAAGCGCTCTCCACACTACATACTCCGCCAAGGAGCACACTTTCGGTTTGGAATGGTCTCAAAAATACCTCTTCACCTACATCAACAGTAGACTTCTTCAAGTCCTATACACTAAATTCGACGAACCACTTTGGCAACGCGGACAGTTTCCTCTCTCTGACAGCAATGGTACTCGACTTGTCGATGTATGGAGTCAAACTGGCCGAGACCAGACTCCTTTCGACCAAGAATTCTACCTCATCTTGAACGTTGCTGTTGGTGGGACTAATGGATGGTTTCAAGATGGTCAAAGTGGCAAGCCATGGGTCGACCAAAGCCCTACTGCGAAGAACGATTTCTGGAATGCTAGAGACACCTGGTACCCAACTTGGACAACACCTGGAGCGGGCCAAATGGAGATCAGCAAGGTTGAGATGTGGCAGCAATGCGATGGAAATGAGAACAACTGATCCTAATCAGGGGAGATTAGTAATGACAAATAAGGGATTTCATGCTGTTGATATTTGTTTGATGTTCCGGCGCTGGGGAGTTTTCAGGGCGTGATTTAGACCACTGCTATTTCTGTGTGGTTGTTGTTAGGGTAGATATGAGCTCTCTCTTTCTTTGTTAATGATCAACCGTCTATCACGACGCTGAAAATACAATGCATACAATCCATCTCAGTGCTATTTGAATGTGATATCATTCTCTCTCTGACGGCTACTTGTAATGTCATATTAACTCTATTTCCATCAAAGCTCAACCCCCACTTGCATTTCCCAAAGACCATCGAGACCCCGCTGATCACCAACCCTAACATCTACACTAGAAGCCCAGCAGTTCCAAACGCCGACAATCTTAACCCTCTAGAAGCTAGGCAACTGACACGATAGCAAGAAAATAATTCCCTCATCCAAAGCTTCGAGAAAAATAAAACCTCGGAATAATATGACGATCTCTACGCCTTCCCGCTAGCGTACCCTCGAATCAGCTATATCTAGCTTGGTTCAAACGGCTGGACTTCTTTTGGGATGGAAGAGCTTTAGGCGGGTGTGCTATTCTGAAAGGGGGGTTAAAGTTTCGAATGTGCCGGTGCCAAGATTATGATTCAGGACTAAAGTTCTTTGACTTGCATTAGAGGAACTTTTGAACAAACTTTTCTGTTTTGGGGATGGGACGGTTTAGGAGGGAGGTATGTGGGTGGGTGAGGAGGAGATGGGCTGGGGTAAGGAGATAAGAAAGGGTGAGAAAGCTCGTTGGGTCGGGCTGGTTGGTGTTATCGTAGTGTGCATACGATGATGTGGTTTTGAGGAGGGTCCCGAAAACTGAGTACGGTATACATGGGAAATCTTCACTGTCATGAGTGCGGGTCCTGATGGAACGAACATTGCAAGGAGGAGGCTGCTTTAGCCAAGTCGCTCTCTGCCACTCGGATGTAAGATAATATTGGTTCTTCAATAAGTTTAGCCACTTGCTAGTTCTTATCTCGTAGGGAAAGCTGCAATTGAAAGGAATAAAAATAGGCTGATATTGACAAGTATGTCCTTCCTGTGACCGGGCGCTTGGGATATTGATATTGGAATTCCGATTCCTTGTCCTTGGGTCGAGGGATATTTATATCGCTTTGCATATGGTATTTGTGATCCTTAGTAAGGGATCGCATGTCTCGGGAAGGGAGTATGGGAATATGTTGCTTTCCGTTGTTGATTAAGAGGTGAGGTGCAAAGGATATGTCTCTTTCCGAAACAGGGGAAGGTAGGTGGGAATGAAGATGAGGAATAAATTTGATGATTTTGAACACACCATAGAGATTCTTCATTGACGAATATTGAAGTCATTCTCCAGGGAGTGTCTGAGCCCAGAGATCACTTGATGTTGAGGTAGAATCTTCATCGCGTCTATGTCCCCCTTTTCGAGGCCTGTTCTCCAAAGCTTTGATAGCAATCGTGCGATCAAACAATCAAAACCTCCTCTTGAAAAACCAATTCTACGCGTATTGATATTAGATCGGTGGAAATGAGCATATAGAAATGTTCCTTTCGTTGCCGTGCCCAGCCGTGATGCCCACGTACTCTTCTCAATCCTCAGTCTCAACCCTAGGTATGTTTTGAAAAATAGTTAAGATATGCAACCTGAATGGGCCCGTTCAGCATCTCGATAAATTTAATCGGCTAGGAGATGTTTCATGGGCCCAGAAAAGGCCTCCTCTTGCTAGGTCAGCCACCGTGGCGTTTTCTGGCCCATGTCACAGTTCTCCTATGTTCTGCAAATAAGCACTTTACGCCTTGTGGCGTTTTCTGTATTTCCTGACTCGGTCCGAGGAGATGACGACTTTAGTAGACGAGGCTGAATATGAAGTGTTACTTGAAACGTGTTGTAGTTGAAGCACAGGGTCTGCTTTTGATATTGTGACATTGAAACTCACAGAGCGGCTGAAAGCTTGCAGTCAGTCGGGTTGAACAAACTTATCGTGATGCATTGCACAGTGTCCCACCTCAGGGCACGGCGTCCGAACTGTTTTTTAGTACTTGCTTTGTGCGACAAAGAGCCTGGGAGATGGCGGGCATGGCCGATCAACGTGTTGCGGGTTGGACAGCATCCAATTATGCGAGAAGTGGTAGTACAAGATGAAGAGATCGCTCTTACTATCGCGGTTGAGCCTTGTGATGGACTGAGGAAAATAATGACCTCGGAGTATTCTCCGTAGAACCGTCGCGGTGCTCTAGTACCTCAACGACAGATTATGACCATTTGCATGGGAAGGAAAGAACTAGATTTGGTCATAGGATAAGAAGTAGGTATTTCGGGACGTTGCATGTGCTAATGTGGTACAGATAAGAAGTATTGTTCTGGTATCCTCATGCACAAATATTACGAGACAGGATCGACTCGATGCAGGGAAAACAGGGGGAGCAGGATGCCTGCAGTGGCGATCCAATGTCCACACCTAGGGTGACTTCCTTCTTGCCGGCGTTGTTAGTCAATATTCCTGTACTATAGTGCCTCAGCTTCCGCGGTTGTTCGGTTTTGCAATCTGTAAGATCACGAAGCTGTGCTTTTACCTGTGAAGTATTGATCTCGCAATTTAATAAGACTTAGTTTATCCCCACGAGAGTAGGGTCGTGGCACCTAAGAAAAGCGTTGCACTGTACCACAGATTGACAAGCATGCGTCCTGCATGCAGTTGTAGGGACAAAAATAGAGGAATGGCGTCGCCACTTTAGTACATCTGCATGTATTGTCCGCTGCTTTTCGATCTCGACATCCTATTGTGGTCCACACATGCCCTAATATTACAGAGGCTGGAATCCTCTCGGGCTGTACGATGGTTTGACAGGCACATATAGCGGGCCGATAGGTTATAGCTGAGCAGGCCCATGGCGTTGTTGTATGGTCCGAATTTTGTCGTTTGAGTGAGCTTAATATGCTCGTATCATTCTCGAATGACCCAAATAACGAATGCCCAGAACACCGAGCGAGGGCGTTTTCGTGGAGACTACTCCGTTCTGCTTGTTGTTCCACCAATGCTAGGCTAATCCTCGCAACATAGGTAGGCTGTCTAATGATATCGTGTATGTAGATTCCCATCGTGTGCGGAGAGCTTGGATAGCGGCGGGTGCCCACTTTGTATCCAAATGGAGAGTCATCCCGAAATATGACTCCAGCCACCCTTCCCGGGTGAAATCCTTGGAATAAAGTAATAACCTGCTCGAATGTGCGTTTTAGACGTAGAATATTCAGCTTCGCTGTCCATCAAGCTGCTACAAGAGGAGGCGGCGGAATTTAGTAAAGGGAAAGCGCTAATCAGTAGATATGCTGGAACACTTGACCGAATGTCCTCTCTGAAGCAAACTGTGAAAATAACTGGAAGTAACGGCTGCTGACCATAAGATCGATCGGTCGCTCACCCCTTTTTACCCACTTTAGCAACTTTACTCATCAGTATGACCCTAATCTAATGATTTGATCGCTTTGATCCCAGAAAAGAATATCGCCAAGAACATAATGTGCCAACTCTGAACACAGGTTCACGGGAACAAATTCATTCCCACTTCAGCAGGTTTCTG
>Ga0182030_10020711_pt1 | contig 12380 bp, 11 predicted proteins | sample 812S3MmetaG_FD_121299 | JGI IMG/M metagenome (GOLD analysis project Ga0182030, IMG submission 121299) | Permafrost microbial communities from Stordalen Mire, Sweden - 812S3M metaG (Illumina Assembly) | ecosystem: Environmental > Terrestrial > Soil > Wetlands > Permafrost | place: Sweden... | reverse complement strand
GGCTCTTCCTTTGCAAACGCCGCGCGCGTGAATCTGGCGATGGAGATTCCGGCTGAGGCGCTGAACTTCCCGCCGCAGAAAGGCAAAGACGCAAAAGCGAGGCCGGAGCTGACTTTTCTGGGCATCGCGACCAATGCGGACGGCGACGTGGGGGCGCGGTTCAGCGACGTGGTAAAACCCGATGCGGAAAACGCAGGCAAGCCGCTGCACTACGAGAAGGAATTCAAGCTTGCGCCCGGAGAATACAAATTCACGATGGCCTTCAGTTCGGGCGGCGAGAGCTTCGGCAGGCTGGAAGCTCCGCTCAGCGTTGCGCCGTGGCAACCGGGCGAACTCGGGATGAGCGGGATTGCTCTGAGCCGGCAAACGCGTTCGGCAGCGGACGTCGGTCTGGACATTGCGGCGCTGACGGAGAACGGTACGCCGCTGGTAGCGAATGATGTGGAGATCGTGCCATCGGGCTCGAACCGGTTCCACAAAGCGGAGCCGGGCTTTGTCTACTTCGAGGTTTATGGCCGGGAAGGGGCCGCCGCGAAGATTGAAATACGCGTGCGGCAGCGAGGGCAGCCTGCAAACAACGACCTCCTGCCCCATGGAGTGATGCCGTTGACGGGAACCAAAGCTGCCACAAAGCTGCCGACGGACGCGCTCGACGTCGGGCTTTATACCCTGGAAGTCACGGCGACCGATGCGGCGGGTCGACGCGTCACCCGCACGGTGGATTTCGAGATTTACTGAAGCGCGATCACGGCGGTGGGTTCACCGGCTGAAGTGGACATGCCGGCGACTGAGGCCACGATCGGAACATCGCCGGTGCCGAGGCCCGCGGGAACGGTGAAATTGAACTGATACACGCCGGTCTGGGAGATCCCGCTGAAAGTCGGCACAAGAGATGTGTTGCCGATCGTCAGCGTGACTGTGTTGGTGGTGGAGGATAGTCCGCCAGGAAAGATTTGGCCAGCGGGTGCAGGTGGTGTGGTGGGCCCGAAGCCGAAGCCGAACAGCACGACGACGTCGCCCGCTTTAGCCGGCACCGTGGTGAACGGGAGCGTATTGTTGCCGGGGCCGATGTAGTTATAGGAGCCGTCGGAGTGGGCGATGATGCCGGCGACGTGCAGGTTGTCGCCGAGGAGAGCGAAGGATGGCGCAACGGAAGCCAGGTTCACGGAAGAAGTGACGCTCTGCGATCCGACTGTGACGACGACCGGCACAGATCGATTGACGTTCGCGTCGTCAGGCACCTCAACGTTGACCTGACCAGCGCTCACGTAATACATGTAGGCAGGAATGCCATCGATGGTCACACTGGTGCCGCCGAGCGATTTCGGAAAGTTGCCATTCCAGTTCACGGGTGTGGCTGGGCCGAGGTTCGAGCCGTAGATGGCGATCCACTCGCCGGGCTGTATGGTAGAGACGGTGCTGCCGACGGGAACGATGCCGTTCGGCTTGATCGTCGGAGCTGGGGCAGAGACCGCGCTGACTTCCTGAATGCGGTTGTTGAGGGTATCAGCGATGTAGATGTTGCCGGAGGCATCGACCGCGACGGCTTTGGGCTGATTGAGCTCAGCGAAGGCGGGAGAGCCGCCGTCGCCGTAAGTCCCGGCGACCCCGATTCCCGCGACAGTGGAGATGTTGCCGCCCGAGACCTCAAGCACCCGGTTGGTCTGGGTGCTGGTGATATAGACATTGCCCGATGCATCGACCGCGACGCTGGTGGGCTTGTAGAGTTCCGCGGCGGTGGCTGATCCGCCGCCATCGCCGATGGAGCCCGCCGTGCCGTTACCAGCGATGGTGGTGATGTTGCCGCCGCTGACCTTGCGAATACGATTATTGCCGCTGTCCGCGATGTAGAGGTTGCCGGAGGCATCGACAACAACGCCGGTGGGAAGGTTGAGTTCCACCGCGGCGGCAGTGGCTGAACCGCCGTCGCCGCCGAACCCCGGCGTGGTGGAGTTTCCGACGACAACTGAGATATTGCCGCTGGAGGCGGTGATCTTCCGGATCAGGTTGTCGCTCGTGTCGGCGATGAAGACATTGCCGGAAGAGTCGACGGCAACGCCGGACGGGCTGAAGAGAAGGGCGGAGGTCGCGAGTCCACCGTCGCCGTAATCCTGGCCCAGACCGTACTTGCCGGCGATCGTGCTGATGATTCCGCCTGACACCTTGCGGAGCACGCTGCCCAGGGCGTCGGCGATATAGAGGTTGCCGGACGAATCGACCGCGATGCCGATGGGCTGGGTCAAAGAGGCCGCGGTGGCCGGTCCGCCGTCGCCGCCGAAGCCCTGCTGGCCATTGCCGGCAACGGTGGTGATGACGCCGGTCGGCGAGATCATGCGGACGCGAAAATTGTTGGTGTCGGCGATGTAGATGTTGCCGGACGAATCCACAGCAATGCCGCTCGGCTGGTTAAGCGTGGCGGCGGTGGCCGGGCCGCCGTCGCCGGTGAAGCCCGAAGCACCGGTGCTGCTGCCGGCAATAGTGTTGATAACGGTCTGCGCGCTCGCGAAAGAACAGATCAGCGAGACGATCAGCAGGTTAAGAGTCCGATTCATGCCACTCCATCTTTTCACGGTGTTGACGGCGCGCGGGCGCGGAGAGTTTCTAGACGCTCGGCGCGTAGGTTGGTTTACGCCGCGCTCTGGTGGCTTGTTCGAAAGCGTACGCAACCTTGATGAGAGCCGGTTCCGACCAGGCGGGACCGAAGAATGATACGCCGGCCGGAAGTCCGCCAACCAGGCCCGCGGGTACGGTGATGTGCGGATATCCCGCAACCGCGGGCGCAGTGGAACAGCCGCCGCTGGCGCTGTCGCCGTTGATGTAGTCGGTGAGCCAGGCAAGGCAGGAGGTGGGAGCGACCAGAGCGGTGAGTTTGTGTTTCGCGGTGGCGGCGTCGATGCCTTCGGTGCGGGAGAGCCGAATGCATTCGGCGCGCGCTTTGAGATAAGCCGGGTCGGTCAGCGGACCTTTTTTCTGCGCCTGCTCGAAAAGCTCCTGGCCGAAATACCTCAGTTCACGGGTCGCGTTCTTCCGGTTGAACGCGATCAGGCTTTCGAGAGTCTCGCTGCGGCCACGCGCTTTGAAGTAGGCGTTGAGGCCGGCTTTGAGTTCGAACAGGAGCACGTCCATTTCGGGTTCGGCGATTTTGGCATCGGACGGAAGCTCGACGGGATCGATGATCTCGGCGCCGTGGCTTTTCATGGCGGCGATCATTTCGTCCATGAGCTTGTCGACGCCGGCCTGAAAGCCGAAACGGTTGCGGACGATGCCAAGGCGTGCGCCGCGCAGACCGGCGGCGTCGAGAGACTGTGCGTAATCGGTCGGAGTCTTTGGTTCCGCGATGGCGCTGAGAAGCAGAACCGCATCGCGCACCGTACGCGCCATGGGACCCGCGGTGTCCTGACTGGCGGAGATGGGAATGATGCCGGTGCGGCTGACGAGGCCCACGGTGGGCTTGATGCCGACGAGTCCGCAGATGGAGGAGGGAGAAACTATGGAGCCGTCGGTTTCCGTGCCGATCGCAACCGGGCACATGGCTGCGGCGACAGCAGCGGCAGACCCCGAACTGGATCCGGAAGGATTGCGGTCGAGCGCATACGGATTCTTCGTCTGTCCGCCGCGCGCGCTCCAGCCGCTCGTCGAGTGCTGACCGCGGAAGTTGGCCCACTCACTGAGATTAGTCTTGCCGAGGATGACGGCTCCGGCGGCGCGCAGGCGCGCGACAAGAGGCGCGTCCCTGGGGGCCGGCGCGTCCATAAGGGCAAGGGAGCCACCCGAGGTGAGCATGGGACCGGCGACGTCGATGTTGTCCTTTATAAGAACCGGGACGCCGTGCAGCGGGCTGCGCGGTCCCTTGGCTTTGCGTTCGCGGTCCAGCTCACCGGCCGTTTTGAGTGCGGCGGGATTGAGCTCGATGACGGCGTTGATTGCAGCGGAAAGGTGGTTGAGGCTTTCGATGCGCGCGAGACAGTTTTCGGTCAGGGATCCTGCCGAATAGCCGTGCTGAATATCAACCAGCTCCTCCGGATCGCCGGGCAGCGCGGCGGCTGATGCGGAACCCGCCGCGAGGGCACCCAGCTTGATGAGATCGCGGCGGGAGGTCATTTCTTAATTAAAGCTCATCTTAATTTAAAGCTCAGCGATGCCGCCGTCGACAAACAGCTCGGCGCCCACGACAAAGGAGGAGTCGTCGGAGCAGAGATAAAGAGCCGCCTTCGCCACCTCGTCAACGTTGCCGAGGCGCTTCAGCGCGACGGTAGAGGCGAACTGCTGTTTCAGTTCTTCCGGATTTCCGCCGGACTTCCCGAAGATGGGCGTGTCGATGGGACCGGGGCTGAGGGTATTGACGCGGATGCCGCGGGGCGCGAGTTCGCTCGCCAGAGTTCGTCCGAAGGAACGCACGGCGGCTTTGGTGGCTGAGTAGACGGACGCGGCGGGGAAGCCTTTCTTGCCGGCAACGGATGAGGTCAGAAGAACTGCACCGCCGCCTGGGATCAGAGGCAGCGCGGTCTGGATGGTGAAGAAGAGACCCTTCACGTTGATGTTGAACTGGTTGTCGAAGAAGGATTCGGAGATTTCGCCGATCGGCTGAAATCCCGCGATGCCGGCGTTGGCGAAGAGGATGTCGATGCGTCCGTATTTCGATTTCACCGTGTCGATGAGCGCACGGATGTCGCTGAGCTTGCTTGTGTCGGAGACAACGGCGAGGGCTTCGGGACCGAGATCCCGCTGCGCCGCGGCGACAGTTTGTGGATTGCTGCCGGTGACAATGACCTGGGCGCCTTCCGTCTGAAAGAGTCTGGCGGTCTCAAAACCGATGCCGGTGGAGCCGCCGGTGATGAGCGCGATTTTTCCGTCGAGTTTTCCCATGACCGGTTCGATGCAGCGGGGATCAAGGAAGCTGCGCGCTTTTTCAGTAAAACCACCGGCGACAAGATCGCCGGCGGTACACAGACGGGGTAAACTGAGCTTTCGATGCGAGCCAGGAGGGCCGGATGACACCAGCGGAAGTACTACAGTTTGCAAAAGAGAACGGCGCGAGGCAGGTCGATGTACGGTTTTCGGATATTCCGGGACTGCAGCATCATATTTCCTACCCGATCGGCGAGTTGACGGAAGGCTCGTTCACCGAAGGGTTCGGTATCGACGGATCGAGCATCCGCGGCTGGGCGGCGATTAACGAGAGCGACATGCTGCTCATCCCGGATTCCGAGACGGCATTCATGGATCCGTTCATGGAGACGCCGACGCTGGTGATGATCGGCGACGTGCGCGATCCGCTGACGAAGCAGAATTACGAACGCGATCCGCGCTGGATCGCCAAGAAGGCCGAGCTGTATCTGCGCAGCTCAGGCGCCGGCGACACCGCGTACTTCGGCGCGGAAGCGGAGTTCTTCATCTTCGATAACATTCGCTTCGATCAGACGCCGCATTCGGGTTTCTATTTCATCGACGCCGAAGAGGGGCGATGGAATTCGGGGCGCGTGGAAAACAACCTCGGCTACCGGCCGCGTTACAAGGAAGGCTATTTTCCGGTGCCGCCGACGGATCACTATCAGGACCTGCGCGCCGAGATGGTGAACACGATGGAGCGCTGCGGTCTGGTGATCGAGTGCCATCACCACGAAGTGGCGAGCGCCGGCCAGTGCGAAATCGATCAACGCTTCAACACGCTGGTGAAGTCGGCCGACAACATGACGCTGTACAAGTACATCGTGCGCAACGTGGCCAACCAGTATGGGAAGACCGTGACGTTCATGCCGAAGCCGATCTTCGGCGACAACGGGAGCGGCATGCATGTGCATCAATCGATCTGGAAGGCGGGCAAGCCGCTGTTCGCGGGCGACGGATACGCCGGACTGAGCCAGATGGCGCTGCACTATATCGGCGGTCTGCTGAAGCACGCGCGCGCACTGTCGGCGATCATCGCGCCCACGACGAACAGCTACAAGCGGCTGGTGCCGGGTTATGAAGCGCCGGTGAATCTGGCGTACTCGCGGCGCAACCGCTCGGCAGCGTGCCGCATTCCAATGTACTCAGCGAGCCCGAAGGCGAAGCGCGTGGAGTTCCGTCCGCCCGATCCGTCGTGCAATCCCTATCTCGGATTTGCATCGATGCTGATGGCGGGGCTGGACGGCGTCATTAATCGGATCGAGCCGGGCGAGCCGCTGGATAAGGACATCTACGATCTGTCGCCCGAGGAGATGAAGTCTGTGCCGTCGATGCCGGGGTCGCTCGAAGAAGCGCTCACCGCGCTCGAAGAGGACCATCAGTTTCTGCTGAAGGGCGATGTGTTCACCGAGGAACTGCTCGAGACTTTCATCGAGTACAAGCGGAAGAATGAGGCCGAGGCCATCCGGCTGCGGCCGCATCCGTGGGAGTTCGCGATGTATTACGACATCTAAGAAAGACACTAAGAAAGACACCGGGCAGAAGCCCGGCGGCAGGCAGGAATGCCTGGCCCCACTAAAGGAGTTTTCAATATGCGCTTTAAGATTATTGCGGGTCTGGTCGCGGCGGCTTCGCTGGCTTTCGCGCAGGGACGCGGACCGGGCGGTCCGGCGGCGCCATTTACGACTCACAAGCTGACACCCAATGTTTACTGGATTGAGGGCGGCGGCGGAAACAGCGGCGTCATTATAGGCGAAAAAGGCGTGATCGTGATCGACGCCAAGACTACGGAAGCGGGCGGGAAAGAACTGCTCGAAGACATTGCGAAGATCACGCCGAAGCCGGTCACAACGGTCATTTTCACGCACAGCGATGGGGACCACGTCAACGGAATTGCGGCGTTTCCATCCGGCATCCGCATCATCGCGCAGGCGAACGACAAAGCCGAGCAGGAGAAGGCACTGGCGGCGGGCGGGAGAGGGGCGCCTCCGGCTGGTCATCTGCCTACTGAGGTGGTGACGAAGAACAAGCAGAGCGAAAAGATCGACGGCGTGAAGTTTGAGTTCTATCACTGGGCGCCCGCGCACACCAGCGGCGACCTGATTATCTATCTGCCGAGCGAGAAGATCGTGTTCTGCGGCGACATCATCGCGGGCGGAAAGACGGCCGATCCGCTGATTCATCTGGAGAAGAACGGCTCGTCGGAAGGCTGGATCACGACCGTGAAAGGAATCACGGGGCTGAAGGGCGAACAGTTTGTGGAAGGCCACGGCGACGTGCTGACGCTCGAAGACGTGCAGACGCGGCTGGCGAACGCCGCAGCGAAGAGAGCGAAGATCAAGGAGATGGTCGGGCTGGGGAGGTCGCTGGAGTATATCCGGATGGCGCTGGGCGAGCCGGAACCGGCGGCGACCCCGGGGCGCGGACCGGGATTTCCGACGTTTACTGCCGTGGTTTATCAGGAGTTGACGAAGAAGCCTGCGTGATCTGATCCCATTGGTCTGAGAGAACCGGTGCGTGCCAACACCCGGTCTCGTATTCGATAATGACGACGCCGCAGTTGGGCGGGACGGAATGCTCGCTCCACACGCCCGTGATATGCGCGCAGATCGACTGAATCACGGCGCCGTGGCTTACGACGACGATCTCGCGGGCCGGATGGCGTTCGCGCAGACTTTCAATGGCGGCTATGGCGCGGCGGCGTACGCTGTCGAGCGTCTCGGCCAGGTGAGCCGCTTCGGCGAAGCGCGCGTAGGGATGACCTTTGAGCCCGCCAAAGTCCCGTTCGTGAATGCCCGGGATGGATTCGGGCGTGAGTCCGAGAACGCGGCCGATGATCTCGCTGGTCTGGCGGGCGCGAAGGAAGTGGGAGGAGACGAGTAAGTCGGGACGAAATTCGCGTGCGAGTCGCGCGGCGAGCTGCTCGGCCTGAAGACGACCAGTGCCGGTCAGGGGGATATCGTCGGACTCAGCGAAGATCCGGCGCAGGTTGGCTTCCGTCTCGCCGTGGCGGACGAGAACCATTCTGCCTCGTTTGCCAGTCATCTCTTTTTCTATCGCTTAAGTATTGCATTTCACCTTTTCTTCGCCTACGATATCTGTAAATGGCTATCACTCGCAGGCAGAAGGAAGTCCTCGACTTCATTGCTTCTTTCCAGGTCGAGAACGGCTACAGCCCCAGCTATGAGGAGATCGCGCGCGGGCTGAATCTGGCTTCGATCGCTACGGTCCACAAACATATTTCGGCACTCGACAAGAAGAATTATCTGCAGCGCAGCCACAATCAAAGCCGGTCTATCGATGTCGCGCCGCGATATCTGCAGGAGCAGCGTCGCAATAAGCTCGAGGTATCGCTCGAAGTGGCCGTACTCGGGACGATTGCGGCGGGTCAACCCGTCGAAGCGTACGAAGAGCGCGACACGGTCAGCTTCGCCGATTTCATCGGACAAAAGGACACCTATGCGCTGCGCGTCCGCGGCAATTCGATGATCGAGGATCATATCTGCGAAGGCGATATGATCCTCGTCGAAGAGACTAAAGAGGCGCGCGACGGGGACATCGTGGTGGCGCTGGTGGGCGGCACGGACACGACGCTGAAGCGCTTCTATCGGGAAGCGGGCAACATGGTTCGGCTGCAACCGGCGAACTCAACGATGAGTCCCATCAGGGTGGCGGCGCAGAACGTGCAGATTCAGGGCCGGCTGCTGGCCGTGCTCAGAAAGTACTGAACAGCAGCCAGACTATTTTCCGACCACGAAGCTCAGGAGTGCCGCTCCCTGACGGTCACGGTTCGGAATTCACCAGAGCTACGCTGAATGCAGACGGTATTCCTGTTCGGCGCGCAGCCAGTCTTCCAACTGCGTACCGCCCTGATATCCGCGGGATTCCCAGTAGCTGTAGGCGAGGAGCGAGATCGCCGCATGGTGATTCGATGTGTTCTTCTGTGGAGTGTCGACGTGGACGGCATCCATGTGAGCGATGGCCGGTTCAGCAGCGACGGTCTTGCTGTGCTTCACTGTTTTAACCCGGGGAGTGGTGGTCTTCGGCTTTGCAGTCCGCGCTGTACGAGCAACGGCCGCGGTTTCTTTTACGGTAGCTTCCTTCTTTGCCATAGGCCTTACCCTCTCAGTATAAAATGCGCGGGAACCATTTGGGCCAATAAATGTTCTATTTAATGTATTCAGAAAGAGCGCGTCTGTGCGATGGGACGATTTTGCCGATAGACTGGTGGTGAGTTCGCTTTGCGCACCTTCAGGGGTTGTGCGGCTGCAGCCGCGATTGCCGCTCTGACACTTCCCGCCGCCATGGGAGCGCGGGTGCTTCAGTTAGACATCGATGGCGCGATCGCGCCGATCACAAATGAACTGGTGGCGTCAGCTGTGGCACAGGCCCAGCGCGAACATGACGACGCCTTGCTGATCCGCCTGAGCACGCCGGGCGGGCTGATGGATACGACCCGCCAGATTGTCGAGCAGATATTTCGCAGCCCGGTACCGGTGATCACGTGGACCGGACCGTCAGGTGCGCGCGCGGCATCGGCCGGGTTCTTCCTGCTCGAAGCGGGCGATGTGGCGGCGATGGCGCCGGGAACGAATACGGGCGCATCGCATCCGGTGCTGATGACGGGCGGCGAGATGGACAGCATCATGAAGTCCAAACTGGAAAACGATGCGGCCGCGCTGATGCGCACGATCATGGAGCATCGCGACCGCGGCTTCCAGGCGTCGAATCAGAGCGCCGCGGAAAAGACCGTGCGCGAAAGTGCCTCGTTTACGGATCAGGAGGCGCTCGAGCAGCATCTGATCGACGTTGTGGCGCCGGATCCGGATGCACTGCTGCGAGAGCTGAATGGCCGGGAGATCAAACGCTTCGACGGACGCCGGGAGACGCTGCACTTCCCCGCCCCGGCGATCGAAGTCTACAGGCCGTCGCTGCGCGAGCGCGTGCTGGTGGCGATCGCCGATCCGAACATCGCGCTGCTGCTGGTCGTACTTGGAGCTCTGGGAATCTATCTGGAGTTTCACGCGCCGGGACTGGTGGCGCCCGGAGTGGCAGGCGCAATACTGATGCTGCTGGGGTTGACGGCGCTGGCGATGCTGCCGATCGACTGGCTGGGCGCGGCACTGATGATTCTGGGGCTCACGTTCTTTGTACTGGAGGCGAAATTCGCCACGCATGGCGTGCTGACAACGGGCGGCGCGGTGGCGCTGGCGCTGGGCGCGGTGATGCTGATCGATACGAATGTGCCGGAACTGCGCATTCGCTGGAGCACGGCAATCGGACTGGCGCTGCCGTTTGCCCTGATCACGAGCTGGCTGGTCACGATGGCGGTGCGGGCGCGGCGGAACAAGGTGACCACCGGCCCCGAGCGAATGGTGGGCATGGACGCTACCGCGGTGGGCGAACTGAACCCGGCGGGCCAGGTGCTGGTGCGCGGGGAGTACTGGAATGCATTGGCGACACGGCCGATTGCCGCGCACGAGCATGTGCGCGTCACGGGAATCGACGGGCTGACGCTGCGAGTTGAAGCCGAGAAAAAGGAGGCCTGAATGGCCGGTGTGCCGCTGCTGTTTCTGATATTCATCGTCGTGATCTATTTGATTTCGTCGATCAAGATTCTGGCTGAGTATGAGCGCGGAGTGATTTTCCGGCTGGGGCGTCTGCTGCCGGAGGCGAAGGGGCCGGGTATCATCCTTGTGTTCGCGCCGCTCGACCGCATGGTGCGTGTTTCGCTGCGCGTCGACACCATCGAAGTGCCGCCGCAGGATGTGATCACGCGCGACAACGTAACGGTGAAGGTAAATGCGGTGATCTATTTTCGGGTGGTCGAACCGCGCCTGGCAGTCACCGAAGTCTCAAATTTCCTCTATGCCACCTCACAGCTGGCGCAGACCACGCTGCGCAGCGTACTCGGGGAAGTGGAGCTGGACGATCTGCTCAGCAAGCGCGATGAGCTGAACGTGCGGCTGCAGGCCATTCTGGACGAACACACATCGCCGTGGGGCGTTAAGGTGACGCTGGTTTCGGTGAAGCAGGTGGACATTCCGGATCAGATGATCCGCGCGATCGGCCGTCAGGCGGAGGCCGAGCGAGAGAAGCGGGCCAAGATCATCCACGCGGAAGGGGAATACACGGCATCGGAGAAGCTGGCTATGGCAGCGCAGGTGATTCAGCAGCAGCCGGCAGCCATACAGCTACGCTATTTACAGACGCTGGTCGAGATCGGCACGGAGAAGAATACGACTATCGTGTTCCCGATGCCGGTGGATCTTCTGAGCCTGCTGGGGAGATTCCTGGTAAGCCAGAGCGACCAGACCGCAGGTGAGGCAGGAAAATCGAAATAGGAGCGCACAGACCAGACCACAGGCGAAGACGCGCGATGAGCCTTATCGTGGATAAGGTGACCCGGCCCGCTTCGCTTCTGCTCAATCCGCGGTGCGCGAACAGGAGAACATGACGCAGGACGGCGAGAAGGAAATCGTTCTCGGTAATAAACAGCTGATCAGCCTTTTTTTTGTGGTAGTGGCGCTTTGCGGAGTGTTCTTTGCGCTGGGCTACATGATGGGGGGAACCAGAAACAAAGCGGGCACCGTGAATCCGGAGGGGAGCGCGCCGACGACGGTAACATCGACCATCTCGCCGTCCCCCGCGCCGCCGACACAGGAGTCGGAGCCACCACGCGAGACCGTGCCGGATCAGACGGCGCCCGGCAACCCTGCCCTGTCGGAAACGCCTGCAACGAATACGGCGCCGACGCCTGCACCGGCGGCATCGGCTGCGCCGACGGTGCAAACGAAGCCCGCGCAGGATACCCCGGCGGCTCCGGAGACCGGCGCGACGTGGCTGCAGGTGACCGCGCTGAAGCGGTCCGACGCGGACAATCTGGTGAAGACGCTGCGCGAGCAAGGTTTTCCCGCAGTGATCGCAGTCAGTTCGAAGCCCGATCTGTTTCGCGTGATGGTAGGCCCCTACCATCAGACAGTCGACGTGGCGGAGGCCAAGGCGAAGCTGAAAGGACTGGGATTCGCGAACGCCTTTGTGCAGAGGTGAAATACCGATCAGCGTGCGCGCCGCAGGGTGATGAGGATCACGCTGGAGAGCACGAGCAGCGTGCCAGCCGCGGTTCGCAGGCCGATTTCCTCGTTGCCGAGAAAGTATCCGATCACGACTGCAACCACCGGGTTGACGTACGCATAAGTCCCGACCTTCGTCGGCGACTCATGGTGAATCAGCCAAAGCCACGCGGTGAACGCGACGATCGAGCCGGCAACAATCAAATAGAGTAAGGCCAGCCAGGCGCCGACGCTGACGTGCGACGGACTGAAGGAACGGAACTCTCCCAGTGCCGCAGCCGCTATGGAGAGCAGCACACCGCCCGCGAGCATCTGGGCTCCGGAGTTGAGCGTTCGGGAGGCCGGAAGCGGCAGCTTGCGATTCAGCACCGAAGCCAGCGACCAGCTCATCGATGCGACGACCAGTGCGACAGCGCCGGC
>Ga0182030_10020710_pt1 | contig 12380 bp, 11 predicted proteins | sample 812S3MmetaG_FD_121299 | JGI IMG/M metagenome (GOLD analysis project Ga0182030, IMG submission 121299) | Permafrost microbial communities from Stordalen Mire, Sweden - 812S3M metaG (Illumina Assembly) | ecosystem: Environmental > Terrestrial > Soil > Wetlands > Permafrost | place: Sweden... | reverse complement strand
GCCGGGGCAATTTTCATAAAGTCTTCTTCTGTTTTGGGAGAAAAAGATGGGTTGCCGGTAGTATCGGCAGGTTTGTCCTTCGGCGTCGCTTTTGAAACAGGTGCGGTGAAATCTAAATCGTTTTTGTTGGCAGGTGCCTTCAGTTGACTTGCTCTCTGTTCCGGAGCAGCAAGGCCACAGTCATCACGAAGTTGTTTTGTGCAAGAGAGTTGGTCCTGTGTTTTGTCTGCAGCCTTGTGCGACACGATTTCATTATTTCCAGACATTGTGAACACCTGCGTTTTGGTTTCGTGTACAGTCTCTGTGAGTCGACGTGAAATTCAGGTGAAGTTGTCCCCGTAATTCCCGCATAGACCCAGCAGAGCCGCTAAAGGAAAATCGTGTGACGTGAGTGTTCGTCGTCGAGCAGAGGAACCATGTCCAGTAGCGCAGAGCCTGATTATGATGGAGAGCCGATTCCGTTAGGGAAAAGGCGCGGCGCTGTCACAATGGGTCTGCTCTGGATCACGATGGTGACTTTCTTTCCAGCAGTTTTAATAGGGTTTCAATGGTACAAAGATGGCATAACGCTTGATCAGGTTATTGCCGGAACGGCTATGGGCAGCCTGATTATATTGATTTATTCAATTCCAGCGGCTTATCTCGGTGCGAAGAGCGGACAGACATATGGAATGTTGAGCCGGCAAGTTTTTGGTCGGCTGGGGTCTTATCTCGTGTCCTTCAACTTATTATGGGTATTTGTTGCCTGTTACTCGGTCTGGGCGATATTTTTAGCAGACGGATTGACAGGAGTGCTGCATCTGCATGTGCCAATGGCAATTCTGGCAGCCGGTTTGGCAATTTTGATGGCGTTCAATAATTTTTTCGGTTTCACTGGCATCTCTAATTTCGCGCGCTTCGCGGCTGCTCCGTTGTTGATCGGAGTGGTGTTCTATTGCTTTTTCAAAGTACTGCCTACGTGCCCTTCGTCTGTTCTCTCTGTAACACCCACTATCCCGGCGTACACATCCGTGATTTCAATTGCTGGTTTTATAACTGGGCTGGCTGTTTGGGGGAACGAGGCCGATTACTGGAGGTACGGTAAGCCGAACCGATGGTTTGCCGCCTTGCCTCTCGCTCTGGCGCTCTGTATCGGGCAGATTATTTTCCCGGTCACAGGTTGGATGCTCGCGCGTATGAGTGGTATCACGGAATTTGCAGCAGCGACTGCGCTTATAAATGATTACGCCTTCGGAGGGTGTTCCTGGCTGGCGGCTCTGGTGCTTCTGATTGTTTATTGCGCGGCAAATGACTCCAATATGTATGGCATGATCAATGCAGTAGAAAACGTGAAGAGATTTCCCCACAATATTGTGTGTGGAGCGCTCGCATTAGCATGTGCCGCAGTATCTGCGTGGCTATCCGGCGCTGGTATGACAAAGTCGCTTGAATCTCTTGCCTCCTTGAATTGTGTGGTACTGCCCACAGTGAGTGTGGTGATGATCGCCGAATTTTTCATCATTCGGCGAATAATTACTGTAGAAACTAACTTTGATGTGGTGGCACCACTCGCCAGTTTGCCAGGTGTAAGGTGGCCTGGCTTTATTGCACTTGTCGCCGGCCTTGCTGTCGGTCTCGCGACAGCTGGCTTGATACCAGGTCTTGACGCGCTGCATGTCGGACTTTGCGCCGTGCAAGCATGGCTCACTGCGCTAGTCGTTTATCTTCCACTCAGATTGTGGGAGCTGAAGACTAATTCCGCTAGCTCAGATGCGTCCTCAGGCTCGAGGGTTGTCCTGGCTATCGGTCCGTCTGAAGCTGCGGGAGGTATAGAACTCACCGATAGCCCGAGTCCTGAGGCGTGCCAGAAGTAAAAAAAAGAGCTGAAATACGAAACATTTGCTGAGTTTAAGTGGTGCTCGGCGCTACTATTGTCTAACACTCGCAGTTAAAAAGAGGCGAATTGATTATGAGCCAGCAGTACCAGGATTTTCTCAACGCATTAACGACAGGAATGAAGCAACAATCTGGCCTCAAGCTTGTTCCGGAAGGACCTGAGGGAGGCTACCTTTCTGGCGAAATTCAGGAATGCCATTATCAGCACGAGATTGTTGGTGGAACAGAGTTTCTGCAGTTTTTTCTGCTTGAACCGGGAGACCGCATCAGCCTGACAACCACTCCGACATTCGTTTTTCGCTGGAATGGAGAAAAATGGAACGTTTTACCGCCTGCGGATCCGACCGAATTGACGGCTGATGATCTAGTTGAACTTTTCGTTAGCATGCCACTTCAATGGCGTCTGGCCTCAAAGGCTCAGAGCTAACTGGACTCAAGTTCAAAGAAAAAAACGGTGTGTTCTTTAATAAGGAACGCACCGTTTTTTGAATTTATCATTCATTTGCAGCAGCAAAGGATGTTGGTCCTCACCCTGCGGATTTACCAGTGATGAAAGGTTTGAATCTCCTGGCGGCTCACATAACCGTCGTGGTCATGGTCGTAATGGCGGAACTGGCGCTGCAGGTCGCGATCGTTGTAGATCTTTCCTTCGTGGTGAGCGTTGTACCAGTTGTTGTGAGCGTCTCTGAATTCATTGTAGTTCCAGCGACCATCATGATCTCTATCGTGACTTTCATACCAGTTGTCAGCTAGAGCTGGTGAGATCATTACCAATCCTAGTACCAGCGACGCAAGTAAGCTAAATTGTCTTTTCATTAATCTCCAAAGCGGCGAATCGCACGCTGTTTGCCAGGCAGTCCGCTAATGCGAACCTTCACTTTGATGTGGACGCTTTCTAGATGGAAAAGTGACTAAATTGTTCACTTTCACAAGATAATCTTTTTAAGGGACTGCATTATGGGCGCTGGTTTGTTTGTCCTGGCTGAATTTGCGCTTGTTGTCCCTGTCCTTGCTGTTGCTGTTGATGGTGTCGACCGGCTCCGTATTCCTTTATCTGCGGACCATGACTTAACTGACGCTGTTCACGCTTTTGCTGTTGGTTTCTTTCTCTGGCTTCTCGCGCCAGCTCCTGATTTACTGTGCGTTGCTGCTGCTGGTTTTGTTGATTTTGTTGATTTCTGTAGCGCCCTCGTCGCCGAGGATAAAAATTGGCTTCACTGCCAGCTTCTGAACTGGCCTCCGAGTCAGCTCTGACTGGTAAAGGAGTGAAGGCAAAGTCCGCGCAGGCGGTGCCAATAATCATTACCGCAGCTATCAGTGCTGAAAGACTGCTCTTTCTTGCCATGTTTACCGGCTCCGCGAGTGGTTTAACGGGGTTGGCTGCGATGTTCAAGTTCTGCATTAGTTTCACCCTGAGTGGAGAGTTACTAGATTATTCACCCATTGACGCCAGATGTGCAAGAGCGTTGAATAGGGCAGGTTGATTTTGCGGAGGTTATCGTGGCATTTAATCCGATCATTGTTGTGAGTTTAAGTGTTGCTCCTGAACAACATGCTGCATTCACTGAGTTCTATCACCATCATTTTTTACCCACTATGCTAAAAGAAACCCCTGAAATCATCAGGATAAAGCGTTTTGAGGAGTTGGGTGGTGGTGGCAGCCTTCGTCTATATAACAAGCAAACGCTAACAATTTACGAACTTCACCAAGATTACGACGTGTTTAAGTTCGACGAACTTTTCGCCAGACCGTCGCTGAAAGAGGCCATAGAAACATTTGGAAACTGGAAATCGAAGTCACTGCGAAACTTCAGCAGAATTGCCTATCAACAATCATGGAGCAGCGAGCGAAACGCTTCTCGTGAGCCATTCCAAGACAGCGGTTTATTCCTTTTTGGTCTGGATATGAAACCCTCATTAGATCAGAATTTCCAAACATGGTACGAAACTGAGTATTTGCCTCTGCAAATTGCAGACATCCCTGGTTGGACGGGAGCGCGGAGATTCACCAGCGTCAATCGTGAGCAATCTAGAACGCTCACTTTCTTCGAAGCTGCCGATGAAGACGCGGTCACGCGATGCTTGAAGGACTTGCGCGCCGCTCATCGCATAAATCAGAATTATGAATGGCAAAAGCGCGTAGAGGAAGGCTCTAGCTGGCACGAAAGTATAAGTCTGCGAGAAATATACCGCCGACCCGGATGAAGATTCAGAAGCGGTGAAGCTTCAGAAACTTCAGGAGCTTCAGAACGTTTAGTCTTCTTCGAGACTCGACGTATCTCCGGTTGGCAAACCTAATTCCCAGGCCTTAAGCAGTCTTCGCATAATTTTTCCGGAACGAGTTTTCGGAAGGCTTTCGCGCACCTCGATTTCTCGGGGATAAGCATGCGCAGCGAGCTGTCGTTTTGTGTAGTCTTTGATGTCCTCGAGCAACTTGTCAGTCATCTCCACATTATTAGCAAGCACGATAAAGGCTTTGATGATTTCTCCGCGTTCTTCGTCTGGTTTGCCGATTACTCCTGCTTCCGCTACAGCTGGATGTTCGACTAGCGCTGACTCGACTTCAAATGGCCCGACTCTGTGCCCTGCTGTATTGATTACATCATCAGCTCGACCAACAAACCAGAAGTAGCCATCTTCATCTTGCCAGGCGTTATCGCCACTGAAATACCAGCCTGGTATTTTGAAGTATTCATTGAACTTTTCGTCGTTTCTCCAGACTTTTCTCAGCATGCTTGGCCAACCTGGTTTAACGACCAGACGTCCAAGTTGTCCGCTTGCAACTTCAAGCCCTTCGTCATCCACAATTGCAGCACAGACGCCCGGTAGTGGTCGTCCCATGGAACCTGGTTTTACTGGCAGGCAGGGCAAATTTGATACCAGCTGCATACCAGTTTCCGTTTGCCACCAGTTATCGTGTATTGGCAGACCGTACACTTTCATTCCCCAGCGAATGACCTCTGGGTTGAGCGGTTCACCGACGCTGCAGATGTGTCTAACGCTTGCAAGACTATGTTTGTAAGCCGCTTCATCGCCTGCTTTCATGAGCATGCGAAGAGCTGTTGGAGCAGTGTACCAGACAGTTACTTTAAGTCTGTCCATGAGTGCGTACCAGCTGTTTGCATCGAAACGTCCTTCATAACTGACGCAGGAGGCACCGTTAGACCATGGGCCAAAGATACCATATACGGTGCCAGTTACCCAGCCTGGATCTGCTGTGCACCAGTAGACGTCATCTTCACGCAGATCAAGCACCCATTTAGAGGTCATGTGATGTCCAAGAATATCAGCATGGACGTGCACAATGCCTTTAGGCTTACCGGTCGTTCCAGAGGTGTATAAAAGATAGAGAGGATCTTCAGGATCCATGTGCTCGCATTTCAGTTTCGCAGACTGTCCTGCAACGAGAGATTTGTAACTCAATTCGCCGTCTGCAAGTTCATCGTCTTTTGCATCGACAACGATTACGTATTCCAGGTCATTGAGTTGATCTCGAATCGCGTCTAGCTTTGTCTTCAGCGCTTTGTTCGTGATGATTACCTTTGCCTGACTGTCAATCAGTCTGTCTCTTAGCGCATCTGGACCGAACGCGGAAAAAAGAGGACCCGCAATTGCACCGATTTTTGCAATAGCGATTGTTGATATATAAAGCTCCGCGACCCGCGGTAAGAAGACGAATACTCGGTCTCCTTTCACAACGCCCACACTCTTCAGCGCATTGCCTATTCGATTCGACTCTTCATAGATTTCTTGGAAAGTGAGTTTTTCTAGCTTGTTGTCGGCGCCGATGGTGTAGAGGGCGACCTTGTTTCGACGTCCGTTATTGATGTGCCGGTCGATTGCGTTGTAGCCAGCATTGACTTTGCCACCTGGAAAATAACTGATTTCTTTTTTCGCTTCTTCCCAGGAAAAAGAGTTATAGACTGATTCATAGTCTTCCAGATTGGCTTTGACTGGAGATTTCTTGATGAGCTCAGCGCGAGCAGGAGTGACCTGCTTTTCCTCGCCGTCATCGTTTTTGACAGCCTGCACTTTATCTTTGGATGCCGAGTGCGTATGGTCTTTTCCCGACTTTTCCACTAATTTCATACTTCCTCCAGGGACGGGCAAATTCGCTGTGCTATTGCTGCACATCAGCGCCTGCCTTTAACGATGCGTGTCGATATGGCGCCGATAACCGTATCACAATACTTCATAGTGCTGTGAAAGTGCGATTCCCAGCCTAATAAGCAGCCTTAAATTTTTTCAGTCTCAGACTCTCTCGAAGCTCTTGATATCACTGGAGCCATCGCGTTTATCAATTCAAGCTAGAATCGTCGCGTTCCTGATGCTATGACCGACTTGATCAGCAGTTGATTTCTAGTTTCATTTCTGTTCAATAAACCAGTATTCAGTAAACCAGTATTCAGTAAACCAGTGAATACAGCACTACCCGAGAGATTCAGTGATAACCCGGTGCCCTTATAAAAATTGCTCCTATCAGTGGGACTATTCTGAAGTTGATTCTGGCGACGTCAGGTCATCCAATGGTTTCTACAGGGGGCGTTGTCCTGAGTGCGCGCGTAAAGCCACGTTGAAACCGATAGAAATCTGGGAGCAATTGGAAAGAAAGGTCGTTTATCTGCAGGGCAAAGGTAGCTTGTCTGGTTCCTCAGAGCATTCTTCAAATCATTCATCAAATCATCCATCAGATCATCCATCAGAGCTTTCTTCGGCGAATTTGGACGATCGGCTTCAAGAACTTCCGGTATTACATGTGGTTCTCGAGGATATCCGTAGTCTTCACAATGTCGGCTCCATTTTCCGCACATCAGACGCGTTTGGCTTTCGATATTTGCATTTGTGTGGAATTACAGGAACCCCAGATCGGAAAGACGTGAAGAAGACAAGCCTTTCTGCAGAAGGGAACATTGACTGGAAGTACTACATTAGTGGTATGCATGCCGTGAGTGACCTGAAAGAACTTGGCGTTAAGATTATCTCTCTGGAGCGCTCTGAGAGCAGCCTTGATATTTCAGAGCTGACACCGGAATCCCTCGTCGATCAGCCACTATGCCTGGTGCTTGGCAATGAAGTCTCTGGCGTTAGTGAAGAGATCCTGGCGGCGAGTGACATGATATGCCACATTCCGATGCGTGGCATGAAAGAGTCCTTAAATGTTTCTGTGGCTTTCGGTGTCGCGGCGTTTTCTATTTCGAATCTTTTACGGAACTCTTAGCCGGAGGATTTTCCGAAGACTTATCCGAGGGCTTATCCAAAGTCTTGCCCGGGGGCTTATCCGGAATCTTGGCGGAAGACTTTTTCGAAGACTTGTCCGAAGACTTATCCGGTCTGAGGCTTGCCACTCGCTTCTGAAGAGCGTTTGCTATTTTCTCTTGATCGTTATTTCCTTCGCCTTCCTTTAGAAGTTCTTCCGGCAAAATAGGTTCACCAAATATGACCTTTATTTTGACCAACTTTGGAAAGAAAGCTCCTGGTGGAAGCGCTTCTCTGGTGCCGTATAAATAAACTGGAATGGTAGGCACATTAGCGCTCTGCAACAGAAGTCCTATGCCAGATTTAAACGGCAAGAGGTTGCCATCTTCTGTACGTGTTCCTTCAGGAAACCATATAAGGTTTCTATGTTTTTTCAACACGGCAGCGCCGAGAGCGAGGCTTGAAATAAGAGATTTTGTGGCTTCGATTGGTATCGCCTGTGCCAGTCGATAGATGAATGCATTCCAGGGGTTCGCCAGAGCAATTCCTGCCCATCCAGCCCATTGAGACTTCTTCAAGAGCTTGTATGGCAGAACCGATGCCAGAGCAAAAGGGTCAAGGTAGCTCGCATGGTTAGGTGTGAATACAACTTGCTTATCCTTCAAGTTCTCCATTCCGACGGCTTCTGTTCTGAAAAGCGTTCGCATGATGGCGCGAGTTGTCCAGTATAAGATGCCGGACATGAATTTCATGCTTGGGTTAAGCGGCTTGAGCCATTTTTTCTGGTCGTCGTCTAGAACTTTTTCCGGTTCGAGCAATGGAGATGTTTTGTCAACGCCAAGCTTCGCAGCATCAATTATTTCTTTAAGCAAATCGCGTACTGTATCGATGCGTGATATCGCCTCTTCGTTCAGATCGACTCCCATTCGTTCTCTGATTTCGAGTGTCAAATTCAGCCACTCTAGCGAGTCGATATTCAGGTCAACTTGCGGACTGCTATCCATGCTCAAAGCAGCTTCAGGAAAGCGCTCACCGAGCCATGCCCAGCAATCTTCGGCTACAGGCTCCTGCAGCAGCGTCTGATCTTCTGCAGGCATCTCATTGACTGCTTGCTTGCCTTTTTTTACTTCCCCACTCTTGGAGCCTTCACTTTTAGCTTTTTTATATCTATCGATCAGGTCTTTTCTTTTGACTTTACCGAGATTGGTGCGTGGCAACGGTTCGCGCGATATCGCAAAGTCATTGACTCTGAGGTATGACTCCAGTTCTCCAGAGCGTTTGTTGATCGCTTCAGAGACCTTTTTTGTCGTGTCGCCAGTTCCCGCAATCTTAAGGTTTGGCACCACCAGTGCTACCAGTTGATTATCGAGTTGAAGCACTCCAATCTCGCGAATTACTGGATCTTTCGCGTAGGCTTCTTCAACTTCATCGGGTTGAATCTTTTTGCCGCCCTCGCTCTTAATCATGATGGAGATGCGACCGGTTATGTGCAGATTGCCGTACTTCATCTCGCCGATGTCGCCTGTCTTAAACCAGCCGTCTTCGGTGAAAGTCTCTTTGGTTTTTTCAGGTAAGTTTCGATAACCAGAGAAAATGTTTGCTCCGCGCGCCTGAATTTCGGTCTGCTTACTTTGCGACTCAGTCTTCGGCTCAGTCTTCGACTCAGTCTTCGGCTCAGGTTTAGGCTCGGTCTTCGATTCAGAAGCCACATTCGACTTCGCTTCCGGCTTCGCCTTCTGGCTCGACTTCGAATCCTCCTTCGAATCCGTTTTGGACTCGGGCTCCGTCTTCGACACCGTCTTGGCCACCGTCTTAGAGTTCGACTTGGATTTCTCCGTTGTCTCTCGCTCGCCTTCTTCGTCTTCTTCGCCTTCTTCGTCTTCTTCCGTAATTGGTTCCAGCCTGATTTCAACGCCAGGTACAGGCTTTCCGACGCTCTCTAGATCAAGGTTATCCGGCATCCTGATCGTCAATAAAGGAGACGTTTCGGTTAGTCCGTAGCCGATGGCAACTCTCCAACCAAGTGATCTATAACTTCTCGCAAGCTCGGGATCCAGGAATGCACCGCCGCATGCGATCAGCCGCAACCCAGGAAATTGTTTGTGCACTGGTGCAAAAAGTTGTTTACCCGCGTTGAGCCGAGTGGTGAGGTAAACAAAATTTGATAGCCCACGTGAAATGTCGAATACTGCGCTCGAAAATTGATGAGCTCTGTACTTAGATTCGATTGCGGAATGAAGCGCCCGCATAAGTCTCGGTACGGCGAAAAGCACCGTGACCTGCCCTTCTTTCATTGCTTTTGTGATCTCAGGTCCTGTAATTGATTTTGGAATTACGATAGTCAGTCCGATCGCGAGTGGCGAAAGCATTCCAACCACAAAGGGATAAACGTGAAAAAGCGGTAGCGGCAACAGCCCCTTATCTCCGGGCTGCAGAAGTTCGACGTTCTTTACTGCTTCTATCTGAGTTACTAAATTCTGGTGAGTAAGTGGCACCCCTTTTGGCATTCCTGTCGTGCCCGATGTGTAAAAGATCACTGCCTGCTCTTCAGCCTTTAGCTCAGACCGTGGTGCTTCCTGCTCCGAGAATATCTTTTTGAAATAGTCCGGACTGTCTTCGTCATCCAGAAGGTAAAGCTCGAGTTTCTTATCTATTTTGAGCCGACGCAACTTCTCGAGACCGCGTGTGTCGGTGAAAATTCTTTTTGCGGAGCTGTCTTTGACTATGTGCTTCAGAATCTCATCGCTGGATTGCAGGTCTACCGGAACGGCTACCCCACCCGAGTTGATAACGGCCAGTGCAGCAACGATCATCTCTGGACTATTTGGTGAAATCAGTAAGATTGGCTCGCCACGTTCGATGCCCTTGTTCAGAAGGGCATTTGATAGCTGCTCTACGAGGTTGCTCAACTTTTTGTATGGCGTCTGCCGTTTACCATCAGCGCCGAAAGTAGTGATTGCGTCGCTGTTGCTGTATCGGCTGAAGTTGCTGATTAGTCCTTCAAGGGTTTTGAATGTCCCCGAAGATGTCTCTGGAGGCGCCTGGGCCGTAAGTTTCATATGCTGACTCTTTTATTATCCCAATCGCTAGAACGTAAGTCTGGACGCACGCGAGTATTGACGAGTACAGCTCGGAAAAGTGTCCACTTGTTACTTTTCAAGTCAGGCCGTTCTTTCGAGTCTCGATTTGGGCTGAATTGTATTTACATCCCGCTCTGCAATTCTGTCTATCAAGTTCGATTTGAACTTCGCTTTGAGGAAGCTGATTGCCTGAGCTTCGCTTATTTTCGCGTTGCCAATTTGATCTAGCAATCTCATACCATCAACTAACAATTCATGGCTCACAACCTCTTCTCGCACAAGAATTGCACCACATTGGCTTTCGAAATCCGGGACCGATGCGGCTATCTTTGCAATCTGTTCTTCATTAATGAGGTTGGCTGACCGTAGAAGTTTTACCACCTGATTCAGTTGATTTAGTTCAGCCAGTAATGCTTCTAAGGTAGTTTCTGTTTCTTTGCATAGTGTAAGAAGGTCGCAGGCTCTGCTCAGTGGAAGGGTACCGCATGCGATCATTTGCTGTAGTGCCAGCGCAGATTCCAGAAGCACTTCATCTACCAGCCCGTAAAGCAGGAGTACTTGCCCTGTTTGGCGACCAGTTTCGACGGAGATTTCGAGGCACCAATCTGCATCTGCAACTGACACTACTTGTGCCGTCGTGAGGAGATCGAGAAGGCGAGGTGCGCTTTCACAAATTAAATGACTCAGCCCGTGATGTTCAAGAGCTAGTGATAGATCATTGGTTTTGTATGTATGAATGAATCGCAGCAGTTGTACTGCTTGATACTTGGATATCTTCTTGTCGCGTATGAGAATCAGGCAGTTCATCACGTTTATCAAAAGGTCCTGTGAAATTGCTTTCTCTCCGACGAGGAATCTGCCTAAAGGTAGCTGTTGGGTTGTGCTTCGAGTTGCGTACAGCAATGCTTGTTCCGTCATTATTTCAGAGGCATACAGAAGCTTGCCTACCGTACTGAATGGCATTGCAAATGCGCGGTCGCATAACTCTTGTGCTTGTGCTTCTCTAATTGAAATCTTTGCACTATATGCTCGACGAACCAGTCGAACAGCTGATTGCTTAGAGACTTCGCCGGTACGAACTAGTTCTTGAGTTTGAAGTGCTGTTTGCAGATCGGGCGCCGATACATGACCGGCCTTTATGAATACTTGTCCTACGGGTATCTGTTTATGTTGAGCTGTTGAAAGACACTCGGATACGACTTTGGGGCTTAATACTCCAGCTTCGACAAACAATTCGCCGAGTCTGGGAAGGGTTGCAGTAGGTGCTTTAACATTAGACATGACCGCCTCGTCTTCGCATGCACGACGGCCGAAGCACCTCGTGCCAAGCATTAGAATGGGAACATGGAATCTCAGTGCGCGCAAAGACAACACGAATCATGGCGATGACGCCATGGGCGGTGCCCATTTTAAACACGCAAAAAGCATTAGTAAAAGGATGCCAGACGTCTGAGAAAGTTCAGACCAGGATAGTGTAAATCTGGCTGGCTCCGAAGTCAAGACAATTTAAGGAAGTAATTTTACTCATCAGTTAACGGCGAACGCTTCTTTCTTTGTGCAATAAGAGTTTCCGCGAAAGAAGGCTACCTCTACGTTGTTTTCGTTGCGGATAACGATGTCGTAGAGTCCTGTACGATTGTTGAGCACTATCTCCCGGGCCGTCGCAGTTAAGGTTTCCCCGGCTTTTACGGCCGTAGCGAACGTAATGTTACAACTGAGAGCAACAGTTTGTTGGTTTCGTGAATTGCAGGCATACGCAAATGCAGTATCGCCGAGGGTAAATGTTATGCCACCATGGCAAATGGCAAATCCATTCAGCATATCTTCTCTCACTTTCATTGACATTCTGGCGTAGCCTGGTGCAATGGCATCTAATGAAATCCCCATGGCCCGCGCCGCTTTGTCTTCGGCAAACATTCTTCTGCCCACTTTTTCCGCAAGTAATTGAGCTGAGCTGGCTTCGGAATTCTCGGTAAGTTTTTCTGGTGCGCTTTGGTTTTCGGTTTTATCGCTGCATTTATCGTGGCTCAAAATATTCGCGTACTCCTGATCTCATTAATTGCTTGATTCTGCGTGTGTTACTTGATTGCTGCTTGGACGACTTGATTGCTGCTTGGGCGACTCGATTGCTGCTTGGACGACTTGATTGCTGCTTGGGCGACTCGATTGCTGTTTGGGCGACTTGATTGGTGCTTAGGCGACCTGATTGCTGCGGCTACCTGATTGTTT
>Ga0182030_10020709_pt1 | contig 12381 bp, 9 predicted proteins | sample 812S3MmetaG_FD_121299 | JGI IMG/M metagenome (GOLD analysis project Ga0182030, IMG submission 121299) | Permafrost microbial communities from Stordalen Mire, Sweden - 812S3M metaG (Illumina Assembly) | ecosystem: Environmental > Terrestrial > Soil > Wetlands > Permafrost | place: Sweden... | reverse complement strand
GTATTTCGGCCGAAACCAAGCGAGGCCGGCGGCGAGTCGCCCGGAGCCTACTTCCCGTAGGCGAGGACGCTCGACGCCGGGATCGCGAAGGGATCGGCCGAAAGACCCCGGTCTTCCAGCTTGAAGGGGCACATATGTTCACGTAGTGTCTTTTCTTGTCCAAAGAGAATCGTTGCCCCTGGCCCCGAGGTCTTCCGTCAGGTATCGGGAACAGCTGATCGCCTCCGCGGGCGCACAAAGTGTTCGGCCTCACGGATTTTGAGCGTTCATAAGCCCCAATGTCTCGCAAGAAGATCTCGACAACGATCTATGTCACTCCGGAGCAGAACGAGAGGCTTCATCTGCTGCACGAGCGCACGAAGGTGCCGGTAGCGGTATACATTCGCGAGGGGATCGATCTCGTCCTTCGGGAGTACGTTCACCTGCTTCCGGGTCAGCTGCCGCTGGATGTCCAAGGGGCTTCGGCCCGTTCTGGAGATGCGGAACGACCCGAAACATCGGCGATCGGCGGCAAAGGCTGATCCGCCTGCGACCCCATGGCGACCCCACAGACAAAAATTCGAAACTTCTCGATCATCGCCCATATTGATCATGGCAAGTCGACGTTGGCCGACCGGATCCTCGAAGTGACCGGTGCCCTGACCGAACGTGAGATGCGTGCCCAGTTCCTCGACAAGATGGACATCGAGCGCGAGCGAGGCATCACGATAAAGGCCCAGGCGGTCAGGCTCTCGTACAATGCTCGGGACGGCGAGACGTACGAGCTCAATCTTATCGATACCCCTGGCCATGTGGACTTCAACTATGAGGTCTCGAGAAGTCTGGCGGCTTGCGAGGGGGCGATTCTCGTCGTGGACGCGACTCAAGGGGTCGAGGCGCAGACACTCGCGAATGTGTACCTGGCGATAGAACAGGGCCTCGAGATCCTGCCAGTACTAAATAAGGTCGATCTGCCGAGCTCCGACGTCGATCATACGAAGGAGCAGATTGAGCAAGTCGTCGGGCTCGACTGTGCGGAGGCGATCTCGGCCAGTGGGAAGACAGGCGTCGGAGTTCCTGAGATTCTGGAACAGATCGTTCGCCGAGTTCCGCCGCCGAAGGGGCGAGCGGATGCGCCCTTGCGCGCGCTCATTTTCGACTCTTGGTACGATAGCTATCGCGGTGCGGTCGTGATGTTGCGGGTCTTCGATGGCGCACTGGCGGTGGGCGACAAGATTCGCTTCCTTGCCTCTGCGACGGACTACGAGGTGCTCGAAATAGGAGTATTCGCGCCTTTTGCTGCGGCCATCGACAATCTTGGGCCGGGGGAAGTCGGGTTCATCGCTGCCAATATCAAGAGCGTTCATGACGTGAAGCTCGGAGATACGGTGACCCACGCGACGATCGTCCCTGGTCGTGTGCATCATCGAGGACCTACGTCCGAGCTGCTTCCTGGCTTCAAGGAAGTCAAGCCCATGGTTTTTGCTGGCGTCTACCCGACCGATAGTGCGGACTATCCGCAGCTTCGAGACGCGATGGAGAAGCTCCATCTGAACGACGCCGCGTTCTCCTTCGTTCCGGACACCAGCGAGGCCCTCGGTTTCGGATTCCGATGCGGTTTTCTCGGTCTGCTTCACATGGAGATCATTCAGGAGCGCCTGGAGCGTGAGTTCAACCTCGACCTCATTACGACAGCGCCGAGCGTCGTCTACAATGTGTACAAGACGGACGGCGAGCTTGTTCGTGTCGAAAATCCCGCAAGGCTCCCGCCACCGCAGACCATCGATCGGATCGAAGAGCCGATTGTAACGATGACGATCCACGTCCCCGTGGAGTTCGTTGGGCCGGTGCTTTCATTGTGCCAGGAGCGACGTGGCATTCAAAAGGGCATGCAGTACTCCGCAGCCGATCGCGTCATCGTCACCTATGAGATGCCGTTCGCGGAGGTGCTCTTCGATTTTCATGACCGCCTGAAGAGCTGCTCTCGAGGCTACGCATCGATGGATTACGAGCTCTTGCTCTACCGCGCGGAAAACCTGGTCAAGGTCGATATTCTTGTAAACGGAGAGCCCCTCGATGCGCTCTCGATCATTGCGCACAAAGAGAGGAGCAATTTGCGCGGGCGCGGACTGGCGGAAAAACTCAAGGAGTTCGTTCCGCGCCAACAGTACGACGTCGCAATACAAGCGGCGATAGGGGGCAAGATTATCGCACGTGAGACGGTCAAGGCACTGCGTAAGGATGTCACCGCGAAGTGTTACGGCGGCGATATTAGCCGCAAGCGCAAGCTCCTCGAGAAGCAAAAAGAGGGCAAGAAGCGCATGAAGCAGGTTGGAGCTGTGGAAATCCCGCAGCAGGCATTCCTAGCCATTCTCAAGGTCGAATAACACCATCGTTGCTGATACCCTCTTGTATCTCATACGTGCTCGAAACTACGATTGCCTGATCGAAGGAGATACCGATATGCGCACCGTTTCGATGGCCCTCTTGGGCAGCGTTCTGGTGGCGCTCGCAGCCTGTGGCTCGAGCGTCCCGCCGCCGAATACCGAGTGGGAGGCAGCATCCAACGACGTCGGTCGTGCGGAGTCGGGCGGATCGCCGGGCGTTCCGGATGCCCGGCTTCACCTGCAGCTGGCTCGCGAAGACTTGAAGCAGTCGAAAGATCTTATCAACAAGGACAACAAACGAGCACTTCGTCTCGTTGAACTAGGCAGGGCGGAGGCGCAGCTCGCTCTAAGCCTAGCGAAGGCACAATCAGTTCAGGACCAGGCACGACAGGCCGTGGCGGACCTTCAGAAAGTTAAAGGAGCCCAGTGATGCGTATCATGACGTACGTCGCAGGTCTGTGGCGGCCTATGGTGGCGAGCTGGCCGGTCATCGCGATTGCCCTCGGCGCATGTGGCGGCGAGCGCATACCGCCTAAGCAGCTGGTCGATGCGCGAGCCGAGATGGGGCGGGCGAAGTCAGGGGAGGCGGCCCGACTCGATCCGACTGACGTGCACGAGGCGGAGCTTGCCTTGCAACGAGCAGAGCAGGCGCTGGCTGACGATCCTGACGACCCAAACGCTCTTGATCTTGCGACGATTGCTCAGCTCAAGAGCCAACTCGCTCAGGCTGAAGCCGCGAGCCTAAGGGGGCAGCAAGAGATCGAGCAGGCCCGTCGCGATCGCGAGGCGGCGCTCGCTGCACAGCTTCAGGCAGCAAAGGGAACTCTCGACAAGACTCAGCAAGCGCTCGCACAGAAAGACACTGAGCTGCAGCGCACTGCAGCGGAGGCGGCGGCGCAGAAACAGCAGCTCCTCGAGCTCGAGACGAAGCTCAAGGACGCTCGCGACACGATCGCGAAAATCGCCGCTGTCAAAGACGATGATCGCGGAATGGTCATCACGCTGTCGGGCGAGGTCCTCTTTCAAACCGGGAAGTGGGCTCTAAAAGCTGGGGCGATGGCGAAGCTCGATCAGATTGCCGAAGCGCTCCGTGGCAAGGAACAGCCCATGGTGGTCTACGGGTTCACCGACGACATCGGAACGCGAGACTCCAATATGGTGCTATCCGAGAAGCGGGCGGACTCCGTACGCGAGTACCTCGTCAGCAAGGGGATTCCCAAGGACCTCATCACGGCGCAAGGCAAGGGACCGGATAGCCCGATTTCGGACAATAATTCGGTCGAAGGGCGAGCGAGCAATCGGCGAGTCGAGATCGTCGTGCAACCGAAGAAGTCTTAAATCCGTTCCCAGGGTGCATTTCGAACGATGCGACGTGGAGAAGAATCCTTAGCGCTCCGCGCGGCGCGTACTTATAGGTACGTGACCGCGGAGCGCGGGATTCGACCCCGTGACCGCGACGCGAAGTAGCCCCCTGGAACGGGTTCTTGACGCTGAGCTAGGGAGATGAAAGTAGATGTCTGGTCGAGCGGGTATCTGATGTTGGGACTCCTGCTCGACCTGCTGGAGGCATGATGCGCGATCGAACGGCCCAGCGACGCGCCTGGGCTGACAATGTGAACGGGAACCAGGCGGCAGGCGCCAGGCTGACTTACGTCCGATCGCATCCATTCGGCACGGAGACGGTTGAACGGTGGCAGTTGGGGAATGGACTCTCCATCCTAATATTGATCGATTCGAGCGCCCCGATCGCGAGCTACCATACGTGGTTTAACGTTGGCTCTCGGCACGAAAAACCGCCCAAGACAGGTCTTGCGCACCTGTTCGAACACTTGATGTTCAACGAAACTGAACATCTTGGTGCGGGTGCGTTTGACCGCAAACTCGAAGAAAACGGAGCGGAATCGAATGCCGCAACCTGGGTCGATTGGACGTACTACCACGAGTCCCTCCCAGCCGAGCGCGTCAAGCTAGCCATAAAGCTCGAGGCCGATCGCATGGCGCACCTCGTGCTTCGTGAGCCTCAAGTGGCGAGTGAAAAGGATGTCGTCGCTAATGAACGACGGTATCGTGTGGACGACGATGTCGAAGGCTCGGCGAGCGAACTGCTTTACAAATTGGCATTTACTCGCCATCCGTACGGTCGCCCGACGATAGGATGGATGGACGATATTCGAGGCTTGACTCCGGAAGACTGTGGGGCCTTCTACCGGACATACTATGCCCCCAACAATGCGACGATAGTCGTCGTGGGAGATGTGCGCGAACGCAGCCTGCTGCTGGCGATCCGTGACGCATACGGCTCAATCCCGAAGCAGGCGCACGTCCCCGAAGATATCGAGTGGGATGGGCCTCAGTGCGCGGAGCGAGACGCGTCCGTGCGCAAGCCGACGGCTACCGAGAAACTCCTGATCGCGTATAAGGGACCGGCGCTCGGGGACGCGGATCACGTCGCGTTGACGGTGCTTTCCGAGGTACTCAGTGGGGGTCGGGCGTCGCGCTTGTATCGCCTTCTCGTCATTGAAAATGAGCTCGCGAGTGATGTTCGATCGTGGGTGTCGACATTTCGTGATCCGGGTCTGTTCGAGTTCACGGCTACGGCTCGCAGCGGACGCACGACGGTGGAGATGCAGGCCGTCCTCGACAAGGCCCTCGACGGCATTTCCTCGGACGTCATCGACGACGAGGAATTGGCGCGTGCAAAGGCTCGGCTTGAGCTCGGACAGTGGCAGCAGCTCGACACGATTCCGGGAAAGGCTGAACAGATCGGATTCTTTGAGACCGTCCTCGGAGATCCGGGTCACGCATTTCAGCGTGTCGAAGCCATTCGCAGGCTGACCGCGAGCGACATTCGCCTTGCGGCTCGCCGATATCTTGTTCGCAGCGCGAGGACCATCGTTCGAGTGCTGCCCGAACCTACTGCCTTGGCCCAGGGTACCGAATGAGCTCGCCAATTCGCTCTGCCCGGCAGGTGCCGTCGGTTCGCTTCGCGCTCGATGGCGGGATGCTTGCACTGCTCGATCCGGTGCATTCCGTCCCTCTCGTGTCCTTCGTGATAGCGCTTCGCTCGGGTTCTGACTCAGACCCGGTAGACAAAGCGGGGCTTGCCCGAATCGCCATGAGGATGCTTCGGCGCGGCTGCGAGGGAATGACGGCGGAACAGATCGACTTTCGAATCGATGCGCTCGGTGCCGAGGTCGCGGTGGACGCGGGGACATCATCCGTGGCCATTCACGCGCAGGTGATCGCTCGGAATCTGGACGGGCTGGTTGACCTCCTGGCGAAGATGCTGGGGACTCCGACATTCGTGGATTCGGAGCTCGAACGATTGAAGCGGGAAACGGTTGCAGAAATCGAGGATGCTCGAGATAGCGATCGTGTCGTGGCGCAGAAGGCACTGCATCGGACCCTCTTCGCGGGTCATGCATATGGGCGCAACCCGGGTGGAACGACCGAGAGCGTTCGAGCTATCGGAATAGACGATGTGCTGGCTTTTTATCACTCCTTCGTCGTCACGAGCAATATCGTCATCGGTGTTGCCGGCGATGTCGTGGCGGAGCGAATCCCGGAGCTCGCCTCACGACTCGTGGCTGGGCTGGCGAGCGGGAGAGCAGCGGTCGATCCGGTCGCAGAACCTTCCATGCGCCCTGGCCGGCGCTTGCTCGTCGTCGACAAGCCCGAACGAACCCAAACGCAGATTCTCGTCGCGACCCTGGGGACGTCCCCTCATGACGACGATCACGTCCCGCTCTACGTAGCCAATGGCGTCTTCGGAGGAACGTTTACGTCCAGGCTCATGAGAGAGGTTCGCTCCAAGCGAGGATGGTCATATGGGGCGAGTGCGCGCGCGAGCATCGACCGGCATAGGCAAGCGTGGGTTCTGTGGACATTTCCGGCGGCCTCGGATGCTGCTCCATGTCTCAAGCTTGTCATCGAGCTCATGGAGGCATGGGTCGCGCATGGAGTCACGGCTCGCGAGGTAGCCTTCATCAAACGATATCTCATTCGCTCGCATGCGTTTGAAATCGACACGGCGCAAAAGCGACTCCAGCAATCGCTCGACGTCGAGCTGCTCGGGTTGCCTCCGGACTACTACACGGGCTGGTTAGGCCGTGTGGGCGCGGTCGACGCCGAAGCGGCGAGTCTCGCCGTATCTCGTCGTATCCGTCCGGAGAATCTGCTCTGCGTCGCGGTCGCGACCGCTTCGAACATGGTGGAGCCGCTCCGTTCGGCGATTTCCGGCCTCGAGGATACCCAGATTGTTGCGTTTGACGCGGAGTGACCTCGAGGCGGACCTACGATCTCCTTACGGAAAGAAGCTGAGCCCTACCGAGATGTCCGGATATCCGAGGCGAAGCGTGAGCGCGATGTTGTCGTTGAAGTGGTAGCGGCCCCCGATAAAGAGCGCCGCATCGAGGTTCGGATGTTCATTCGTAATCTGGATTCCGGGCTCCCCAAACACGGACCAATGGGTCGATAACCAAAAGTTCCACTGCATGACGACAGGAATCGTGATGTATGTGCTGCTTCCAAAACCCGCAAAATCGGCACCAATTCCCAGCGCGACGCTGTCGTTGATCGACGTGACGAAGCCGTCGACAAGGTGAAATGACCCTCGAAATCCTAGGCCAGGCTGGCCGCCTGCTGGAAACGGGCCAGCAAAACCAAGGATAAGGTGGGGTTCTGCCTCGAACACGTACTTCGGGTGGTCTCCGAAGTTCTTGATGACCAAGCGCTCTTGAGCACGCGCTGGAGCGGAAGCGAACAGCAGACCGACTAGGGTGACGAGAGCGAAGCGGGAGACCATCACTCCCGACCATAGGCCAAACAGTGACCCGACGTCACGGTCGAAGCGGTGAGTCTTGGCATCGGTCACATGCGCCGGCGCAAGAGAGTTCTTTAGTCGAGCCATCACCTCTCCGGACCTCGGGGGAGTAGCCAATCGTTATCGAAATATCCACCTCGCCTCAGCTTGCCGACACCGAGCACCGAACCGCCTCTAGACGGTGTGATCGCATGATCGAAGACGACGTAGTCCGGCAGCATGTCGGGCAGCGAAAGCGAACGCCACGTTCCGAAGGCACCGATTCCCTCGACGACAACCACATATCGCGTAGGACAAAGTGGATTGGCGACGATGAACATCGTGCCCAATTCGGATGTCCAGGGAGCATCGGAGGTCGACGAGATGTGTTCGTATTCTGGAGACCCTGTTGCGGATGATGGATGGACGAGGACGACGTCATCCCCATCGATCCGAATTGGAAGCATGGATTCAATGCCACGCACGACTCGATTGGACCGAGCATTGCCGACGAGAAAAAGCGATCGGTCACCCTGGACGGCTTCGCCGTGGTCGAGGAACTCCCGGTCGCTGATGACTGGGTAGGAGACGCGAACTCCAGGGCGAACTCGACTCCAAGCTCGAGCCACTTCTTCGTTGGCACGCGCCTGCGAAGGGTCGTCATCACCCCATACGAAGAGCAGCGGTTCGTGAAACACATCCCGAATAGGACCATTGACAGACGCGCGCTTCGATATGCCCGACCCGAGATCTCCTACGTGCCACCCATCGTCTTCGCGATGCATGGATAATGGCTCTCCCGATTGAAACGTCAGCGTGGTCTTGTCGATCGTCACGTGGTTCGGCATAGAGTCGTCGATGAGACGCGTATCCCGATCGAGTGTGATCGCGCGCACGCGGCGGGTAGATATGGTGATGGCGTTGGCACGGTCGATCCGTGCATAGACTTCCCCCCAGGTGTCGCTTCGGGCCAATGCGGTGACGTGAACCCAGCCTGAATCAGACCACCTAGGGTTCGAAGTCTTGAAGTGGATAGATCGTGGATGCAGAGGCCGTCTGTGTTCGAGGAGCCATTTGGCGCCTTTCAGCTCTTCATACGTGGATTGCCACACGTTGTGCCCCAGATCTGGATAGTCGTGCACTTCATCGAAGTGCAGTTCGTCGTATCGGTCGACCAGTACGCTGCTGTTTTCCAGCGGCAAATCGCGAGTGCCATGGACGATGAAGAGAGGCAGCGCGGAGCCGTTCTCAGCCCACGACACGTTCGATCGTTCTTCGGCGAGAAAACGCTCCCAAGGTTGAAGCGGACGCCCGGCCATGTCGCCACGAAGAAAGAAGTTATGATATCCGCAGAGCGGCGCCGCCGCGGCAAATCGACTCGGATGTCGGAGCGCGCAGCCAGCGCTTCCTATGCCACCCATCGAGGGACCGGTGATCGTGATGCGCGCACTATCGATGGGATAGACGCGCTGCGCCCAGTCGATAACTCGGAAGACGTCATCTTCGCCGAGCTCGCGGTAACCGGCATTCCCGTGACCATCGGGGACGACGACGAAGGCGTCGAGTCGCTCGAGTGGCACGAATGGATGGCGGTCTTGCCATGCGCTGTCTCGCCCGTCATCGTGCCCAAAGAGCCACGAGAGCATCTGCATCGGGCGTCCGTTCAACCCGTGAAGCGCGACGATGAGCGGATAGCGCTTGGCTCTGTCGAACCCCTTGGGCACATATAGAGCGAACTCGGAAAGGTGGCCGTCTGCCGGCGAGCGATACGCTCGTCGCATCGGGCCATCCTTGCCATCATACGGATCGAGTTCGTCTTGCAGAGCGACCGCTTGGGCCTCGAGTTCGCGCGAATCGCGCGCGTTCGCGTCGGCATCGGAATCCCCACGAGCCGCGAATTCTGCCAATCGATCGCGGAGGTGTTCCACGCTTTCGATGGATCCGGGCGCGATGACTGCTGTTCCCACTCGGGACAGCGCGGAGGAAGCATGGGACACAGCTTCACGCAGCGATTTTCGCGCGGCGACGGGGAATTCTGAGATGCGGCCCGCGACCTCGACTCGCAGAATGCTATCGCTGTCTTCGATGCTCGCCGCTGAAATCGCGGGTAGGGTAGCGGTCAGCTGGGCCGCGTATCGGTCGCTCACCGGGGCATCCCCGACCGCTACGTCGAACAGCGATGGTGAGTCCCGTTTCGAAAAGAGAGTTGCGCGTACGCCGAGCGGCACGTCGAGAGGCGCTCCGGCGATGTAACTTACGTCGAGGCGCGGAACATAGTCCTCGTCGCGCATTCCACGATCGAGCGAGATATGGGCCAGTCCGGCGGCCAGGGCTCGGACGTCAGAGGGCCCCGCTCCAGGGAGCCGCCACCACCCGTCGCGTGGCGGCTGGAGCTCGGCGTCGAGCCAGCGCATGCCCAGGGTCCAGGGGCCCCCATGTTGATGGAGCCTGAGGGTCAGCGGATGGTCTCCAGCGAGGAGATCGATACCGACCATGTCATCGTCCTCGCGTTGCGGTCTAGACTCGTCGCGACTGAGAACCGTGACGCCATCGATCGACACTTCGATTCCATCGTCCGCGCCGAACAGAAATACCTGATGGCCGGGGTGCTCTACGTGAACAATGGCACTCGCGTAGGCGATCCATTCGCCATCGTGGGCCTTGAGTGCTCCTCGCAGATCCACCAGACCGTCGGGTGCGTACGCAAGGGCCCAATTCGCGTTATCCAACGGATCGCCGAGACGTGCGGTTTCTCCGGGTAGGGAAGGTGCGCGAGCCGGCAAGAATGGGCCCACTACGAGCCACGCTCCGATTCGACCGTCCGGCCCAGCTCTCAATCGGACATCGCCCGCCCTTGCGGCATCGCTGACTGCGTCGGTCGCGTGCGCAGCGCGGCATAGCGGGCTCGTGAGCCCCATCGCCCAAGGCACTGCCAACATTCGGACGAACCAGCGCATCGATCGTTCGTTCGGCTGCCGACTTGTAGCATCAGGAGAGATCTCCGCGCCAGCGTTTGCCCTTGGTGGGTGCCGCACTTCACACGCGGATGGCTGGATTGAGGCAATCGTCCGTGCCCATGATATCTTGAAGATCGACGTACGACGTCAGGCAGGCCACTTTTCAGAAATGCCGTGAAAGCCCCCAACCTACGAAGGCCAGCCATGAATCGCGAGGGACGAATATCGATCATAGCCAGCGCGTTGGTGGCCGTGGCTGCTGCGTGCTCGTCGAGCTCGAAGAGCACGTCTGGGACGGCTCCTGCGTCGACCGTAGACGCCAGTGGCCCATCGGCGGACGCCTCATTCCTCAGTTCGGTGGACGCGCAGTCGGTCAGGGACGTGGGTGGCGGCAGCGACGTGCAGATCCAATTGGATACCGGAACGACCCCAGCGAGCGACGCCGGCTCGGCGAACTCCGGTGACTTGGAATCGGGCGTCGAAGGAGGTGCAGACGCCCGAGTTACATCGGACTCCGGACCGACGGCCCACTGGATGCCGGCCAAGAACACGACCTTTTATTGGGACCTTCAGAATGCCCCTCCCGACAATTCCAGAAATGTTGGCGCCTACGATATCGACGGCTGGAATAACTCCGCGTCGGAGGTCACGGCGCTCCATGCTCTCGGCATCAAGGTGATCTGCTACATGGATGTCGGCACGTACGAACCGGGCCGCCCGGACTCCAATTCGTTTCCCTCGGCGCTCAAGGGAGCGGCCGTATCGGGGTGGCCTGGCGAACTGTGGCTCGACGTCCGCGCTTCCGGACCGAGCTATGCCGAACTTCAAGCGATCATGCTCGCGCGCTTCAAGGCCTGTCAGGCGAAGGGCTTCGACGCCGTCGAGCCAGACAATCTAGATTCGTATGAGAACAATCCTGGGTTCTCTACGACTGCGGAGGACCAACTCACGTACGATGAATGGGTCGCTGAGACCGTTCACAGCCTGGGGATGGCCGTTTTCCAGAAGAACGACCTCGGCCAGATCTCGACCCTCGTGACGTACTTCGATGGAATTCTCGATGAAGAGTGCAGTGAGTACTCGGAGTGCTCCGCGCTCGCGCCATACGTAGCGGCGAATAAACCCGCCTGGGATGCGGAATACACCGACGACGGGGAAACGACTGCGAAGTTCTGCGCGGTGGATGCGAAAGCTGGAATTACCGGGGTGCTCTTCTCGCTAGCCCTCGACGGCACTGAGTTCGAACCTTGCGCAGACGATGTGGGCAAGCAGAACTGAGGGCCCAGCTATGTATGATCTCTGCGGGAGCCAATCCAGGTGTCTCCGTACATGGCTGCGTTCCCTTTCGTAGCGCATTTTTTCAAAGTGCGATCTGCGACCGATGTGTCGCCGTGCGCGGCTAAAAATACGTCTTGTTGGTTGGCGCGGCCATACCGCCGGTGACCTGAATCTTGTATCCGAAGGTCTCGTTAGGATCCCAGCCGTACGGCTGTGCGCTCGCGTAGCCCGACATGGTTACGTTCGTGATGACCGCGACGACGATTCCGTTCTTCGGCGCCTTGGTCAAGGAGATCGACGTCGACCCCGTCGTCACCGGAGGTCCGAACACCGCCGATCCGTCGGTCGCGCGGTACACGAGCTGCAGCTGCAGCTGCGCGGGGGTACCCTTACTTCCCTGCAGCGTCCGGCGCGAAGACGACGCTGACGTCGGTGGCGCCCGCAGACACTTGAATTGGGATGTTGTTACGCCCCGTGTAGCGCGGAAGCGTGACGGTACTCGTCGGGACCAGCCATCCCCCGTGGTTCGTCGTGGTGGCGTACATCTGGGGGTCGGATCTGTTCTGAATGCTGGTTGATAGCTCCTTGAAATCGCCGAGCGCGAGGCGCGCGGAGTACTCGCCCACCATGCACGTGACGGCGCTGGAATCGACGAGACGCGCCATCGTCTGGAGCACCTGCTCGGTGGTCTTCGCCTCCTCCCAGACCGCAGCAAAGAAGCGCGACCCGACCCGCTGCGCGACGAACAATGGGAAGAGGTCATTATACCGGAAGCCGGTGATGTCCGACATGTAGTCCGCCGGACCTGTGACTTTGGACCCGTCGTTGACAGCGATGCCGCAGCTCTCGATCGGCACGAAAGGCTGCTGGTAGACAAGGACGTCGAGGTAGCTGATGTTTGAGGGCAGAGTGAACTGCGCGGATTGGCCGGGCGTCGCACCGTTCGCGTGCTCGACGGTAAGCAGAATCAGATAATCGT
>Ga0182030_10020708_pt1 | contig 12381 bp, 13 predicted proteins | sample 812S3MmetaG_FD_121299 | JGI IMG/M metagenome (GOLD analysis project Ga0182030, IMG submission 121299) | Permafrost microbial communities from Stordalen Mire, Sweden - 812S3M metaG (Illumina Assembly) | ecosystem: Environmental > Terrestrial > Soil > Wetlands > Permafrost | place: Sweden... | reverse complement strand
TAATTACCGAAGTGCAACCGCAGATCCTTCGACTCACCACCCCAAACTGAAAAGCGTTTGGGGCCCCGTTCGCTCAGGATGACACATCGTTTTATGTCATGGACTTTAGGGACACCACACTAGTGTGGTGAGTCTGAATTCGTTCACAGAAATTGGGAAAGCCGAGAAGCAGATTCTTCGCCCACCACCCCCAAACTGAAGAGCGTTTGGGGCCCCGTTCACTCAGAATGACACTGCCAATTATGGGACGAATTTCAGATTCGGTCCCTGGCTCTCGATCATAACCAACGGAAGCAGCCGGCTTCGTCTCGTAACATCGGCGGCTATAGCATTTTCGGAATTGCTGTAGCCCGAATGCACACACTCAAGTGGCTTTTTTCTCAAGAAAAAGCCACCTTTCAATGCACTCACAAGGACCACGTTAATTCCGAAAATGCTCTAAGATTTGGACGAATCATTCAACTCGAGCAGCCCAGCGGGCAGCGCCATCTCCACGCGCTTGGCTTCCAGATCGATGCGGCGCAGAAAGCTCTTGGCAAACGGGACCAGTATCTCTTCGGCCGATCCGGGCCTGCCGATGACCAACAGCGCCACCGGTCCCGCCGTCCGGTCTACTGCCTCAATAGTGCCGACTTCAACGGGCGCGGCGTTTGCCACATCCACCAGCGTGCAGCCGATCAGGTCCGCGATGTAGACCTCGTCTTCGCTGAGCGGAACGCGCTGCTCCGCCGGAATGGCGACCACCAGCCCGGCCAGCGCCTCGGCGTCAGAGATCGATTCCGACCCGGCGAAGTGCAGAACGATGCCGCCCTTGTGAAGCCAGTGATGCTCGAGTTCCACTTCGCGTGGCGCGGAGGCAAGCCTCACGCGAACAGAATCCGGGTCGGCGATCAGCCAGAGCTTCCGCCGCTCCGCAAATTTTTCGGGAAAATCGGTAAGGATGTCGGCGAAGACCTCGCCCTTCCGTCCCTGCGGCCGGCGGATGTGCGCCAGCCAGGCAAACTTCTCCGGAATACCGGGCCGTGGGGATTCGGAGGAAGTCATCGTGCGTACTCGGAACTTGAATCAGAGCGGAGGCAGGCCAAAGCTACTCGTCTTCTTCCAGAATGTCGAGGGTGTAGCGGTGGTTGAGCTTGATGCTTACTGCGCCCAGAATGGTACGCACCGAGCGCGCCGTGCGGCCCTGTTTGCCGATCATCTTGCCCACGTCCTGAGGCGCCACACGCAGCCGCAGCACGGTGCTCTCGTCGCGGCCGGCTGTCTCAACGGTCACGGCGTCGGGTGCGTCCACCAGAGAAGCCGCGATCTCGCGGACTAGCTCAGCGACGGTGCTTTCGGAAACTTGGTCGGTCATGCTCGTGCCTCTGAGTTCTATGCGGCAGCGGACTCAGGGGCTGAAGCCCCGAGTTAAACCTATGGGGCTACTGCCGGGGATGAATCCCCGGCCTACCTGACTGAACCCGAATCCTTGTCAAACCAAATACTTCGCAGAGCCTGAATCCCGGATTAGGCCCGGGGAACTAGGCTTCGACCGGTTCGGCAACCTTGGCCGGGTTCTTGGCCACCAGCTTCTCCACAATGGTAGAGAACTGCGCGCCCACGCTCTTCCAGTAGGCAATGCGCTCGTGCTTCAGGTCCACCGTGGCGGGGTTGGTGCGGGGGTTGTAGGTGCCGACAACCTCGATGGAGCGGCCATTGCGGGCACGATCCTTCTCGATGGCCACAATGCGGTAGTAGGGCTGCTTGCGGGCGCCAAAACGCGCCAAACGGATCATCACCACGGCGATACGGTTCCTTTCAAAATCCGGTGCTCAATGCAAATCTTGTTGGGGTCTTCAGGCATTTCCAGCCGGCGGCAGCGTCATCTCAGCGCCCAGCCACACAAGACTCAACAACTAAGTATCGCCGAAAAATGGGTTCGGAGCAAGTTTTGAGACCTCCGGGCGGCCTGCGGCGAAAGTCGAGTTTTGAAAGGGCACGGCTTCAGCCGTGCCGTAGCTGGCCTGAAATGAGCAGGGCTTTAGCCCCTGAGGGAAGTTTTCTCGGCCAAATTACTCCCACCCCAGACTCTTAGGGTGCAGGCAACCAGGCAAACTTCAAAGAAGTAAGGCAAAACGCTATACTAAGTAAGGAGGGGGAGATCATGCCAAGTAGACCAGCAACTGAAGCAGCCAGCAGGGTAATTGAGGCCACTGTGACCTCCAAAGGCCAGGTCACGCTGCCCAAATCCCTGCGGAGCCAACTCGGAATTGGTGCCGGAAGCCGGATTCGATTCACTGTAGGAGCCGATGGGAAGGCGCAAGTGGAGAAGGTGATGAACACCCTTGATGACCTGTGGAGAATGGCCGACTCGATTCCGAAAGCGGGGGGCAGGATGAGCTTTGAGGAGATGAACGAGGCAAAGGCACGGCGAGTCTGGTGATTGTCGCCGACACCAATGTCTGGGCGCGCGCTTACCTCAAGGATGATGTTGCGCAGAGCCCGAAGGCGCGCAAATTCCTGGCCGAAGCGCAGGCGAGCGGTGGCTTGTTCGTCCCGCTGGTGGTTCTCGCTGAACTGGCGTGGGTACTGCGGACGAAGCTGGATCGCAGAAGCATCCTCGCTTTGTTCGAAGAACAGCTGAATACCCACGGCGTTTTAGTGGAAACCCCAACAATTGTTGAAGCAGCAATCAAGGCTACGCGCGAAGGCAACGGCGGCTTCGCCGATCACCTGATCGCGCAAGTGGGAATTGCCAATGGAGCAACTGAGACGGTGACCTTCGACGACAGTTTCGGCAGGGCGGCAAGAGTTCGGCGGCTACGTTAGACGACCGCTTTTCAAGCCGCGCAGGAAACAGAAAGACCCACGGTTATCAATCCGGAGCCTTTGCCCCTATGGGGGATCCAGGCGAATGCGCGCCGCCTCTGAAGCTAGCCACTGAGTAGGCCCCTGCAATCTGAATCCAAATCTCCGACCTCCTGTAAGAAACTTCAGCGCTCCGCGGACTACCTTGGATGTGAGGCAATTCGCATCCATGCCCGACGTTAGCCCCAGACCGGGAAGCAGCCGCGAGGCCCAGTTCGAAGACGCGCTGGCGCTCTACGGCGCGGCCCTTGAACGGCTCGCCCGCGCCTACGAGGCCGACGCCGACATGCGCCGCGACCTGCTCCAGGAGATCTTCATCGCCCTGTGGCGCAGCCTCACGGCATTCGACGGGCGCTGCTCCCTCCGCACCTGGGTCTATCGAGTGGCCCACAATACGGCCGCCTCGCACGTCGCCGCGCAGATACGCCGCAGCAAGCGAACATTCGTTGGCCTCGACGAGCTAGCCGAGCTGCCGGACCATGATTCAGGCGAAGCAGCGGCCGGTGAGCGCGACGCCATCGGCCGGCTCTACGCGCTCATTGGGCAGCTCAAGCCGCTGGACCGGCAGGTGATGCTGGCCTATCTCGAAGGCATGGACGCCGCGGCCACCGCGGAGATTACCGGCCTTTCGCCTGGCAATGTCGCCGTCAAAATTCACCGCATCAAGCACTTGCTGGCACAGCATCTCAACCCCAAAGCCCAGCCCGCCACCGCACCTGCAAAGGAGGGAGCGCGATGAACGAGCCCTTCCACGATCGACTTGAAGATCAAGCTACCAAAACCATGTGGCAGAACCAGCCAACCGAAGGAGTCCGTATGTCCACCGCAGAAGTGCAATTGCAAGCCAACAAGTTTCAAACCAAAATCTGGCGGCGCAACGCCCGCGAGTATGTGGCCGCCAGCGTCGTGGTGCTGTTCTTCGCCTGGAGAATGATCGGCGCCGGCGACGCGCTCGTCCGCACCGGCATGGCTTTGATCATCGCCGGGACCTTTTACGTGTGCTGGCAACTGCATGTTCGCGGCGGGTCGCGGTCTGTCCCGGCAGACGCGGGCCTCTCCAGCGGCATCGCCTTCCAGCGCGCCCAGCTCGTCCGCCAGCGCGACACGCTGGCCAATGTCTGGCGCTGGTACCTGGGCCCGCTCATTCCCGGCCTGGTGCTGATGGTCGTGGCCATAGGCCGCGCCAACCCCGGCCATTCCCGGTTCATCTGGCTGTTCATAGGCATCTATCTTGGTGTCGTCGCCGCTGTGTTCTTCGCCATCGGCCGGCTCAACAAGCGGGGCGCTCGGCAACTGCAGCGGCAGATTGACGAGCTCGATGAGATCAGCCGCTAGCCGCCGGAAACAAGAAACGCAGCATCGGCCGCACTCGATGCGCCCAGCTTGGCTCATCGTGCGTCCCGCCGTGTGCCTTTTCAAAGTGCAGCGTCTCGCCTGGCCGCCAGTGGTTGGCCTTGAGACGCCGGTTCAGCGTCTCCACATCGTGCACCGTGCGCTTGCCTTCCTTGTCGCCCACGTCGAGCCACACGCGCGGCCGCTCCCAGATCTCGGGCGCGCACTCGTTCACCCAGCCCAGAATGCTTTTATGCCCCCACCAAACGCTGGGGCTCATCACCGCCAGCTTGCCGAACCACGTCGCATAGCGCAGCCCCAGATACAGCGATACCAGCCCGCCCAGCGACGACCCGCCCAGGCCGGTCGACTCGCGATCTGTCTTCACGCGATACCGCGTCGCAATCCACGGCAGAATCTCCCGCGTCAGCGTCAGCCCGTACTGCGCCGCCTCACCGCCGCCCATGCGCGGGTCGCGTTCATGCGTGTACTCCGCCAGCCGCCGGTCACCGGTGTTGTAGATCCCGACAATAATCAGCGGCTCCGCTTCGCCTGCGTGGATGGCCGCATCGGCCTGCTCGCGAACCTCCCAGGTGCGTCCTTCGATATACGAAGTGCGCGGGTCGAAGAGGTTCTGGCCATCCTGCAAATAGAGAACTGGATACGTCCGCTCGGGATGCTTATCGTACCCCGGCGGGAGGTAGACAATGAGGTCGCGCTTGTCGGGCAGATAGACGGAGGGAAAGCCCCGGTGCAGCCGCAGCCGCGGATGAGGCGTGGCGGCTTGTTCGGCCTCAGTCGGCGCGAGCAGCCGCTGCGACAAATGTGCCCAGGGACTTTCGTCCGTCGAAGAGTGTTCCAGGTTCAAGCTTCAAGTTCCTTTATGGCTTTATCGGCACTTCTTCAGGGATCGTCTCGTCGAATCGGCCTGCAGTCCAGCGCGTCCTGAAAACACCCACCCAGCCTGTTACAGTATCAAGAAATCGGCGGTTCTCCAATAGACAGGGAACAGGGGTCAGGGATCAGGGGTCGCGCACGGCAAGGGGAAAACAATGAATCGTGAGTATCACAAGTGGTATTCGCCGCGGCTGGGGCGCGATATGGAGCTGCTGGTCTTTGGCCATGCAGGGCTGCCGGTGGTCGTCTTCCCCACTTCAGGCGGACGGTTCTACGAGTTTGAAGACCGCGGCATGGTGGGCGCGCTGGCAGGCAAGATCGACGCCGGCCAGGTGCAACTCTACTGCGTTGACTCGGTCGATATGGAGAGCTGGTACAACAAGGCTGTCTCGCCGCGCTGGCGCATCGCCCGCCAGGTGCAGTACGACGACTACCTCATCCACGAGGTCGTGCCGCTCATCCGCAAGAAGAATCAGAACTGGCACCTCGTCACGCTGGGCTGCAGCTTTGGCGGCTTCCATGCAGTGAATGAGGCGCTCAAGCACCCCGACGTGTTCACCGGCTTTCTGTCGATGAGCGGCGCTTTTGACATGCGCAACTTCCTGCATGGCTATTACGATGGCGACTGCTACTACAACCAGCCCATGGATTACCTGCCCAACCTCAGCGACCACTGGTTTCTCGATCGCTATCGCCGCAACAATTACGTGCTGGCCACCGGCTGGGACGACCAGTGCCTGGGCCAGAACCAGCGCCTGAACGGCATCCTGAGCGGCAAAGGCATCCCGCACAAGCTCTATGTGTGGGACTCCTATAACGCGCATGACTGGCCTACCTGGATGCGCATGGTCGATCAGTATCTTTGAGTGACTAGGGACTCAGGGATTGGGGTCAGGACCACAGACTTATGTCTCGAGTTGAATGTCCGTAGCACAGATGAGCTGTCATCCTGAGCGAAGCGTACTTCAGCGGAGTCGAAAGCCTGCCCTGAGCGAAGTCGAAGGGGACCTGCTTTCGGTTCTGCTCTCATCGCAGCCCGACGCGGCGCAAGCCATAACTTCTTTCCGGAGAAGAAGACAATGAGCGATCTAAATCCGTACGAAAAGTTTCTCGATGGCCGCGCGCTGGACACGATCCTTGCCGCCACACCTTCCGAGATCGGCAAGCTGATCATGGCCATCGGCACGGACCACGAAAATACGCCACCCGCCGAAGGCAAATGGGGCGCCGCGCAGATCATTGCGCACCTCGCCGATTGCGAACTGGTCTTCGCCTTCCGCCTGCGCCAGACCCTTGCTGAAGATGCGCCCCTGATCCAGCCCTTCGATCAGGACAAGTGGGCGCGCACCTATCTCGGCGTGTCGGCCAAACAGGCGCTCGAAGTATTTCAGGCAATGCGTGGATGGAATCTGCGCCTCATCGGCATCGCGCTGCCCAGCGCGGCCAACCGCCCCGTCACGCATCCCGAGCGCGGCGCCATGACATTTCTAACCATCATTGAAACCATGGCCGGCCACGACCTGAATCATCTTGAGCAGTTGAAGAGGATCGCAGAGACAACGCATTGAAATCGCGGCAAGTGTCCTGTCTCCGAAGTTCCTGTCACAAATGAGCTGTCATCCTGAGCGAAGCGTCCTTCAGCGGAGTCGAAGGATCTGCTCTATAGGAAGCTCATAAAGGCTTTGAAGCAAATGGCATGGACTTCAAGGACACCACGCTAGGGAACGGAAGACGCGCACCGAAGCCGTTCGGCCTGTCATGAGGTTCTTAATTAATCCGAGTGTACCGGGAACCATTTTCGGTCGAGCGGGGTCAAAGAAATTAGCATCTCCTTGTTTGCCGATTCGAGGTGGTTTTGTGCGCCGGACCTTTCCTGTTCTCTGCAGTGCCACGGCACTGTTGTGTGCCCTCACGCTTGATATTGCCGCGCAAACCCCAGCGGCTCATGCTTCCAGGAAGAACAATACGCCCGCCAACGCCGATCATGACGGCGCAGCCGCTGCTCCTCCCGCAACGGGCGCAGCCGGTCCGTTGAAAGACCTGCCGGTGCGCAAAGTCGTCCTCTATAAAAACGGCGTGGGCTACTTTGAGCACGCCGGATCGGTGACTGGCAATCAGCGCGTCACCATCGACTTCACCTCACCGCAACTCAACGACGTGCTGCAATCGCTCACCGTGCTTGACGAGGGCGGCGGCCGCATCGCCGGCGTGAATTACAACTCAACCACGCCGCTGGCCGAGCAGTTGAAGACGCTGTCGCTGGGCATGAGCGACGACCCTACTTCGACTGAACTCTTCCAGGCGCTGCGCGGACAGCGGGTAGAAGTAACCGGCGGTCCCGGCGGCACGCTCACCGGAAGACTAATGGCTATCGAGTCGCGGACCGAGAAAGCCGGCAGCGGAGAGAACGCGAGCGACAACACGGTGGATAAGTTCTACCTGACGCTGGTGGCATCGTCCGGCGCGGTGAAGGTAATTGAACTGACACCTGCGCTCAGCGTGCGGCCGCTTGATGCAAATCTTCAAGGACAACTCGACCGCTATCTGGAGTTACTCAGCACCACCCATTCCACAGGCCTGCGGCACCTGACGCTGAACTCGATTGGGATGGGCCAGCGCGAGTTACGGGTGAGTTACATCAGCGAGGTGCCGGTGTGGAAGTCGACTTATCGCCTCGTTTTTCCGCGCGAAGAGAGCGGCAAGGCCACCATGCAGGGCTGGGCAGTCGTGGATAACACCGTGGGCGCGGACTGGGACAACGTGCAGTTATCGCTGGTGGCCGGCGCGCCGCAGAGTTTTATCCAGCCGCTGAGCCAGCCGCTCTATGTGCGTCGGCCGGAGATTCCCATCGCCACGCTGGTCGAGACTACGCCGCAGACGCATGAGGCAGCGGAGATGGACGATAAGATTGTCAATGCAGCGCCGCCTCCGGCTGCTTTGATGGCTCCCAGGTCGATCATGCAAAGTCAGTCGATTGGCGGTCCTCGCAACAAAATGATGCACGGAACAGCTACTGACACCGTTACTCTCAATTCGGAACAAGCCATTGTGGGCACCCTTTCCGGCGGCGGCATCGGTTACGGCTACGGCTCAGGCGTTGCAGGTAACGCGGGCGGCAGTGTCTACCGCGCCTCTGACGCCATCCAGGAAGGCGACGTCTCCACCAACGCCTTCGACGACTTCTTTGAATACGCTCTCGCCGCGCCCGTCACCATCCACAAGAACGAGTCGGCCATGGTGCCAATTCTGCAGCAGGATCTGCCCGCCGAGCACGTGACTCTTTGGAGCGAGAGCGAGCCCACGCCGCTGCGTGCCGTGTGGCTTGAGAACACTTCGAAGCTCACGCTTGACTCCGGCAGCTTCTCCATCTTCGAGAGCGGCGAGTTTGCCGGCGAGGGGCTGCTTGATCCCATTCATCCCGGCGAGAAGCGCCTGCTGAGTTATGCCGCGGACCAGGCAGTGCGCGTCAAGGTTGCAGCCCGCGACGGCAAGCAGGCGCTCAATCATGTGTCCATCCAGAAGGGCGTGATCGTGGAGACCCACATGGATGTGGCCTCGGTGAGTTACTCGGCCACTAACTCAGCCGACGTGGATCGCGTGGTCCTTGTCGAGCATCCCCGCCGCAACAACGGATGGTCGCTTGAAGATGGCCTGAAAGCCGAAGAGACCGCTCCCAATCTTTATCGCTTCAAAGTGCCGGTCGCGGCCCATTCCACGGCAAAGCTTGAAGTGACCGAGCGCGGCCCGCAATACACCACCGTCGATCTGCGCAGCAATCCGCGCCAGGAGCAGTTCCTGCTACAACTGGTGAAAGACGTGCCCGACGCGATGGAAAAGCTGAAGCCGGTGATCGATGCCCAGACCGCACTTGCAGAACTAGATCAACGCATTGACGCGTCAAAGAAAGCCGAAGAGACGGCAGCAGCCGATGAAGCCCGCGACCGCGAGAACCTGACCGCACTGAAAGGCAATGACGCCGCGAAGCGTTTTGTGGATGAGCTCAATCGCGCCGAAGACCAGCTACAGGCCACACGTAAACAGACCGCGGACCTTGAAGCGCAGAAACAGGCCGCCGCAGACAAGCTGAACGCTCTGATCGCTGCGATCAGCTTCGACTGGAGCGTGACGGAGAAGTGAGTTTTCGCGCCGAAGCCACCCAGTCAGGTGTCCATGGCGAATTGCTAATTGCTCATGGCGTATTGCTCATGGCGAATTGAATGACGCGCGCGGTGGCCGCTTCATCTGCCTGCGATGAGATCATCAGGTCGTAGAGATGCAGATTGCACCAGCTCTTGCCGAAAAATTGCTGCAGGTAGCGGGCGCGCTCTCCATCCACTTTGCGAATGCGGTCTTCAATGTCCACGCCCTTGTCCAGGCGTGTGCGCAGGCGCAGAATGCGGGCTTTCAGGGGCGCGTAAATGAAGGCATGGAAAGCGTCGGGCTTGTGCTGCAAGATGCATTGCGATCCGCGTCCGACGATGACGCAACTGCCTTCGGCATAGGCGTGCTCAATGATTTTCTGCGAGATCTTCGCCATCCCTTCTGCGTCAAACACGGCGTTCTCACCCAGCTCGAGCCCCGCTGTCAGCGCGGCCGTGCGCATGGCCTGCTGGTTGATGCGGCTCAGCCACGACTCCACGTGCTCGTCGTAGCGCTGCACGGCGCGCGCATCCACGTGGGCGGCGTAGGCGATGGCGTCGATGATGTCTTTGTCGAGCAGCTTCCAGCCCAGGCTTTTGGCAACAGCCTGCGCAATTGAGCCGCCTCCACTTCCAAATTCCCGATTCACAGTCAACAGGTGATATCTCATGGCTGCCCACCCCACTCCCTCAATTGTCGCCTTGTGCGTGCGGCTCGGCAGTGTGGTGCGTCACTGCATGATGCGGCGGCGGAATTCACAGGTGAGCTGGGGAATGGCTGGTTGGCTCGCAGATGCGGGCAGCATCCATCGTGCTACGATCCTTGCCGCAGCCGCTCCGCCGCACGCAGCGCCAGCCCATGCGCCACCGACGTGAACTCATTCCCGCCGCGAATCCGCTCTGCCCCAAACCGCGTCTCAAAGATGCGGCGCACCGCCGGCACAAACGAGCTGCCGCCGGTGAGAAAGACCCGATCCACCTCGCGCGGGTGAACGCCGGACGCGGCGAGCAGCCCGTCGATTGAAAGCTCCACCGCTTCAAGATCGTCCTTGATCCACAACTCAAACTCGGCGCGCGTTACCGGGATGCGCAGGTCAATGCTGGGATGGCTTGGCAAACCCTCGCGAAAACGAAACTCGGCGCGGTCTGAACGCGAAAGCTCAAACTTCACCTGCTGCACGGCCTGGTGCAACTGGTAGCCCAGGTCTTCGTCGATGAGGGTAATCAGCGCTTCAATCTTCTCTGGCTCCAAAGCTCGAATACGCGCGCTCTTCAGGATCTCGCGCACGTTGTTGGTGCGCAGGAACGAGAGATAGTGCCAGCGCTCCAGGTTTGCATAAATCCACGCCGGCACCGCGGGCAGCAGCTTGTTCATCGAGCGCGCTTCGCTGTTTGATCCCAGCGCCGGCGAGACCAGCTTGCGAATGAGCCGCGCGTCAAAGGCGTCGCCCGCCAGGCCTACGCCGCTGTTGCCGAGCAGGTCTTTTCCCGCCTGTCCGGGCGTCATCCGCCTGCGCCGCCGCACCTCCGGACCCACGCGCAACAGCGAAAAATCACTCGTTCCGCCACCAAAGTCGCCAATCAGGATCAGCTCGTCGTGGTCCAGCGTTGCTTCATAGGCGCAGGCCGCGGCCACCGGCTCCAGCTCGAAGTCCACATGCTCAAAGCCCGCGGCGGTGAAGGCCTCGCGCAGGCGGCTCACGGCAAAGTCGTCGTCCTCGGTCGTTTCCGAACCCACAAAACGCACCGGCCTGCCCACCATCGCATAGCGGATGGGCTGGCCGAACTGATGCGCGGCGCGCTTACGCAGATCGGTGAGGATGCGCGAGATCAGGTCTTCAATCTTGTACTGCCTTCCGAACACCTCCGTGCCGGTAAGCATGCGGCTCGAAAGGTGTGACTTCAGCGACTGAATCAGGCGGCCTTTTTCGTCGGCCGCGAGGTAATGCTCAATGGCCTCAGGGCCGGCGAAGGCGTGCGTGCGCTTGGGGCCGGCGCCTGTCTTTACCTGCTCCAGATAAAGCACGGAGCGGAACGAATGCGTCTCGCCTCCGAGCGAAGGGAACGAGGCGAGGCGGATTTCATCTCGAAGGGACTCGGTGTTTTTCGTGACCAGCGCGACGGAACTGTTGGTGGTGCCGAAGTCGAGGCCGACGGCTGCGTGGGGAGCTTGCGTGGTTTGCATCTGCTCTATTATTTCGCAGCCGGGCTAGTGGTCATGCGGCGGAGCGTTCCGGGAGACGATGAGGTCTTTGGGTGGTCGTTTCTCCGGGACGCAAGAGCGTGCTTTGAAGCAGGCGGATTATGGCAACCGCTTGACGGTTTTGGCGTGGATTTGGAATTTTTTGCCTCGTTTCTGGTGCAAACCCGCATCCGGGCGTTTTTGTAAGTCTTGTGATTTGTTATGGTTACGGTGGGCCCCGTACGCGATCTGTGTGTAACTCCTTTGTTTGCAATAAAAGGCGGAGGGGGGTGGGGGTCAGCGGGTTTTTCGCGTTTAAGGCAGGGCGGGGAAGTCGATAAATCGAGCGGCTCACGGAGGCTTGCGTCTCCGCTGCGTGAGGCGTCGGTGTGGATGAAAACGCATGGTTGATCCGAATATCAGGTGCGGGATAGTCAGGAATTGGACCCGTGGATATTGTGCGCCGATTGGGTTTAATTCTCTGCAAACGAGGCGGCGAGGATGGGCCGGCTGCGTGCATCGGGTTCAGCGCATGCTGGTTCAGGGGTTGGATCGATCCCAGGTCTGAAAATCCATACCATTCGACAGGCTCAGGGCAGGCTCTGGGGTACCCAGACTTCATTCGCCAGCCAGACATGGGCTGCCCGCCAACCGCAACGCGAAGGAGGCGGATCGGGTCTATTGCATGAGGAGATGTGGGTGGAGGGTAGTGGTCTCCCCGGTCCCCAAATGCGAGGGACCGGGGCACCCGAACATTGAGGCTGGGTTAGATGTGGGCTGGCTGCCCGACCATTTGTGGACAAACCCCTGCCTTACACTGTAGAAGTGTTCACTTGCGGCTGCATCGCCGCCGCGCACGCTACTTTGGGTTTGTGGAGGCTTAGGCGCTATGAAGAAGATTGGCGTTCTGTTTGGGATGGAGAACAGCTTTCCGGGTGCGCTGGTGGAGCACATCAATGCGCGCAACATCGAGGGCATTCAGGC
>Ga0182030_10020707_pt1 | contig 12381 bp, 9 predicted proteins | sample 812S3MmetaG_FD_121299 | JGI IMG/M metagenome (GOLD analysis project Ga0182030, IMG submission 121299) | Permafrost microbial communities from Stordalen Mire, Sweden - 812S3M metaG (Illumina Assembly) | ecosystem: Environmental > Terrestrial > Soil > Wetlands > Permafrost | place: Sweden... | reverse complement strand
TGAAGGCCGAGATGAGAAAGCGTAGCTTGCGTTGCAGACGAAATTGCGATGTCGTGTTGCGATCCAATGTGCGAGGCAGCGAAGCCTCCCAATAAGACTCCCAAAAGGAATACCAGGTTCCAGAGTCCGGCATCCTTCCAGTCGTAGCGAAAGAATTCAACCTTGGACGGAACGATCGCTGCACAAATATGGCGCAAGTTGCTTGAGATGCCAAACACTTTATTTCCTGCAACCAGCAGTGCAGGAACGAAGAGTCCAATGAGCGGGCCCGCGATATACCAGGGCCACGATTCCGAGAGCAGTCTGATCATTTGCTAAGCAATTCCTGGATGGCGTCCCTGACGCAGATCCCAGAGCGCAGAGACCAGGGCATCGATCTCTTCGCAGGTGTTGTAGAGCGCCAGCGTTGCGCGAAGTGTAGTTTCGACGCCAAAGCGGCGAAGAATTGGCTGCGCGCAATGGTGGCCGCCGCGCACTGCGATGCCTTTGCGGTTGAGGTAGTCGCCAATCTCCTCGGTGCGGAAGCCATCCATCACGAAGGAAAGAACTCCGGCCTTTTCCTTTGCTGTGCCGATGATGTGCAGGCCGGGAATGCGCTCGAGCGCAGCAGTCGCATAGGTGAGCAGCATGTGCTCGTGGCGGGCCACGTTGGCGATGCCTACACGATCGAGATAATCAATTGCCGCGCCAAGGCCGACCGCGTCGGCGATGTTTCCCGTACCTGCTTCGAAGCGCTGTGGAGGCGGTTGATACAGCGTCTTTTCGAAGGTGACGTCCTGGATCATGTTGCCGCCTCCCTGCCACGGAGGCATGTTTTCGAGGACTTCGGGCTTTCCGTAGACGACACCAATGCCGGTAGGAGCGAAGACTTTGTGGCCTGAAAAAACGTAGAAGTCGCAGTCGATGGCCTGTACGTCAACGCGCATGTGCGAGACAGCCTGAGCACCGTCGACCAGTACGCGCGCTCCATGACGATGAGCGGCATCAACCATCTCTTTGACGGGTACGATCGTTCCAAGAGCATTCGATACATGGGTGATGGAGACCAGGCGCGTCTTGGGCCCGAGCAACTTCTCATACTCATCGAGAAGAACCTGGCCGGAATCGTCGACGGGGGCAACGCGGAGCCGTGCACCCTTTTCCGCACAGAGCATTTGCCAGGGCACGATGTTGGCATGATGCTCAAGCCACGTGATGACGATTTCATCGTCTTTCTGGATGTTGCGGCGTCCCCAACTCTGTGCGACCAGATTGATCGCTTCCGTGGCTCCGCGAACGAAGACAATTTCGCGCGGCGAGCCGGCATTGAGGAAGCGCCTTGTCTTCTCGCGTGCCGACTCGTAAGCATCCGTGGCCCGCGCCGCTAACTCGTGTGCGGCTCGGTGCACATTGGAGTTTTCATGCTCGTAAAAATAGCTCAGCCGGTCGACGACCGACTGAGGCTTCTGCGTGGTGGCACCATTGTCGAGCCAGATGAGCGGGTGGCCATTGACGATTTCGCGAAGGATTGGGAAGTCGCGGCGAATTGCTTCGACGTCGAAGGCGTAGGAAGACAGCGCCAGATCGCCAAACCATTCCGGCTGTGTGGACTCGATAGTCCCGAGTGGCTCGGTGTTCACTGGATTGAGCGGTCGCAGAGGAATCGGGGCACCGTGGGACGCCGGTGCAAGAAAGCCGGGGGCAGGCGCGACGGCGCCAGGAAATTGTGGTGCGTCGAGATCAAGCGGCGGTGCGAATGGGTTTGCGCCGCCGGCGTTGGTTTTCGCGCCTCTATCTGCGTCGGACGCCCTGGCATCGGCTGGAATTGGTCCCGGAATCGCCGGAGGAGTCGAGAACAAAGGGCGCGCTTCTTCAAGAAAACTGAAGGCGGGAATTGCAGAGGAATCGACCACGCCGAATGCGCTCGGAATGGCTGGAGCCGGCGGCTGTGCAGACCTGGACACAGACGATTGCGGAACGTCTGGCCGGAGCGAGAATGGGATTGCGGCAAACCCTGCCTCACTCGGTACCTCGCCGGCAAACGCGTGCGCGGGGGTGCGAAGAGGCGACGGATCATGCGTGTCCGGTTCGGCGTAGATTGGCCGGGCATCTGCGAGAAATCCGAAGATCGGATCGGGATGCGGAACCAAGTCAACGCTAGCCACGTCGCGAGGAACAGAGGTTTGCGTGGTATTGGGCCGAGCGTCAGGCGCTACGCGACTATTAAAGCCTGGACCGGGATTCACCAGCAGGGTTTCCGACACACCGGGCGCCACGATTCCCGGAACCGCAGAAACTGCAGGGCCGGGAACGGCGGAATAGGGATTTCCGGAAAAGGCCGAGTTTGACGGCAGCACAACGCGTGCCGCAGCTGCGACCGGTTGCTGCAGTTCATCCGGTAGTGCGTTGAACATTTCGTTGGCCATGCCCGCCAATTCAGCCGGAGAAAGAACGCCAGGAGCGTGGCCTGCGCTCCCGGTCATTGCTTGAACCCCGCTCGGCGAATTTCGCACACTGCCATTGGTTAGCACCCGCTCACTTGTACTCATGGTATTGTCCGACGTCAACGTCTTCGAGCAGCGCAATTGCATCGTCTGTCAAAACGGCGGCCGAGCAATAAAGCGAAACCAAGTAGGAAGACAATGCACGCTGGTCAATGCCCATGAAGCGCACGGACAGACCCGGACTTTGCTCGCCGGGAAGTCCGGGCTGGAAAAGCCCGATGACGCCCTGCTTCTTTTCGCCGACCCGCAGGAGAAGGATCTTCGATTTATGGTCGCGGCTTCTCACGGCAATTTTGTCCGAAGGAATAAGTGGAACTCCGCGCCAGGTTAGAAATGGGGAGCCAAAAAGCGTCACTGTCGGCGGCGGCACTCCGCGGCGTGTGCATTCCCTGCCGAAAGCCGCGATAGCGCGCGGGTGGGCCAGAAACAGCGAAGGTTCCTTCCACACTTTGGTAAGCAGCTCGTCGAGATCGTCCGGCGTCGGTGCTCCTTTGCGCGTCTTGATCTTCTGCGACTCGACCACGTTATTCAGCAGTCCGTAATCCGCATTGTTGAGCAGTTCGCTTTCCTGCTTTTCTTTCACGCTCTCGATCAAGAGGCGCAACTGCTCGCGAACCTGATCGTATGGGTTGCTGAACAGATCGGAGACGCGGGTGTGAACGTTAAGCACCGCATTGATGCTGCTCAGAATGTACTCGCGAGGAGCCTCTTGGTATTCAATGTACGTGGAGGCGAGGGTTGACTCGTCTTCGTGACCGCAGGTCGACTCGATTGGCTTGGTCTCATCGACTTTGTTCAGCCGAAAGATTCCCGACTCAAGCGGCTTCCAGTCCAGCAGGCGAACCAGCCATCGCGGTGTAATGGCCCCAAATTGTGGAGCGGTCTTGGTAACATTTGCGAGTTGATACGCCGCTTCTTCGCTTAGTGAGGCGCGGACGACTTCTTCAGCCACGGGTGGCCCCCTTTTCATGGGATTGCATGGGAATTCTAGAACCCGCGAGTGAACTCTGCAAGCGGACAGAAAACGATTCATTCATACTGGACGGCTGAACCCATCGGGCTACGTGACGCTCATTTCATGCCCCGAGCAACCGGGCTGGGCTCTGCCTCCCAATATTAGTATTTGCGAACGCCGTGATCGACGCGGTCGGACCAGGCGTGAATGCCGCCGCTCAGGTTCCATACCTGGTTGAAGCCCGCCTTATGCAGGAACTGAACGGCCTTGGCACCGCGCGGCCCCATCTTGCAAACCGCTATGATTTTCCGGCTGGCGTCCAATTCGTTGACGCGGCGCGGTAATTCGGCAAGCGGAATGAGATGGCCGCCAATATTTGACGTTTCGTATTCGAACTCGTCGCGCACATCGAGCAGAAAGAGATTCTCGCCGGCATCGAGCCGCTGTTTTAGCTCCTCCGCGCGAATTTCGGGAACATTCATTGCTTACTCCACTTCTGGAAACCTGCTGCCTGGATCGATTTCGCCACAAAATAGAAAACCCACCTGCCAAATCAACTTCTGGCGGTGGGTCCAATTGAGGTTCCGGCTTGTAACTGACTCTAGCCCGGCCATTTCCTCACGCCAGATGACATGGAAGCGCAACACATCATTGCGCAACAACATGCTCCGGCGTTCATGGTGGCGAGATTCGTCATCCACTAAACATACCACTGGCTGAGGCGAACTGCAATCACCCGGCTTGCGTAGGATTCGATTTCGTGCATAATTGAGTTCACCGCTTCGTTTTTGAGCCACCGGCTCGAAGGAACGGTAGATGCAGTCGGTGATCGGAAGAATCGATGAGCAACAATAGTCATCTCGACGCAGTCCGCGGCAGGCTGAATGCCGCTTTGCTGCTCGGTTCTTCTTGCGCGGTCGCCCAGGCCGGCGCTTGTTGTCGCTGCGCGCACACACTGCAGGGTTGTTGATTTCGATCAACACCTGGGGCCGGCGATCTTCTCGGTAATTCCGCGCACGCCACTCCTGAAGACACATTCCCAATCAACTTCATTGGTGCACTCGTCCAGAGCGTCTTCGCTGATTGCAATCGCAGCGCTCAATTCGGACGAGGGCGCTCCCGTTTCCGAGACCTCGGTGCGATATTTGCCGAAGCTCTTCGATGAGGATTCAGCAGGATGCGCCTGCAGCGCTCGCATATCCGTCACATACGAACTCGCTTGCTCAGGCTGGCATTCAAAGCCAGCTTCGCGGCCTTCGTGCCCTGGCTGGCGCTCCCCGCAAAGGCGCAGATCGCGGTGCGTAATCAGGGATATGTTCCCTTCAGCGATGCACCCATCGATTACCGGTCCAACGATCTTCATGACCCGGTTGCTAATCTGCAAAAGCGCCTCGACGCCGGCGAGACGTCGCTCGTCTTCGACGACCGGCAGGGTTATCTCAAGTCGGTCCTCGAGAAACTGAATATCCCGGTCAGTTCGCAGACTCTCGTCTTCTCAAAGACCAGCTTTCAATACAAAAAGATTACTCCGCAGACGCCGCGCGCGCTCTACTTCAATGACGACGTATACATCGGCTTTGTGCACGATGGTAAGGCACTTGAAGTCGTTTCCTTCGATCCAATGCAGGGCGCGATTTTCTATCTACTCGACACGCGTAAGTCGGATAAGCCTGTCTTTCAACGCGCCGAACTGGATTGCACGCAATGCCACATTGCGCCCGCAACGCGCGATGTCCCGGGCGTTCTGCTGCGCTCCATCTTTCCTACCGCAACGGGGACGCAGGTCATCCGATCCACATCCTTCGTCACTGGCCAGGATTCGCCGCTCAAGGATCGATGGGGCGGTTGGTATGTGACCGGCACCAGCGGTCACCAGCAACATATGGGCAACGTGATCGTGCAGGATCGCGATCATCCGGAACTGCTCGACCGAGCTGCCGGCACCAACATTACAAATCTCACCGGCCGCTTCGATCGGTCGATCTACCTCACTGCCAACAGCGACATCGTTGCTCATCTTGTATTGGCGCACCAGACGCAAATGCATAATCTCATCACTGAAACAAATTACAAGACACGCATCGCGCTTTACGAAGAGCAACAGCGCGATAAGATCGCTTCTGGCGCCACGCTTTCAGAAAAGGCAAGCAAGGAATTCGAAGAGCCGGCTGAAGCACTGGTCGAATACATGCTGTTCGCCAACGAAGTCCCCCTTTCCGACCGCGTTCGCGGAAGCTCCAGCTTTGCGCAACAGTTCGCCGCCCTCGGTCCGCGCGATGCACGAGGCCGCTCCCTGCGCGACTTCGATCTGCGCAGACGCATTTTCAAGTACCCCTGCAGCTATCTCATCTACTCGGAGTCGTTCGATGCGCTACCCGAACCTGCAAAGCAATTCGTCTATCACCGCCTGTTTCAGGTGTTGACCGAACAGGACACCAGCTCAGTATTTGCGCGGCTCACCCATCGTGACCGGCGCAACGTCTTCGACATTCTTCTGGCTACGAAGAAAGATTTGCCGGCGGAGTGGCATCGATTCGATCGGCATTCTGCTCGCGCCAACTCGACGGTTGCGCAGCAGGAAAACGGCACTCCCTCATCGCCGGCCAATCCGACACAAGCTCTTAACCAGACACCGAAAGGAATTGTCCCATGAGCATTCTTCCCCGCCCAATCACGGGCCTGGCGCTATTGTTTCTCGGCGCGGCCTCGGCCCTTGCCGCCGACTCAATCGACGGCCGCTACGACGCAACACTCACACTGAAAGGAACCGTCATTCCCTTCCGTCTCGACATTTCAGGCCAAGGCAACACGCTCACCGGCACGCTCTACAACGGTATCGACAAGGAGACAACCACCGACGCGTCTTTCGCGAATGGCGTCGTTACGCTCAACTTCGAGCACTATCTCACCAAGATCGTTGCCACTCCCAAAGATGGCAGGCTCGAAGGCAAACTTCTAGGCCGCTTCGAACGCGAAACCTACATTTCCGAGGAGGCCTTCGCGGCAACGCCACACGTCGACCAAGCTGCGTATCAAGGCACCGTGCCGCAGATCGGAGGCGTCTGGGAGATCCAGTACCCGAGTCCAAAAGGCGAGAAGGCGTGGCGTTTCATCGTGAAGCAAGACGGCCCCGCTGTCTCTGCGTCCATCCTGCGCATTGATGGCGATACAGGCGCCCTGGTCGGCAATTTCTCCGACGGCAAATTCGTGCTCAGTCACTTCGACGGCTCGCGCCCGCTGGTCGCCGAGGTGACTCCACAGGCGGATGGAACGCTGCAACTGCAATTGAAAGGTGCCTACACGCCCGACAAGCCGCTTATTGCTTATCGGCCTGAGGCTGCACGCGCGAAAGGCCTTCCCGAACCCGATGACTTCGTGAAGCACACCACTGTGCGCGATCCCAACGAAGTCTTCACGTTTAAATTCCCCGACGTCAACGGCAAGCTGGTTTCCAGCGACGATCCGCAGTTCAAAGGCAAAGTGATTCTGGCCATCGTTACAGGAACCTGGTGCCCCAACTGCCACGATGAAGCGCAGTATCTGGTGCAACTCTATAAGCAGTATCACGGCCAGGGTCTCGAAATCGTAGCGCTCGATTTTGAAGAGCCTGAGCAGCAGGATTCACTGAGCCGCGAAAAAGCCTTCGTGAAAAAGTACGGAGTTCCCTACACCTACCTCATTGCCGGCGCTCCGAGCGAGATGTGGGAGAAGGTTCCGCAAGCGGTCAATCTCAATACCTGGCCTGCAACGCTCTTCATTGGACGCGACGGCCGCGTCAAGCTGATCCACTCTGGATTTGCGGCGCCCGCCAGCGGTGAGTTCAATCAAGAATTGAAGCACGAATTTACCTCTACCGTCGAAAGCCTGCTCGCAGGCAAAGACGCACCGCAGCTTGCCTCGGCAACAGTTGCGGCGAGCAATTCTGCCTCGGCGGCGCCTACGAAATACTGAGGCCGAAGTTCCCGTCGCCGGTGGCTCGATGCCTCGCAGCGAGTCGCCGGCGACAGCATGCGCGGGATGGTTTCCGCGTCGATGTTTATTTCCCTGATAGCTCAAGTCGCGCCTTGATCGTGAATCAAAGAATGCGAAGAAAACAATCAAGCGCGTTTGTAGTTGTCCGCTATCTCCTCGCCATGTCCGCGTGTTCGTTCGCTCTTTGCCAGCAAGCAAGCCAGCCGACGACGCCACAAGAGGTCAACGAGACGTTTCAAGCTCGCTGCTCAACCTGCCATGCCGAACACGGAGAAGGCTCTGAGGTGGGCGCCAGTCTGAGTGTTCCCGACCTGCGCTCTAATCAGGTTCAGAGAAACGACGACGCCTTCCTGCGCCAGGTAATCAAAAACGGCAAAGGAAACATGCCACGATTCGGTCGAGATTTCTCCGAGAAGGAGATCGATGCGATCATTCAGCTCGTACGCAGTTTTGCCACGGAGTCGAACGAGAAAGCTCAGGCACAAACATCCCGACGGTGACAATAGCCTGGCAATACTTACCGCAATTGATCATGACCGGCTTGCTTCTGCCTCCGGTATCTGTCTCGCCCGCTCAGCTGTTTTCCCGACCGGGAAGTAAACCCGCTTCTGGCTCGTAGGCAAGTTCTCAAAGACTTTGCGCATAAGGCATTGGTCCCTTTCGGTGAGACTCCACCGAAGGATTGATCTCGCTACCCATCGACCGATCCAAGACAGCGCATTGACTTACCTTCTACCGTTCATCCGTGCAGCCCTCCACGCGATTTCGTCTCTGAACTTGGGCGGAGCCCTGCTCCTGGTGAACCGCGCCAGCATTCTCTAATTCATGGAGCCATTGACGATGCCGCGGATTTTATGGCGCATACGTCATGGCCATCGATGTCGACAGGTTCCACGGGAACCACGACGTCACTCTGTTTGTAGTGCTACGTCTTCTGGGAGAGGCCGAAACAACATGAACATGTTTCGCATCGTGCTGGCATTTGTGGCACTTTCTTGCATTAGTTTGTCTGCTCAGCAAATCACAGGAAACATTCGCGGAACCGTTACAGACCCAAGCGGGGCTGTCATTCGCGGTGCCGGGGTTACTGTCCGCCAGGCGGAAACGGGCCTGTTGCGCGCGACTACCACCGATCGCGACGGGAATTACGTTCTTCTCGAACTCCCGGTCGGACACTACCGCCTCCAAGTCTCGGCGAACGGATTCCAGGAACATGTGCAGGATGGCATCACGCTCAACGTCGACGAAACGGCCTCGGTCTCTACCCGTCTTGCGATCGGTTCGGAGAAGCAGCAGGTATTGGTTAGCGCCGATGCCGCGTTGATTGAGCCAACAGTAACCAGCATGGGCAAGGTCGTCCAACAGCAGGAGTTGGAGGATCTGCCCCTGAACGGACGCAACTTCTCGCAGCTAGGCCTGTTGCAGCCGGGAGTCGTTCCCTTGACGCCAGGAATAGCCGAGGCGGGCGGATCGCTGCGCGACGGACAAGCGTACGCGGTCAATGGCCAGCGGCCTGAGTCAAATAACTTCCTGATTGACGGCGCGAACAACTTCAACGGTGTTGATGGTGGATTCGTCCTTAAACCGCCTGTAGATGCGATTAGCGAATTTCGCATCATCACGCATAGCGCGAACGCCGAGTTCGGTGGTGCGCTCGGATCGACGACGAACATCATCTCACGATCGGGCACTAACCATGTCCACGGGGCGTTGTGGGAGTTCCTGCGTAACGATGCAGTCGATGCCAACAATTATTTCGCGCAGACCAAGGAGCCTCTAAAACAAAATCAGTTTGGCGCCACAATCGGTTCGCCGATCAAACGGGATAAGACATTCATCTTTGGCTACTACGAAGGCTTCCGCAATCGCCAGGGCGAGACAGCGCTAACCACAGTGCCATCGGTAAAGCAGCGCACCGGTGACTTCTCTGAACTCTGCCCGGAGGGCTTCTCGGGTGGCTTCTGCAACAACCCCGCGCACCAGCTTTTCAACGTCTTCGCGAATGCTCCCTATCCGAATAACCAGGTGCCGTCGAGCCAATTCAACGCGGTTTCAGAAAACCTGCTGAGCTTCTTCCCGCTTCCGAATGCCGGCCTGAATCTGTTCTCGACAACTCAGTCACTCAGCAATAACACCGATCAGTTCGGTATCAAGGTCGACCATTACCTCGCTCCGCACGACACGCTGAACTTCCGCTATATGTTCAACCAGCTCTCGCAGCTCGATCCCCTCGCGCCGGGTGGCGCAAGCGTGCCGGGCTTCCCCGTAGGCGAAAACCAACGCGCCCAGAACTTTGTCGCCGAAGAAACGCACACATTTTCGCCGACCCTCATCGCCATCGCGAGACTCTCGTTTCTGCGCAACAAATTCCTCTTCGGCGAGCAGGAGGACCATCAGTCCCCCGCCAGCCTTGGATTCCAATACACACCGAGCCTCGCCATCGCTGCTGGACCTCCATTCATCCAAATAAATGGCTATGCTTCGGTCGGTGATCCGATCACGGGCCCGCGCAATACCTACGAGGATGTCTTCGATTACTCAGGATCGCTGAGCTGGGTGCGCGGCAAGCACGATCTGAAATTCGGCGGAGGCTACCAGAATCAAGACATCAACGTGCTGCAAGGCATCGCGACGAATGGCTTCTTCGTATTCGAGCCATTCCCAATAACCGACGCGTTCGCCAGCTTCCTTACAGGCCAGGCGGTCGTATTCCTGCAAGGCATCGGAGACTTCTCGCGCGGCATTCGCGGCAACAATTCCAACCTGTACGTGCAGGATACATATAAGGTCACGCCGCGTCTCACAATCAATGCCGGACTGCGCTACGAGTTGCCCGAACCCTCCACTGAAATCCATAACCGCGTATCTTTATTTGAGCCGGGAAAGCAGTCCCATGTCATGCCGGATGCGCCTACGGGACTGCTGTATCCGGGCGATGCAGGCGTGCCCGCAGGTCTCATTCCTACCGACATGAAGGCATTTGCCCCGCGCTTTGGTGTGGCATGGGATCCGACTGGTCAAGGCAAGACCCTTCTGACTTCCTCGTACGGCATGTTTTATGAGCCTTATTACACCGGCCAAGGTGGACCTTTGCAGGCTCCGATCAGTGCGCCCCCCTTTCTCGGGACGCCGCAGGTGAGCCTGCCGGATTTTGGAAACCCCTTCAACGGGAATCCTCCGGTGGCAGGTACATTCTCCCCGTCGCTCACCAACCTGACTTTGTCGCCTACGTTGACGCTTCCCTACACGCAGGACTGGGACTTGAACCTGCAGCAGTCGTTCGGGACCGATTTGCTGTTCGAGATCGGATACGTCGGCACCAAGGGCACGCGCTTGCCGCGGTTCATTGAAGCCAATCCCGCGGTCTTCATTCCTGGCTATGTTGATGGTCAGCCGATTTCGAATTCAAGCAATGCCGATCAACGGCGGCTTTACTCCGGTTGCACGCTTGCCGATTCGCCGAGTTCGTGCAAGTTCTCATCCACCGGCGAGATCGCGGGTATCGCCAACTCGGCGTACAACGCGTTGGAAGCTTCCCTGCGCAAGCGGTACAGTCACGGGCTGTCCTTCCTGGCTTCGTACACCTGGTCGAAGGCGATCGACGATGTTTCGTCGTTTAATATCACAGGATCGGCGGCGAAGCCCGTTGCAGGTGAAAACGATCTCGCCCAGGATCCATTCAATCTCGCGGCTGAGCGGGGCCTGTCGGCGTTCGACGCACGCCACCGATTTGTTGGGAGCTATGAATGGGCAATGCCGTTCTGGAGCCATGCTGAGAACTGGTATCAGTCCGCACTCGGTGGATGGCAGCTGGATGGCATTGCCACGCTCATGAGCGGTACACCGTTTACCGTGTTCGACTCGAATGACGTTGCGGCGCAAGGCAGTGCGCCGGAGATCACCGGATTCTCCGCCCAACGGCCCAATATCGTGGGCAACCCCAATAACGGGCCCCGCACTGTTGGCGCGTGGCTGAATAGCGGCGCCTACCAGCGGCTCGATCCCACCGCCAACGCAGGACAGTTTGGCACAGAAGGCCGCAACGTGAATGTCGGTCCGGCTTATGCTGACTGGGACTTCGCCGCCCTCAAGAACTTTAGAGTCACGGAATCAAAGCGGCTGCAATTCCGCGCCGAACTGTTTGACGTCCTCAACCGCACCAATTTCCGGTTGCCCGACTGCGACATCAGTTCGCCGACATTCAACCACATTCTTGAAGCGGGGACTCCCCGCCAGGTGCAGTTCGCGTTGAAGTTCATGTACTAGCAGGCCCGAACGAATAGACATGGATGTCAGGGGAAAAGCTTGGACTTGGCGGAAGCGCGTGTGAGACCGGCTTCTCGGATAGGTGATTGTTGCTGATTGACTCGTTGCGGTCTTCTCGATGCGCGCATTATCGCCAATGCACTCACCGAGTTTCGATAGATCGTCAGGAGTTGGCTTCTCGGGCGGGACACTCGCGCTTCTTGTAAGCGATCTTTGTATCCTGCCTGTGCCACAACCCACACCTCTTGACATGGCTGGATCGCTCGGGCCAGCCACGGGTCGCTTTCCTTGGCGAGAGACCCATGCGACACGCGATGTGGCAGCATCTTGCCGCGCTTCTGTATTCGAGCGACGGGACTACTGGTGCGGACTCCGTTCGCATCCAATTCTGCGCAAGCGCGAAGGCAGGCGCCAACGCGACGAAGTGCCGCCGCGGGTCTGGGACCGAGGTGGTGACCCCGCTTCCCACCGTTGGTTCCGTGGTCATCGAAGGGTACATCGGGAACATCAATATTCAGTTGACGCGCGGGTTCGATCTGCGACGACTCGCGCGGTGCGCTCGCTCGCGATTTAGTCTTTGCTGAGCTTTAGCGTCTATATTTCGCTCTGGTATATCTAAAGGAACAAGCGGTTCTCAAATTGGTGCCCTGACTAAATCTAGCTTTCATACCCCTGGGCGGTATCCATATCTATCTTCCTGATTCT
>Ga0182030_10020706_pt1 | contig 12381 bp, 10 predicted proteins | sample 812S3MmetaG_FD_121299 | JGI IMG/M metagenome (GOLD analysis project Ga0182030, IMG submission 121299) | Permafrost microbial communities from Stordalen Mire, Sweden - 812S3M metaG (Illumina Assembly) | ecosystem: Environmental > Terrestrial > Soil > Wetlands > Permafrost | place: Sweden... | reverse complement strand
GCTGATCCACACGGTGCGGGGCGTGGGCTATATGGTGCGGGAGCCGGAGCGTGGCTAAGAGATCGCTGCGGTTTCGGCTGACGGTTTGGTACGGGCTGGTGCTGTTCGCCGCATTGGGATTGTTCAGCGGGTTGATCTGGGTGTCATTGCGGCAGCGGCTGCTGAGCGAGATCGATGAAGATCTGTCGGCGCGGGCGGGGCAGTTCGAGCGCTATGTGATTCATGAGGCCGCGGAGGTCCCTGCCGTTCAGCTTACGGACGAGATGGAAGAGTTTTGTCAGGCGCTTCCGGTTTCGAGCTATTTGGAATTGCATGGGTCAAAGGGCTTTGAATTTCACTATCCCCTTGATGAAAACCGCGCGGCAAATCCACGGAACGGCGCGATGCGCACGATGAGCAGACATTTCACCGCTGCCGGTGAGACGTTCGATCTGCGGATCGGCGATTCGCTCGGGACCGTGCAGAATACGATGCGGCTGCTGGAAATATTGCTGTTCAGCCTGGTTCCGGTTGTGATCCTCATCGCTTGCGCGGGAGGCGCGTGGCTTAGCCGGCGAGCACTGAAGCCGGTTGACGACATCACGGCGGCGGCGCGATCGATCGGCATTGAGAACCTGTCGCAGCGGCTGCCGGCTCCGCAGACGGGGGACGAACTGCAGCGGCTGACGGAAGTCTGGAATACGATGCTGGGGCGTTTGGAGTCAGCCGTGAATACGCTGTCGCAGTTTGCGGCGGATGCTTCGCATGAACTACGGACGCCGCTGTCGGTGATCCGGACCAGCGCCGAGGTGGCTCTGCGGCGGGCGCGATCCGCCGAGTCGTATCGGGATTCGCTGGGGGAGATTGCGGAAGAGGCCGAGCGCATGACGCAGTTGGTGGAAGATTTACTGCTTCTTGCGCGGAGCGATGCGCAATCGGCTGCGATGCCTAAAGAGGCGCTCGATTTGGATGGTGTGGTGGAGGAAGCTTCGGCGCAATTGCGCGGGGTGGCGGATGCGCGGGGCATTCGGGTGGAATCCGCAGTGCAACTGGATCGACCTGCGATGGTCTCCGGAAATCGCACCGCGCTGCGCCGGCTGTTTCTGGTGCTGCTCGACAATGCCATTAAGTACTCGCATCCGGATTCTGAAGTTAAAATTGCGATTGCGCGGGAGGGGCAGAGCGTTGGAGTCGCGATTGAGGATTCGGGGATTGGGATCAGCGAAGCGGATCAGCGGCATATCTTTCAGCGGTTCTATCAGGCGGATCAGGCGCGGACGGATCGGGGGTTCGGGCTGGGTCTTTCGCTGGCGGAACGCATTGCGCGGGAGCACGGGGCCACGATAGAAGTGAAGAGCCAGGAAGGTGCGGGTTCGCGCTTTCTGGTGACCTTTTGGGCCGGCGTCGACCACGGATGAGAATCGGGATCGTCACCGTTTCTTTCAATCAGGCGAATTTTCTTCAGGAAGCTATCGATTCCGTTCGTGTTTCGGCACCGAATGAACTGAATTATGTGCTGGTGGATCCGGGCAGCTCGGATGGTTCATTGGCCGTTGTGGAACGCAACAGGGGGCGATTTGCGAAGGTCATTCTGGAAGCGGATCGGGGAGCTGCGGACGGGCTGAATAAGGGCTTTGCGGCGTGCGAGGCGGATGTTTTCGGGTATATCAATTCCGACGATCGGTTTGCCCCGGGCGCTTTGGATTTTGTTGCGGATTATTTTGCGCGGCATCCGGAGGTCGATCTTTTGCTGGGGGGAATTCGGATTATCGATGTCACGGGGAAGGCGCGGTTGCGCGGGCGTGCGCCGGACCGGATGGATCTAAGGAGATTTGTTTGCGGAGCTTGTTTTGCGTGGCAGCAGGCTACTTTCTTCCGGCGGGAATTGTTTGAGCGGACAGGTTTCAATCCCGCGAACCATGCTTGTTGGGACGGGGAGTTAGTGCTGGATATGGTTTTGGCCGGGGCTCGGATTGGATATACGGATACGGTCCTGGGGGACTTTCGGATTTATGGGGAATCGCTGACTGGTTCAGGGCGGCAGGCTTTGCTGGAGAAGGCAGAGATTTTGCGGCTTCGGGCCAAGGCTGCGGCGGGAGAGTACGCGCTTATGTCTCCTTTAGGCGAGAGACTGGCACGGATTCGATATAAATTCAGTTTGGCCCGCCACTGGCGCTGTTTGTTCCGAACTTAGGTCTGTTTGCTTCCGTATAATGGAGGGAGTTTTCGAATCTCATCGGGGAGGTTTTTCGATGCGTTCCTTTTTCCTGTGCCTAAGCGCTGCAGCAGGGGTGACAGCGGCCTCGGGTGCCACTAATTCCGTCACATTCTACAAAGATGTCATGCCGGTTCTTGAGAAGAACTGCCAGTCCTGCCACAGGCCGGGCGAAGCGGCGCCGATGTCTTTCCTCAGCTATGACAGCACGCGCCCGTGGGCCAAGGCGATCAAGACTGCCGTGCTTTCGAAGAAGATGCCGCCATGGTTTGCGGATCCGCATGTGGGCAAATTCTCCAATGACCGCACGCTGGCGCAGGGCGAGATCGACACCTTAGTCGCGTGGGCGGACGGTGGAGCGGAGGCGGGAAATCCAGGCGATGCACCGAAGCCGCTGACTTGGGTTGAAGGCTGGCGCATTGGCAAACCCGACATGGTGATCAAGATGCCGCAGGCGTTTTCGATCCCTGCCAAAGGAACGATTGACTATCAATATGTAATCATTCCGACCGGGTTTACGGAAGACAAGTTTGTGCAGCAGGCGGAAGCGCGGCCGAGCGATCCGAGTGTGGTGCACCACATTCTTGCGTTCATTCGCGAGCCAGGCAATCCGTGGCTGCGCGGGATGCCGAAAGGCGTTGCCTTCGTTCCGCGCGAGGAAATGGAAAAGGCCGCAGCGGCGAACGGGAAACGCCAGGGTGGCGGAGATGGCGGTGGCGGCGGGTTAGGCGATATGGTCGCCGGGTACGCGCCGGGCACTTTGCCGAACATCATGAAGCCTGGGCAGGCCAAGTTGATTCCGGCCGGTTCGGACATCGTGCTGCAGATTCATTACACGGCGACAGGCAAGGCCTCGATGGATACGTCTGAGGTTGGGGTCATTTTCTCGACATCGAAACCGACCGAACGGGTGTTGACGCTGGCGGCGACTACGACGGATTTCGCGATACCTCCGGGCGATTCGAACTATCGGGTTGACTCGGCGATCAAGCTGCAGGATGACGCGACACTGATCAATCTGCTTCCGCACATGCATTTCCGCGGCAAGGATTTCGAATATCGGGTGACCTATCCGAGCGGCGAAAAAGCCACGCTGCTGGATGTGCCGCATTACGACTTCAACTGGCAGCTGAGCTACGATCTGGCCAAGCCTCTTTTGCTGCCCAAAGGCACCGTGATCGAGTGCACGGCTCACTACGACAACTCGGCGAACAACAAGTACAATCCCGATCCGACCAGGGAAGTTCACTACGGTGAGCAGACCTGGGAGGAGATGATGTTCGGGTTCTTCGATGTGTCCGTGCCGCTGAACAAGACTGCTATGGAGCTGATGGTTCCGGAAGGCAGGAGACCGCAGCGGCCAGCCGCACTGGAATAGATTCAAATCTGATTAGTTGGAAATCAGGCAGGGCGGACTTGAGGGCACATTGAACGACCCTCAAATCCGCCCTGTCGTCGTTTAGAGTGGGTGTAGTGTTGTTTCGGACTAGTGCGCTTCTGTTTCTCTTCCTTGCCGGCTTATGCGGCCAGACTCCCGGTCAGGTTTTGGTTGTTGTGAACAAGCGGTCGGCCGTGTCAAGGGAGATCGGCGGCTACTACATGCACAAGCGCGGAATTCCGGAGGCTAATCTTTGCACGATTGATACTGCACCGGACGAGGAAATCACGCGTGCTGTTTACGAGAACGAAGTCGAGGCTCCGATTGGAAAGTTCCTGAAGAGCCATGGATTGCAGGAGCAGATTCTCTATATCGTGATGACCAGCGGCGTACCGCTCAAGGTATCGGGGCCGGGAGATGCTTATCGCGCCGAGGCCGCGTCGGTTGATTCCGAACTTACACTGCTTTATCAGAAGATGCGCGGCGCAAAGATTTCTCTCGCCGGTCCGGTGCCCAATCCGTTTTTTAAGCAGCGGGACACGCCGTTCCGGCATCCTTTGTTCCCGATGTATCTGGTGACCCGGCTGGACGGCTACACGCTGAGCGACATGAAGGGTTTGGTGGATCGGGCGCTGGCTGCGCGCAATACGGGGACTTTCGTGATTGACCTCAGAGGTTATGACGAAACGCCGGGCAACCAATGGTTGAAGACCACAGCGTTTCTGCTGCCGAAGGATCGCGTGATCATCGATGAGACGCCGAAGGTTTTGTCGGAGATCAAGAACGTGATCGGTTATGCCAGTTGGGGGTCCAACGACACGGACCGGAAAAAACGGTATCTGCATAATCACTGGCTGCCAGGCGCGATTGCGACCGAGTTTGTTTCGACGGATGCGCGGACTTTTCGTCCTCCGCCGGCGGATTGGGAAATCGGCACCTGGACGGATAAGGGCAGCTGGTATGCGGGTGCGCCTCAAACGCTGACTGCCGATTATGTGCACGAGGGCGTGTCTGGTGTCTCGGGCCAGGTGTACGAGCCTTATCTTTCGTACTGTCCGCGGCCTGATTTTGTGCTGCCGGCATACTATTCCGGACGCACGCTGGCGGAGAGCTTCTATATGGGACTTCCAGGACTGAGCTGGATGAATGTGGTGATCGGGGATCCGCTGATGCAGTTGAAGCCCTGATTAAACCGGGGGTTCGGTCTCTGTCTTTTCCGTTTTGTCCGTTTTTTCCACTACTATTGTGAACTTGGCCGCCATGGCGGCTAGTGCGCCTACAGCTGCGAGGACCGGGGCGAAGATCGCGCCCACGGCGGCGACCGTCACGGGGATTTCCATGAACGTGTGGCCTTCGTCATTCTTGATGATGATGCGGCGGACGTTGCCTTCGCGGATCAGGTTTTTTACGGTGTCGGCTAGTTGGCTGCCGAAGACTTTGATTTCTTCGAAGAATGTTTTCATTGTGGTTTCCTTAGATTAAATCTCTGGCTACTCTGAGGGGAAGCGTCACGAGTCCCCATACGAGAGCGAGCACTGAGCCTACGGCTATTCCTACGATTCGGAAGGGCAGGAGTAGTAGCCATACGATTGGGTAAAGCACCAGTGCGATCAGGGCCAGGGGCCAGCAGAGGACGAACAGGATGCACCAGATCAGGAATTTCAGCATCTCGATTCAGGATACGAAAACTGCCGCGTGGAAGTTCGCCTTTGAAAAGCAAGAACACCGGCGACAAGATCGCCGGCGCTACTGAGCAAGACCGCCGGTGGTACCGGATGTCAGGCTGTTCGCCAGTTTCGGTTGTCGCGGCGCATCAGGTCGTCGGCTTCTTTTGGGCCCCAGGTTCCGGCGGCGTAGTTCGGGAAAGCGCGTGCGGTAAGGGCTTTCCACACGTCGAGAACCGGCTCAACTACAGCCCAGCCTGCTTCCACCATGTCGGCGCGCTGGAAGAGCGTCGCATCGCCGATCATGCAGTCGTAGAGGAGGCGTTCGTAGCCCGTGCTGGATTCGGCGCCGAAATAGTCGGCGTATTGAAAGTCCATTGTGACTCCGCCTACGCGGACGTGCGCGCCCGGGATCTTGGCGCCGAAACTCAGGGAAATGCCTTCGTCGGGCTGGATGTGAAGCACGAGCAGGTTCGGCGTGAGCTTCTCGACCGGCGTGTCGCGGAACAGGACGAACGGGGCGCGGCGGAACTGGATGACGATTTCGGTTTCGCGCTTTGGCATGCGCTTGCCGGTTCTTATGTAGAAGGGCACATCCGCCCAACGCCAATTATCTATTTTCAGCTTCAGGGCAACGAAGGTTTCTACGTTTGAGTGCGGATCGACGAACTGTTCCGAGCGATAAGCAGGGACGTGCTCGGTCCCGATCACGCCTTCACCATACTGGCCGCGCACAGCGCGCGTGAGCACTTCTTCCTGCGCAAGAGGCTGGATGGCGTGCAGCACTTTCGACTGTTCGTCGCGAACCGCGTCGGCGTCGAATGAGATGGGCGGCTCCATGGCTGTGAGCGAAACCAGTTGCAGGATGTGGTTCGGTATCATGTCGCGCAGTGCGCCGGCGTGCTCGTAATAACCGCCGCGGCGCTCGACGCCCAGGCTTTCGGCGACGGTGATTTGGACGTGGTCGATGTAGCGCCGATTCCAGATGGGTTCGAAGATACCGTTGGCGAAGCGGAAGATCAGAATGTTCTGGACCGTTTCCTTGCCGAGGTAGTGATCGATACGGTAGATCTGGCTTTCCTTGAGGACCTGGCCGATTTCGCGGTTCAGAGCACGGGCGGATTCGAGATCGCTGCCAAAGGGCTTTTCGATAATGACGCGGCGCCAGTGTCCCCCCTCTTCCTTCATCAGGCCCTGGTCGGCCAGCTGACGGATAATTTCCGGGAAGAACCGGGGCAGAGTGGCGAGGTAATAAAAGACATTGTCCTGGGTATGATGCTTCGCGTCGAGTTCGGTGATTTTGTCTTTGAGCTTGCTGAAGTCGTCGGGGCTCTTGAAGTCGCCCTGCATATAGTAGGAGCTATCGGCCAGCCAGTCGCAGATTTGACAGCCCGCGGGCGCGCCGGCGTACTCGTGGATGTTGTCACGGACCAGTTTGCAAAAAGCGTCCTGAGTGAGATCGTCTTTTGCGAACCCCAGAATGGCGAATTCCTTGGGAAGCAGATTGGCACGCGCGAGGTTATAAAGCGCGGGGAGGAGTTTGCGCGTGGTGAGGTCGCCGGAAGCACCAAAGATCACCATGGTGCAGCGGTCGGCGACGCGACCGTGTTGTTCGCCGGTTTGGAGGGTTTCGGTTTGGATCATGTTTGGTCAAACCTTCATTGTGGGAGGGCGATTGGGAGAATGCAATCAGGGACATGAAGCTTAAAACATTTGTCATACTTTTGCTGGCCGGTTTTGCCGCGCAGGGGCAGGTGCCTCCACCGCCGCAGGCCCCTTCCAATGGACCGGCGCCGATCTTACGCCAGCAATTTCAAATCGATTACGGCGGAAGCGTTGCGCAGGGACAAGCGACGGCGGATACGTTGTCTTTGACATTGCTGGACGCGCTGAAACGCGGGTTGCAGTACAATTTGGGCGTTTTAGTGAACCGCGATGTGGTGGCGGCGGCGAAGGCCGAGCGGCGCCGCAGCCTCAGTGCGCTCTTGCCAAACCTGACAGTGGGCGCGATGCAGACTTCGCAGCAGCTGGATCTGGTGGCGTTTGGACTCAATGTGCCGGGCTTTCCCACGATCGTGGGGCCTTTCGGGTATCAGAACATACGGGCCTATGGGCAGGAGACTATTTACGACCGGCCTTCGCTGAAGAATTTGAAGTCGGCGGCCGAGACCCAGAAAGCAGCGGAGTTGACGGCTGACGAGGCGCGGAATCTGGTGGTGCAGGCGGTTAGTAACGCGTACCTTTCGGTGATTATCGATGCTGCCCGGGTAGACGCGATTCAGGCGGAGATCAATACGGCGCAGGCGCTTTTCGATCGCGCGGCGGATCAGAAAAAGGCTGGGGTGGTTCCGGGGATCGATGTGTTGCGGGCAGAGGTGCAACTGCGCACGGAGCAGCAGAGGATGGTCGCGCAGACCAATCAGGTGGAGAAGGACAAGCTGGTGCTGGCGCGGGCGATCGGTCTGCCTTCGGGGCAGGCATTTAGTTTGTTCGACCGGCTGCCTTTCGCTCCTTTGCAGACTTCGCGGGATGAGTTACTAAAGCAGGCGTATGACAACCGGCCGGATTTCCGGGCGGCGCAGGTTACGATGCGGGCGGCTCAGTTCGCGATCGATGCGGCGCGGGCGGAGCATTACTGGCCGTCCGTGGTGGTGCAGGCCGATTACGGAGACATCGGCAACACGCTGGCGGAATCGCACGGGACGTATTCGGTGGTGGCTGGTGTGCGGGTGCCGATTTATACAGGTGGCCGGAGTGCGGCGGATGTGGCTCAGGCAGAATCCGTTTTGCGGAACAGCAAAAATGCGATGGAGGATTTGCGCGGGCGGATTGATTTTGAGGTTCGGAATGCGCTTTTGGATTTGCAGTCGGCGGAGACGCAGGTTAATGTGGCCCGGACGAATGCGGATCTGGCAAATCAGACTTTGACGCAGGCGCGAGACCGGTTTGCGGCTGGGGTTACGGACACGATTGAGGTGGTGCAGGCGCAGCAGCTATTGGCTTCGGCTAATGAGAATTATATTGGGGCGCTTGGGGCGCATAATGCGGCTAAGATTGCTTTGGCTACGGCGGTGGGTGCGGGGGAGGAGCGGGTTCCTCAGTATTTGGGGCTGAAGTAAAGGCGCAGGCCAAAGGCCTCTACAAAGTCAGGCAGCGTGTTTCGATTTCTTTCGATTGGGCTTGTTTGCCAGACTTTTTTGCAGGGCTTCCATTATGTCTACTACGGGTCTGGCTTTTGGTTGATCGATCGCCGTGATCTTTTTGCCTTTTCGTTTTTGCTCGATTAGCTTTTCTACGTTTTCACGGTATTCGTCTTTGTATTGCTCGGGTTTGAACGGGCCGGCGAGTGCTTTGATTAGTTGCTTAGCGAGATCAATTTCCTTTTTGGGGAATTTCTTTCCGGCGGTTCTTTCACCCTTGTTGCTTTTGTGCAGTTCATTGACGAAGAACATGGTGTGCAGAACCAGTCCGTCCCCGGAGGGCCGGATGATGACGATGTTCTCGCGTCCGTGCATGGTTAGTTTCGCGATGGCTCTGTAGTCGGTTTCATTCATCGCCTCCCGCAGGAGCGCATACGGTTTGGCTCCTTGGGCCTCGGGGACTATGTACCAGGATTTCTCGAAAAAGATCGGATCGACTTCCTCAGATTTCACGAACTGGAGAATTTCCATCACGCTGGCGGTCGGCGGCGCCACCTTCTTCAATTCTGCGTCCTCAATTACGACATAGTGGCCTTTGTTGTACTCGTAGCCTTTGACGATTTCTTTCCGGCTGACTGGTTTGTCCTCTTCAGCGCAATACCAGACTTCCTTCAGACGTGAATTGTCTTTTTTGTGCAGCATATGAAAGTGCACAGATTCCGGCCTTGCGGCGGAGGCAAGGCCAACCGGGAACGAAACCAGACCAAAACTCAGATAACCCTTCCAGACGGTGGCAGGCATGGCGATAATGCGCCCTGCACGCCGCTTGCCAGTGGCGGGTGAGTTGCTCGCTTTCAGAGGGCGGCGTGGAGGGCGAAGTAAAAGGTGGCCCCTTCGCCGTCTCTGCTCTTCGCCCACATGCGGCCTCCGTAGCGTTCTACGATGCGCTGACAGATGGCGAGACCCAGTCCCGTGCCTGGATACTCGTCCTTGTGCAGGCGCTTGAACAGGCCGAAGATGCTATCGGCGTACTGCTGATCGAAGCCGATGCCGTTGTCGTGCACGGCCGTTATCCACTCGCCGTTTTTGTGTTCGGCGGTGATGTCGATGCGAGGCGCTTCCTCCGCCTTGCGGTATTTGATGGAATTTGAAATCAGGTTTTGGAAGACTTGCGCCAGTTGCGGGGCATCTCCGCGCACTAGGGGCAGACCTTCGGCGTGTATCACCGCGGCATTCTCTTCGATCCTGGTTTTAAGGATCGAAATCGCCTGTGCGAGCGAGATGGACAGATCCGCCGCGCCGCAACCGCGGCTTTCGATATGCACGGTGCGGGAGAAGGTGAGGAGGTCGCGGATGAGCCTCTCCATGCGGTGCACCCCCTGCCCGACAAAGCCGGCGTACAGATTGAGGTCCGCGTCAGTGCCATGGTCGCTGCCAAACCTTTCGCAAATCAGCTGGGTGTAAATGTTGACCATGCGCAGAGGTTCCTGAAGATCGTGGCTGGCCACCCAGGCGAACTCCTCGAGTTCGCGGTTGACACGCGTGAGCTCGTGGTTGGTGCGCTTGAGCTCGGAGTTATTTTCGGCCAGTTCGGAAAGCAATTCGCAGAGCTGGTACTGGCGGTGACGGGCACGGAGGGCCGCGCGGAGGCTGCTGGTTAGTGTTTCGGGGCGCAGCGGCCGCTCCAGCAGTGTAACGTTTGTGAGGGGTTCCAGCAGCTGGAGACGGTAACGGCTGAAACCGGTGGCAGCGCCGCCGGAAGTCATCACCAGAAGCGGGAAGTCGGACCATGGCGGCTGATGCCTCAGCTGCTCGGCTATCAGACTTACCGCCGCAGGCACCAGGGATTCGTCAGCGACGAGCGCAGCGCCCGCGCCTTCACCGATTTCCTGGCATAAGTCGGAAATGGATTTGCAGACCATCGCATGAAAGCCGGACGCAGTGAGCTCCTGTTGAATCAAAGCGCCATCACGCCCGTAGGGGGCGTGAACAAGGACCCGGTCGACGTGGACCCGCGGCGAAGAGCGACTAATCGGCGCGAGCATTCCCGTCCTTCAGGCTGTCATTTAACATCTGTGTCGATCCTGTGTAGACGGGTACGCCGGTTAAAATCCCGCGGAATGCAGAGAGGGCACTGCCGATTGAAACGCGGCCTTCGGCCATTTGAATTTCCCGAATCGTATCTTCGTGCGACCCGCTGCGCTTCTTGACTACGGAGACGGCTTTGCGAACGCGTCCCTCGGCTTCAAAGTAGCGGAACAGCATGACGTTGTCGGCAAGATAGCTAAGATCAACCGGCGAAGTCACGGTGGTTCCCATGAGGCCTGCCTGGGCAAGCACGAGAATAGTCAGCACGCCACGCTGATTGAGGAATCCGAGCAATTCATGCATCTGCAACGGAAGATGCTGCTCGCCGGGCATGGCATTGATGTAGCCATTGAGGCTGTCGATCACGACGACTTTGGCATCGAGTTTTTCGACGGTATCCCGGACGCGCTGGATAAATTCCCCGGGTGCAAGTTCCGCCGGATCGATCTGTTCCATGAGGAGCTTTCCCGAATTCAGATAAGGAACGGGGTCGAGGTCGAGACTGGCGCCGCGCTTGCAGGCAAGCTGGATCCATTCCTCAAACATGAATATGGCCGCGCACTCTCCACGGCGCGCGGCGGCGACGGCGTAACTGAGCGCGAGGGTAGATTTGCCCGAGCCCGCGGGACCCAGCAGGAGCGTACTGGTGCCGCGGTCGAGGCCGCCACCCCACAGGGAATCGAGTTCGGGGAGGCCGCTGGACGCATTGCCATACTGGCATTCATTCCGGTGCTCGGCGGCGACCAGGCGAGGAAATACAACCACGCCTCCGGTAGCTATCGTGTAGTCGTGATAGCCTTCGCGATAAGTCGAGCCGCGCATTTTTGCGACCTGCAGGCGGCGCCGTGTACGGCCGTACTCGCGGAAGACTTTCTCCAGCATTAACACGCCGTGGGTAATGCTCTGCAATTGCAAATCGTGCGCTGTGGCGGTTCGGTCGTCGAGGAGAAGGGACGTGCAGTTCCGGTTCGTAAAATACTGCTTCAGCGCGAGAACCTGGCGGCGATAGCGAAGCGAGTCGCGTGCGAGAAGGCGGATCTCGGAGAGCGAATCGATGACGACGCGAGTCGGCTGCAGGCGCTCCACCTGTGCGAGGATGCTCTGCATGGTGTCTTCAAACTCGACATCGGAGGGGTGGAAAGCGGAGTACTGATCGTTGGGGCGAAGGCTGTCCTCGCTGGGTACGAATTCGTAGATGTTGATTTTTTCGATATTCCAGTGATGGGACCGGGCGACTTTCTGGATCTCGCGCTCGGACTCGGATAACGTTACATAAAGTACGCTCTCGCCCTGGCGAACGCCTTCCATTAGAAATTGCAGGCCAAGGGTGGTTTTACCTGCGCCTGGCTCACCCTCGATCAGGAAAACATGACCGCGCGGGAAGCCGCCATTGAGCACATCATCCAGGCCGGGACAGCCTGTCGAAAGTATTTTGTCGTCCGAAACTTGAATCTCTTGCATAAGTTCATACGCGGACCCAGGCGTATGCTTTGGCACTTGAGCAATTCGGATGCCAGGAATTGTAATAAAAAGCGAGACGGACGGCGGGCAAGCCGCTCGCGGGTTGGGTTGATAGACAGGCGGAGTGGGCAGCTTCGAAGTAAGCCCAACCGGCGTGGCCACGGGCGTAGCCGCATCGGTCGACTTATCCCCGGACAAGACCGGGCATGCTACTTCGCCTCTGGTCGAGATCGCCGGCGGTACCGGGTTAGCGATTGCTAACAGGGTTCTGAGTGGGGTCGCAGGTTACACGCCAGCGGGCAAGACCGCCAGCGCCACTGCGGTACCTGGTTAGCGGGCGGCTAGTAAGGCTCGGAGGCGGCGGGCCCTTTCGGGGGCTCGCAGCTGACGCAGCGCTTTGGCTTCGATCTGGCGGATGCGTTCGCGCGTGACGTCGAACTCCTGGCCGATTTCTTC
>Ga0182030_10020705_pt1 | contig 12382 bp, 12 predicted proteins | sample 812S3MmetaG_FD_121299 | JGI IMG/M metagenome (GOLD analysis project Ga0182030, IMG submission 121299) | Permafrost microbial communities from Stordalen Mire, Sweden - 812S3M metaG (Illumina Assembly) | ecosystem: Environmental > Terrestrial > Soil > Wetlands > Permafrost | place: Sweden... | reverse complement strand
GGTGTCGTAGAGCTCCCACCTGTCGTCGTCGAAGGCGGGCATCTCAGCTGCCACCCACGGGATGGAGTGTCGGGTGACCGCGGTCCAACCGTTGTGGTAGATCCCGCGGTTGCAGACGATCTCGAAGTACTGGGTCTCATGGCGGCCCGATGCCTCGGGGTCGTCGAAGCAGTAGCGCATGCTCACCCCGTGCAACGGCATCTGTTGGATGCCGTTGACGAACGTCGGGGCCGCGATACCCGCCGCGTCCAAAATGGTGGGGGCGATGTCGGTTACGTGATGGAACTGGTGGCGGGTCTCGGCCGTGGCCGCGAAGCCGGCCGGCCAGTGGGCCACCATCCCGTTGCGCGTCCCCCCGAAATGCGAGGCCACCTGCTTGGTCCACTGGTAGGGGGTACAGGTCGCATGGGCCCAGCCCACGGCGTAGTGGTTGTTGGCCGACGGCGTCCCGAACTCGTCGATGTGCGCCTTGAGGAATTCGGTCGTCTCGAGGTCCATGCTCTGGTTAAAGACGAGCAGCTCGTTGAAGGTGCCGTGCGGGGTCCCCTCCGCGCTGGCCCCGTTGTCCCCGACCAGATACAAGACGAGCGTGTTGTCGAGGATCTCGAGTTCTTCGAGCGCCCCGATGAGGCGACCCACATGGTGGTCGGCATGTGAGAGGAATCCGGCGAACACCTCCATTTGGCGCGCCAAGACCGGCCGCAAGTCGTCGTCGATGTCGTCCCACGACGGGATCTCGGCCGGTCGAGCCGTGAGCTCGGCGTCGGCCGGGATGACCCCGAGCTCCTTTTGACGCGCGAACGTCTCTTCACGCAGCACGTCCCATCCTTCGTCGAACGAACCGCGGTAGCGATCGATCCATTCCTTCGGGACGTGGTGGGGGGCATGGGTGGCGCCGGGGGCGAAGTAGGCGAAGAACGGCTTGTCCGGTGCCAACGTCTTTTGCTGGCGAATCCAGGCGATGGCCCGATCGGCCAGATCCTCGGTGAGGTGGTACCCCTCCTCGGGCGTCTTGGTCGGCTCGATGGGGGACGTCCCTTCGTAGAGCCCTGGGTACCACTGGTTGGTGCCACCACCGATGAAGCCGTAGAAGTACTCGAACCCGCTCCCGGTCGGCCATTGGTCAAACGGTCCGACCGGGCTGTTCTCCCACATCGGGACTTCGTGGCACTTGCCGAACTGGGCGGTGGAGTAACCGTTGAGCCGTAGGGTCTCGGCCAGCGGGGCGGCGGCCTTGGGCCGAATCGAGTTGTACCCCGGAGCCGAAGTGGCGAGATCGGGCACGGCCCCCATGCCCACACTGTGGTGGTTGCGCCCGGTCAGCAGCGCCGCTCGGGTCGGGGCGCAAAGGGCGGTGGTGTGGAATCGGGTGAAGGTCAGACCGCCTGCGGCCAGCCGCTCAGCGGTGGGCGTGGCGCAGGGCCCCCCGTACGCGCTCGAGGCGCCGAAGCCGACGTCGTCGAGGAGCACCAACAAGACATTGGGGGCACCCGCGGGCGGCCGGAGCGGCTCGATGGCCGGAAACGACGTATCGGGGTCCTTCGCGTCGTAGGTGGTGACCCCGACGTGGAGTGCGTCGGGGATGGGGAGGTTGGCGCGTGAGCGGTCAGTCGGCATTGGGCAGATCTTTCGACGATGTGTAAGTCGACAACTTTATGGTGGGCCGGCTTGGATGAGACTTCGGTCTCAGCGTGGAGGTTCGGGGATTCGTAAAGCCCGAGACGGGCCGACCGCCGGTCACGTTCGTCCGCTCGACAATGACGATCTCGCCACCACCGCCAAACGATGTCCGGTCGAAGAGGCGCGCGCCAGATCGGGTACTCGCGCTGCGGTACACGATGTCCATGCGAGGCCTCCCGGGTGCGCCACTCCAAGGTGTCCAACGTTCACATGGTTCGCACCCTGACCAGAATCGGTGCGTAACCTAATTACGCCTGGAGTCGCTGTCAACACATGGGTTGAGGTGTGGTGTCGGGCCGCACGCCGGGGACAAGGAGATCTCGCGGCATTGGCGCGGCGCGAGCTGTGTGGCGTCGCACTCGCTGCGGCCTGCGGTGGTCCGGATCGATGCGACCACGGTTCGTCGTCGCGCCCCGAGTTCGACCTCGTCGTCGAGGGGGAGCTATTTCTCCGGGCGCTCGGCCCGAGTCGACGGGAGCGCCTCGCCGGTTTCGAGCAGGGATTTGAGGCTGGACAAGAACACCGGCCAGCCGTTGCGCACCATGGTTACCGCCGTGCTCCCGGGTTCGAAGTCATCATGGACGACGGTCAGTTTGACCATGTCCCCAACTGGCTCGAGGTCGAAGGCGACCCGTGATCGCCGCTCAGCGGCGAGTTTGGCGAAGACTTCTTCGCCGATGCGTTCTCTCAGCTCGGGCGTAAAGGTGTGCCAGGTGTAGGCGAGCCTGCGGAAAGGATCGGATTCGAGCACGATCTGTGCTGGGTCCGAAATGATGATGCCGTGGTTGTCCCAGATCATGGGCGAACCAACGCTCCAGTCCGTCTCGAAGGTGGTCTGCCACCACCGGGCGGTAAACGAAGGCTCGGTCAGCGCCTGCCACAATCGTTGGGGCGTGGTCTTGATGTACGTCGTGTAGACAAATTCTGGTTTCTCCATTGTCGCTTCCTCCAGTGCTCGTTTGAGGTCGAAGAGGGCTTGGACCCGTTCACGGTCGTAGCGGTTGATCCAACGTTCGGCGATCTCGTTAATGGGCGCCGCATTGAGGTAGTGGAGCTTCTCGCGGCCGCGTCGGATGGTCGTGACGAGGTTGGCCGCTTCAAGGATGGCCAGGTGCTTGCTGACCGATTGGCGGGCCATCTCGAGACCTTCGGTGAGCTCGCGCAGGTTCTGCCCGTTACGGGCGTTGAGACGATCCAACAGTTGGCGGCGACTCGGGTCAGCGAGTGCCTTGAAGACGTCGATGGTGTTCGGTGCCGCCTCGGTGCTCAGAACTTCAAGTCCTCGGGGAAGGGGGTGCCCTGGCCCGACTCGACCAAGTGCTTGAGGCTCAAGATGAAGTAGGCCCAACGGGCAGAGCAATGGGCCATGAACTCGCTCGGGCTCCGCCAGTTGGCGTGGGTGAACAGCACGACGGTCTCGTCGTCCATTTTTGTGAGGTCGAAGGAAAGTTCGGTGCCGACCCACTCTTCGGCGCCATCGACGCAGGTCCAGCCGACATGCCCGCTCGGATCGAGACGCGTCACCTCCATGACGGCGGCCGGTTTGCTCTGACCGAAGTAGAACTCGATTGTCGAGCCCTCCTTCGACTCACCTTTGACGCCGCCGCGGGTCCACCAATCCGATATTCCCTCGGTGGTGGACACCGCCTCGTAGACCCGTGCGAGCGGGGCGGAAATCTCAACCCGATGCCTGATGTCGACCATTGGACCCTCCTGTGGCTTCTTTCCGATGGGGCGGCGGAGCCGCAATATGCAGCCATTCGGATCCCTAAAGAATATGCAGACAAATGGCTGCCTGTCAACCGGGAGGTGTCCTGGGTACCCCCGGATCCATGGCGAGCGAGCCAGTGTCCGCAGGTCGCGATGGTGAAGGTCGCGACTGTGGCGGTGTGTACCTCGTGACGACGCCCGTGGGGAAGCGCGGCGCCATGATTCGTGCGGGCCAGGGGAGCGGGCCCCGGGCTCGGGGTGCAGTGAGCCAAGCCGTGCGCGCCTTGGACCATCGCGCACGGGGCCCGCTCGCCCGAGTCCACTCGGCGAACTGGGCCCGAGAACGTTTAGGTGTTCGGTCCGGCCGGGCTCTTCGCCAACAACACGGTGACGCCTGGGAACTCGGGTGCGGCGCGCCAGCGCTCGAGGTACCCGACATATTCGAGCAGGCTCTCCGCGTAGACGAGGTTGCGAGCTGCCTTGGCGTCTGGGGCCTGCAGTTCGCTGTTGTAGAAGCTGGGCGTGCAGAACCTGACGTAGCGGGCGCCGCCGCCGGCGGCGCCGTAGAGCACCTTGAGCCATTCCTCCTCGGCCGCTTCTTGCGGCTCGATGGCCTCGATGCCCCGCTCTGCGCAGGCCTCGACGATGTGCGCCACATGCTTGGCCGATTCAGAGAGCAGGTGCATGAAGTTCGTGCCGAAGCCACCTTGGACCAAGCCGATCAGGAGCAAGTTGGGGAACCCGCTCGCCAGAACCCCGTGCAGGGTGTGGGCGCCCTCGGACCAGCGCTGCGAGAGCGTGATCCCGTCACGGCCCATTGGATCGAAGCCAATGCGTTGGTCGAGGTCGGTGGTGACCTCGAAGCCCGAGGCGAAGATGAGCAGATCGACGGGGTACTCGACGCCGCCGACGACCGGACCGGCCTCGGTGATCTGGTCGACCCCGCGACCTTCGGTGTCGACCAGGTGGACATTGGGCCGGTTGAAGGCTCCCAGGTAGTCATCGTGGAAGCAGACCCGCTTGCAGTTCTTGCCCCAGTAGGGCTTGAGCCGCTCGGCGGTGTCGGGATCTTCGACGATGTCGTCGATGCGGCGGCGGATTGCTTGCATGGTCTCGAAGTCGGATCGCTCGAGCGCCTCGCCCTCCTCCTCGGATCCCGGCAGCTTCTTGGTGTCGACCCACATGACTTCGGTCCAGCCGTCGCCGACGAGGTCCACGTCAGGCTGGGCGCCGGTCACCGCCTGGGTGAAGTTGACGATCCGCTCTTGCTGCCAGCCGGGCTTGAGGTTCTTGAACCACTCGACGTCGGTGGGGGCCTGGTTGCGCACGCCCACAGCTGCCGGCGTGCGCTGGAAGACGTAGACCTCCTTCGCGAAGCGGGCCAACTGCGGCACCACCTGGACGGCGGTGGCGCCGGTGCCAACGATGCCGACGCGCTTGTCGGCCAGCTTGTCCATTGGCTCGGTGGGGCTCCCCCCGGTGTAGTCGTAGTCCCAGCGGCTGGTGTGGAAGGCCTTGCCGGCGAAGTCTTCGATGCCGGGAATTCCCGGCAGCTTGGCCTTGTGCAAGATGCCACCGGCCACCACCACGAAGCGGGCCGACAGCTGGTCACCGCGGCTGGTCGCGACCTGCCAACGGCGAGCGTCCTCGTCCCACTCGGCCCCCGTCACGTCACTCTGGAAAAGCGCGTGCGGGTAGAGGTCGAACGTGCGCGCCAAGAGCTTCGCGTATTCGAAAATCTCCGTGGCGCTGGCGTAGCGCTCCGTCGGCATGAAGCCGGTCTCTTCGAGGAGCGGCATATAGGTGTAGGACTCGACGTCGCACATGCAGCCTGGGTACCGGTTCCAATACCAAGTGCCGCCGAAGTCACCCGCCTTTTCGACAATCCGAAAATCGGTGATCCCGTGCTTGGTGAGGTCGATGGCCGTGAGCATCCCGGCGAATCCGCCACCGACGATCACGACGGTGGTCGCTTCGACCACCGGGTCCCGGGTGAAACCCGGTTCGACGAAGGTGTCCCGATCGAAGGCTTCGAATTCGGCCTTGAGCTCATGCCATTGGGCCATGCCGTCGGGCCGGATGCGCTTTTGCTGTTCTAGGCGGTATCGCTCGCGCAGCTCCTCGATCGAGGGCTCGTGCGCGCTGGTGTCCTGCTCCATGGATGCCGACCTTTTGTTGTGGACCGGTCGTCCCGACACGGTCAGTCCTGACGTCACGATTCTGACACGCGCACCGATGGGCCAAAATTTCACCGAGGTGCGTGGAGCGTTCCCCGGCGACGTCGAGGACACCCGAGGATCGGTCGTCCTCGCATGGTCACGGGCGGCGAATCGTGGTCAGTCGTCGGGGAGGGCAGCGAAATCGCGCTTGGCCTTGCGGTACCACGACATTCCCGACAAGGGGTGTTTCCACCGGCCCTTCATCTCTTTGAGGGCGGTCTCGTGCACGACATCACCCTGGGCGACAATCTCTTTGAGATGCCGGTCTTGCGCCTTGATGACTTCGTCGGCGGTGGTGCCGTGGTGCGCGACGTCACACGGTCCACCCAACTGCGTACAGGTCATTGTCTTCATTGATGTCCTCTCTCTTCACCACGCGGTCCCCCCAAGGCGACAAGGCGCGCCCGGTGGGTGATCGCGATCGGTCTTGGCTCGGCGTGAACCGGGCATCTGGCGTTGGTCACGTCAGGACTGCGCGATGCGCACGAGGTTGCCCGAGGGGTCCCGAAATGCGCAGTCACGCGCCCCCCAGGGCTGGGTGGCGGGTTCGGCGAGCACCTCGGCACCCGAGGCGCGGACCTTCTCGAAGGTGGCGTCGAGGTCGTCGGTTGCAAAGATGGCGGCTTGGAGCGAACCTTGGGTGACCAAGGACAAGAGGGCATCGCCTTCTGCTTGGGAACGACCGCCGTGGGGCTGGAACAAGACGATGTCGAGCGCTTCGCCCGGTGCGCCAACGGTGACCCAACGGAACCCCTCCGATGCGACATCGGCGCGAACTTCAAGGCCGAGCGCGTCGCGGTAGAAGCCGAGCGCGGCATCGGGGTCGTGCACGGGAATGAACATGGCCGAAACCGAAATTGTCATTCGTCCACCATAAGACGAGCGCAAACGAAGTGCTTCTCCATTCCTGCTCGATGCGAGAGGGGACAACGAAGCGTGCGTCCGTCCCTCAGTGATGCCCGCTCGACTCCATCGCTGGCGCGTGCGGGTTCGATGACGAGCGCTGCGGGCGCGCCGCGAACTTGGTCACGCACGATGGAATGACCTCGAGGTCGCGGTGGTCGAGGGCGCGGTACTGCGTCGGGGTCATCCCGACGATCTCGCTGAAGCGCGAACTGAACGAGCCGAGCGAGGTGCACCCGACCCCAATGCAGGTCTCTGTCACCGACGCGCCCGAGCGCAACAACGCCTTGGCACGCTCGATGCGCCGCGTCATGAGATAGGCGTAGGGCGTCTCGCCGTAGGCCGCGCGAAATTTGCGCGAAAAGTGTGCGGGTGACATGTGGGCGCCACGCGCCATGGCGGGGACATCGAGGGGCTGTGCGAAATCTCGATCGATGAGATCGCGGGCCCGGCGCAAATGCACAAGGTCGGTGATCTCTTCGGCTTTCATGCGACGACGGTAGCGGACCCGATGGCCATCGATGCATCGAAGAGGGGCTGCAGCGGTCGTGACATCGACGAGCAACGGTGCTCCACGCGTGCGCACGGCAAGCCGCGTCAACCTCCCGACACGGCCTCGACGACCGCGATCGGCACCGATCGGGAGGTGCGTGCTGATCACGGCTTCTCCTCGCACTGGTCGGTTCGCATACGCTGCGGCCCTATGACCAGTGCTGCTTCGCCTCCGCCCGTCCAGCCCGCCTCGGGCCTCTTGCACGACAAGGTCTGTGTGGTTTCTGGAGTTGGTCCCGGACTCGGCCGCCGGGCCGCCCTTGCCCTGGCCGCCCATGGGGCCACTTTGGTGCTCGGGGCCCGGCGCCAATCTTCACTCGACGAGGTGCTCGCCGAAGTTGAGGGGCTCGGGGCCAGAGCCATTGCCGTCCCGACCGACATCACCGACCCCGACCAATGCGCTCGATTGATGGCGAGTGGGACCGAGGCGTTCGGGGGCATCGATGTCTTGGTGAACAACGCGTTCCGTTTCGACGCCTTCCAGACCTTCGAGCAGGTGGATCTCGCCCATTGGAAGAAGATCATGGACACGAACCTCTTTGGGTCACTCCAGATGACCAGGGCGGCCCTGCCGTCGATGCGCGCACGAGGTGGGGGATCGGTGGTGATGGTGGCTTCGATGGTGACCCGTCAGCCCCAACCGGTCCAAGGCGGCTATGCCATCTCCAAAGGAGCGTTGCTCACCGCCACCCGGGTTCTCGCCTACGAACTCGGACCATCTGGGGTCAGGGTCAATGCGGTCGTGCCGGGGTGGATGGCCGGTCCGTCGGTCGACATGTACATCGACATGACCTCTGGGGCGAGAGGGGTGTCCAAGCAGGTCATCGCCGACGAGCTGGACGCCCGGGTGCCGCTCGGGCACATCCCGAGCGACGAGGAGGTCGCCGGCACCATTGTCTATCTGGCGTCGGACCTCTCTTCGGCCATGACCGGCCAGGCCCTCGACACCAATGGCGGGGAGATCTTCACCTAGCGCCCGGCCGGTCGTCACGGCCGAATCGGCGTCGTGACGGGGGGTCGCCGCCGAGCCGAGTGCTCAGGCGGGATCGAATTGGTCGGGCTGCCCGGATTTGAACCGGGGACCTCTGCGTCCCGAACGCAGCGCGCTAACCAAGCTGCGCCACAGCCCGTCCGCTCCCAGTTGGAAGCAGGCCAGCAACCTTAGCCGCCTGCCTCGGGCTGCTCTCGAGCGTCCTCGTCCCCCTCCGGATCGTCGAGCGCAGTGGCCACCACCTGGGCCACCCGGCGCTTGTCCATTTCGACGACCCGCAGGTCCCAGCGGCCCACGACGACGTGCTCGCCCTCGGCGGGGATGTGGCCGAACTTCTCGAAGAGGAGGCCACCGAGGGTGACGTATTCGCCATCGGGCACGTCCATCGACAGTTGCTCGCGCACCTCGTCCATGTTGGTCTGACCATCGAGCAGCCACCGGGTGGCGTCGACGCGGACAATGGTCGGATCGTCGTCGCGATCGAATTCGTCGGCCAGGTCACCGACCAACGGCTCGAGCAGGTCTTTGATGGTGAGCACCCCGGCCACCCCGCCGTACTCGTCGACCACGATGGCGAAGGCTCTGCGATGGCGCCGCATGTCGGCGAGCGCTTCGAGCACTCCGAGCGACTCGGGGAGGACATAGGGCTGGCGGACCTTGCGCGAGATTTCGAGCGGGCTCGGGTCGGTGGCGTCTCGGGCCGAGGTCCCGAACGGACCGGTGCGGAAGATGTCATTGACGAAGAGGATCCCGATCAGGTCGTCGAGGTCGTTATGGACTACCGGGAAGCAGCTGTGACCCGACGTGCGGACGGCCCGCGCGATGTCGTCGGCCTGGACCGGAATGCTCAGCGCGGTGACATCGACCCTCGGGGTCATGACTTCGCGCACATCCATGACCCGCAGGTCGGCCAGCGCGTCGATGATGATGCGCTCTTGCTCGGTGGCATCGCCTCCGGCGGATAGGTGGGGGTGGGCCTCGTTCGACGCCCCGCTCATCCGGCGCCAGGGCCGTCGGGACTTGCGGGGCGGTTCAGCGCTCGATGCGGACTCTGCCTTGGTCGACACGCGGTGCCGTCTCAGCTCGGCGGTTTGTCGCCTGCTGGGAGTTCTGACCCGGCACTGACGAGCACGGGCACGGGGGAAAACGAGGAGTCGGCGTAGGTGCCGTCGTCGAGCAGGGCCTGCACCGCCCGACGCAGACGCAATGGGTCGAGCGGTTTGACCAGCCATCCTTCGGCGCCCGAGCGCCGGGCCAAGAACACGTCGGGCCGGCGATCCAAGAGCATGAGGACCGGGATGTGATCCAAGGCGTCATAGGACTCTTGGAGACGCAGTTCCAAGGTGACCGCCATTCCGCCCATGTTGCCCATCTGCATGTCGACGATGACCAGGTCCGGTGACTCGTTGGTCACAAAGGCAATGACCTCGGGCCCAGAGCGCACGGCTTCGACGGTCACGTCGGGGCCGCTGATGACGGCCTCGACTTCACGTCGCAGTGTCGGCGCGTCACTCGCGACCAGGATGGTCTGCACGGTGGCGAGACTATCGGACCCGGGTCACGAAGCGGTAGCCGACGAATGCATCGGCCTCAGGCGCCGGGCCCTTCAGAAAAGAGGTGGTCGGCCGTTCGCTCGAGACCGGCCACGTCGTGGACATCGCGACCGAAAAGTGGGACCCGGCCGACCGGTGCGGGTGCGAGCTGGGCGGCGAGAGGTCCAATGGCCTCCTCTTCGCGTGCCGCCAGCTCGTTGAGTGATGCGAGGTTCGCCTCGAGGGCGGCCAGATCCCCCGAGGCGCTGGTGGTGACGCCCGACGCGCCCGGGGATCCGAACGAGGGCTGCATCCGGTTCACCACCAAGGCGGCCGGCGCCACGTCGCGCTCGGCCAGCTTGGCGGCGAAGAAGGAGGCCTCGCTCAAGGAATCGGGCCGGGCCGACGTCACCAAGACATAGGCGGTCGATGGGTCAGAAAGCAGCTCGCGCACCGCACCGGCCCGGGTCCGGAACCCTTCTTCCATGCCCCCGAACGCCTGGAAGAACCCGATCGCGTCCTCGACGATCTCCGCACCCGCCACCTTGGAGATCGTCCGCAACAACGCTTGGGTGGCGACCCCGATGGCCCGCAACGACACCCGAGTCGGGACCAGCAGGGCCCGAAACAGTCGATTCTCCAAGAATCGGGTGAGACGGCGGGGCGCGTCGAGCAGGTCGAGTGCATTGCGGGTGGGGGGCGTGTCGACCACCACGACATCGAACTCGGCCGAGTCGACCAGCTCGTAGAGCTTCTCCATCGCCATGTACTCCTGGGTACCCGACAACGCGCCGGCCAGGTTCTGGTACAGCCGGTTGCCCAAAATTCCTTCGGCCTGCTCGGTGGTCTCGGCATGGCGGTGCACGAGGTCGTCGAAGGTGCCCTTGGTGTCGAGCATGAGGGCAAAGAGGTGCCCGGGCCAGTCTCCTTGGACCTCGGTCGGCACGTTGGCCAGCGACTCGACCCCCAGCGAATCGGCCAGCCGGCGCGCCGGGTCGACGGTCACGACACACGAACGCCGTCCCGCGCGCGCGGCCGCCAGGGCGATCGTGGCCGAGATCGTGGTCTTGCCGACCCCGCCGGACCCACAGCAGATGATCACCTTGCGCTGCTCGGCCAGCGCCGCCAGCTCGTTCACGAATCACTCATCGCCGCAATGGCGTCAGCTAGGGCGAGGGAGAGGGACTCGGTCTCGGCTGGACCGATGGACTCGACGTCGAGCAGGGGCACCAACAACTGGGGAAGGGGGAGTTCTTGGGCCAGCCGGGCGATCTGTTCGCTCGAGAGCGCATGGCGCTGGAGCCGAAAACGGCGCGCCGCTTCGAGGGCTTCGAGGGAAGTCGCGTCCAGCGGTTCGCCGACGCTGGGGCCTTGTGCCGCGGCCACCTCTTGGGCTGGTCGATAGAGCCCGACCGGCTCGGGGTCACACGAGTTGACGATGACGGGTCCGAGCTGCACGCCCGCCTTGTCTTCGAGCAGGTAGGCCGACTCGATGGTCTCAGAGACCGGCATCTCTTCGGGGAGGGTCACGAGCATCACCCGGCAGCGCTGCGGGTCGTCCAAGAAGTCGACTACCTCTTGGGCCTGGCTGCGCAACGGGCCGCCGCGGGCCGCGCTGACCAGGCCTGACGCCGAGGTGAGAAAGGTGATGGCGTGCCCGGTGGCCGGGGCGTCGACGACGATGAGGTCGGCCACCCGGTCCCGTTCGAGCTGTTTGATCTTGCCCAGGACCAGGACGTCGCGTATCCCGGGGATGGCGGTGGCAACCACGTCGACGACCCCAGAAGAGACCAGGCGCTTGGACACCCGTTTGAGCCCGTGGTCGATCAGGTACTCGACCAGGGCATCGTCGGGGGTGATCCGCCGGGCCCGCACGGACCCATGCCCCCCGTCCTTTGGGTGGACCAGCTCCACTTCGTCGTAGCCGAGGTCGTCGGCGAATCCGAACGCCCCGGTGATCCCCGACTTTCCCTCGAGCTCGACGATCAGGACCGATCTGCCCGCCGAGGCGGCCAACGACGCGACGGCTGCGGTCATGGTGGTCTTGCCCACGCCGCCCTTGCCGGCGACGATCAGAACGTGGCTTTGCGCAACGAAGCTCGGCACGTCCATGTCGGTCGAATCGTAGTTGGACCGATGGCCGCCTAGAACGTGACGGCGAGAAATTTCCTGGTCAGAGGCCTTGAATGCGAGCCGTAGTCGGGGATAGCTTGGCTTCGTAGGGGGACTGATCGTTCCCATTCCGGGGGGTTACATGCGCCAGTCACCAGAGATGTGGCAAGCCAAGGCAGCTTGCAGAGGGCCGCAATCGTGGGCGTTCTTTCCGCCTTCGCACGCTGAGCGGAAGGAAGAGAAGGCGACCAGGGAGTTACGGGCCAAAGCGATTTGTCGCGAGTGCCACGTGCGGGGGGACTGCCTCGAGTACGCCATCCGAATCAGAGAGCCCCATGGCATCTGGGGCGGGTTGAACGAGGTCGAGCGCAAAGTCGTGCTCGACCGTCGAGCCAGCTAACTCCCCGACACCGGCTCGGACTTCACCCCGAGCTTGTCGCTCGCCGCGCTCACCCCGCGGCTGTGGCACACCGCCGACGGTTGGTCTTTGGTGACCGAGCAAATCGCTGCGGTGATCTGATTGGCCGACGCGGCGATCGATTGGGTGATCGGACTGGTCGGGATGGTGAGGTCGCCCACGATCGCGGACTGGGACAGTCCCGCCAGGATCGAGGGCGAGAAGTTCGAACCGACCAAGACGTAGCGGTTGGCGACGTCGAGGAGGGGGAAGGTCGACCCCGTCG
>Ga0182030_10020702_pt1 | contig 12383 bp, 10 predicted proteins | sample 812S3MmetaG_FD_121299 | JGI IMG/M metagenome (GOLD analysis project Ga0182030, IMG submission 121299) | Permafrost microbial communities from Stordalen Mire, Sweden - 812S3M metaG (Illumina Assembly) | ecosystem: Environmental > Terrestrial > Soil > Wetlands > Permafrost | place: Sweden... | reverse complement strand
ACCGCCACCGCCTTTGCCACCGTGTCCGCCGCCACTGCCGCTATTACCGCCGCTATTACCGCCGCCATTACCGCCGTTTCCGTGACCGTCTCCGCCGCCACAACTACCGTCGCCGCCTTTGCCACCATGTCCGCCGTTACTACCGCCGCCGTTACCGGATCCGCTCCCACTGCCGCTGTTTCCAGATCCGCCGCCGCTTCCGCCATGACCGCCATCGCCTCCGTCACAGCTGCCACCGTTGCCGCTGCCGCCGTGACCGCTGCCGCTGCTGCCGTTACCGGATCCGCCGCCGCTTCCACTATGACCACCATCGCCACCGTCACAGTTGCCACCGTTGCCGCTGCCACCATGACCGCTACCGCTGCCGCCGTTCCCGTATCCGGAACCGCCGCCAGTGCCACTTCCGCCATGACCACCATCGCCGCCATCACAGCTGCCACTGTTACCGCTGCCACCATGGCCGCTGCTGCCCGATCCTGAGCCACTGCTGCCCGAGCTTGTTCCACCACCGCTGCCGTTACCGCTGCTGCCGCCACCGCGATTAGTGCTGCCACCATCGCAGTTGCCTCCGCTGCCGGTTCCAGCGTGTGCTGAACCGTTTTTATTGTTACCCCAGCCAAAGATTGACCAGATGCCGCCGCCGCTATGTCCTTCGCTACAATTGCTACCAGAGCCCGAGCTACCATGGCTTCCGCCGCTACTGCCACTATTGCTGCTACCGCCACCGCTGACATGTACAGGTGGGGCGCAGCTTGTCGAGCCAAACGAATTGCCTGGTGCCAGAGCGACGAGCTGACCTTCTTCGCATTGTTCGTTGTGTAACATGGGTGTTGGTGTCGGTAAGGCGTTAGCGCAGCTGTTTTGGCTGTTATTAACCGAATGAATCACTCCGTTTGGTCCAATAAATTCGACTTTGCATCCTGCGGTGACAACTCCATGTTCATTTAGATAGACATAGCCGCGCAGGTTGGGCGTAAGTGCTGAATTGTCTTTGCCCGTGCCTTTGTGCTTCTGGTCTGACGAGCTGCCGCCATTGCTGCAGTTACTGCTGTTCGAATTGTTGAGGGCGCCACCGCTATTGGTGCCGCTATTGCTGCAGACCACTGAGTTGCTGTTGCCACCATTACAGCTGACGTTATTGCTATTCGAGTTGCTTGAGTTTGAACCTGAACTCGAGCTGGAGCCTGAATTTGAACAGAAGACTGCGGACTCAGCGCTTTGCGAATAAATTCCAGTTGAGGCTACGCCGAAACAGCCAAGCCCTCCAGAGCCGCTTCCGCCTGAACTCGAGCCGGTGCCGCCCGAATGGCCACTATCGCCGCCCGAGAGGTTGAGCACCTGCAAAAAGCACGAGCTGCCCGAGTCGTGCGGCTGGCTTAAGCTAACTGATGTAGAAGAAGAGGTTGAGGCTGCGTTTTGCAAGCATACGTTGACGTTTGAGCTGCTGGTCACCGTGCTGCTATTCAAACCGACGCTGTAAGCATTACTTGTGCCGGAGCTAAATGCTGATTTGCTGTCAGATCCATAGATGTTGGAAGTAGTCTGGCTAACTCCACTAGTGCCGACGGAGAAGTGTCCTGTCAGGACGGAGCCAAGGCTGCTCAAAGCGGAGATAATTGGATTAGAATTGTTCTGCGACGAGCCTGAATTGTTGCCTACTGTACTCGTGTTGTTTGAATTGCCAGAATGCGTGCTGCTCTGGCTAATTGAGCTTGTCGAACTGCTGCTGTTGGGGAAGCCGAAAAAGCCGCTCAGACCTGAACCAATGGAATTGTTGCTATGTGAACCGCTGTTGTTCCCTGCGTTTGAGCCGCTACCGGTATTTGAGCCGATGTTGGAGTTCGAACCGCCGGAGGACCCGTTATTCAGGCTGACTGTGTATTGGTTATTGCTTCCGTGTGAGCTGTTGGACTGATTCGACGAACCGCTGTTTTGCCCATTGTTGTTGCCGCTGTTGTTGCTGCCGCCGCCAAAGCCAAAGAACGTAGGCAATCCAGAACCACTCGAACTTGTGGAAGTGCTCGATGAACTGCTGTGAGAAGAAGAACTGGTGCTTCCGCTCAAGGTGAAGCCTGATGATGAGCCGTTCAGCGTCAATGAGTTTGAATTATTGTTGCCCTGGTGATTGTTGCCGGAGCCCGTGTTGCTAATTGAGTTATTGCTTCCTAATCCGCTGTTAGAACCAGAGTTAGAGCCACTATTTAGATTCAAATTCCCGCCGGAGTTGTGCGAGGAATTCTGCGTCAAAGTATTGACCAGATTGCTATTAGATGAATTAGAACCTGAACCGCCAAAATTGAAGCCTGAGCTGTGCGTGTTGGTGATTGTGCTTGTCGTCGGATTATTGATGAAGGCAAGCGCATGGCTAGTACTGCTGTTGCCGCTGATGACTGACGAATAAGAGTTGGATGACGTACTGGATGAACTCGAACCAGAGTGGCTGCTCGTAAACGAGGAAATACTGCCGCTAAGGTTGTTGCCGAAGTTGTTGTTGGTGATGCCGCTATGACTGCTGGTCGGCGTCGGCGCTGAATTGCCGAAATGGGTGCTGCCACCGCCTCCTCCACCGCCTCCGCCGGCATTAAATCCGTTTGCCAGAGCTGGCGGCGCGATGCTTACCAGGTAAGACATGGATATAAACACATGGCTGGCTAGCAACAGCGATGGGGTTGTCCTCAAGGTCATACGATTCTCCAACAATATATATTTCGACACAGCTCATTTTGAATGATCTAGCATACAAACCATATGGGGAATTCACCCCACCTAATGGGTACTTATACGAAGTTTGTAGCCAATGTAAGTCATTTGCCATTCCGAAGAAGGCAATTTCCGTCCTCAGTATGCATACGTTCACCTGAATTGTGCAAACGAAAATCCCTTAATCCCATGAGGGCTAAGGCTCTGGACATTTCGAGTCATCCTGCAGTGGTGTTGGGCTTTGGAGACGATGAGCCGGCGAAAGGCTTTCTCCGACTGCGTTTGCTGCAAGGCGTCTTGCCGGGCGCCAGCCCCTGAGGGATAGACTTGTATTCCTTCAGGGATGGGAGGAAGTCAAAACTACACGTCGCGAAACAATTGAGTTCTGATCGGCAAGAACGCCGCATTTCTTCGCGAAAACGGAACGCCGTCGTCTACGGGCACATGCTTGCCCAATATCAATGCCTGCGCCGTCGCAGATATTATCAGCCAGAGCTCCGAGTTCTGTTCATCGAATGCCATTGACTGGGCCCCTTTCCCCGTTGTGATTGTTTGCACCAGCGCCAGATTGTCCGGATTCTCTTCATGGATTACCGACAGGGTGCCGTCTTCGCTATTGGCGCAGAACACGTTTTTTGCTTTGGCGTCGAAGACGCACGCTGTGGCTCCCGCGCCGATGGGAAGTGTCGCGATTAGTTTGCCGTTATCGAGATCCAGTACGAGCAGTTGTTTATTCTGGCAGGCGCAAAAAAGACGGCGTCCACCCAGGTCGAGCGCCAGTGCTTGTGGTATTGCACCTTCCGGCAAAACCCAGCTTGCGCTCAGCTTCGATTTTGCAGTATCAATAATTTGAATCTTGTTGCTTTTGTCCAGAGTGACGAAGAGTTGACCGGCGCAATCGCTGATTGCGCTTCGGGGGCTGCCTTCCAGCAGGATCTGCCCTAGCGATTTAGCCGTGCTTGCTTGGATCAGTGTGAGAGTTTTGTCTCCACTGTTGAGTACAAACAAGGTTTTGGACGGAGCATCGTACACAAGCTCGTGCGGCATTCTGCCTGTGTTTGTGCGACCTGTCTTTTCGCCGGTTTTCAAATCGAGGATTCGCACGCAGTTTTCGCGACTGGAACTAACGAAAGCTTTTTGAAATTCGGGCGCAATGGCTAATCTGCTTGCGGTGAGCATTCCGTCAATTTCACTTACTTTCGCACCACTGCCCATGTCGAAAATTTCGACACGATCTGCGCGTGCAATTAGAAGTTGGCGAGACTTCGGATCAGTCAAAACATTGCCTATCGAGTTGTCTGACGGTAGTTGCAGTGTTCGTCTGATTTCAAACTCATCCCAGTAATTCACATTGTTGCCTTCGTTCCAGGCTGCTGCCGATAAGACCAAGATGGAGGCAAGGCTTAGAGCGGCGAGGCTCAATTTTCTACAGGCAGACTTAAAGCGGGCGGGACGCCCGCGCTCCCGGGGAGCTGCTCTTGCTCTCATGAGCTTGACACTTTCTTTTACCATTTGTTTTTGCGCACCAGTCCTTCGGCGAGCATGTATTCGAGGAAATCTTTTCGTCCGTTGTCCACTACCCATTTTAGATTTTGCTTTGCCTCTTCTTTTTCGCCATTGTAATATTGCGAGAAACCCATGTAACAGTGGATCTCGGTCAAGCTCCATAAGTCTTTTCTTTGACTGAGTAAATCATCTGCGCCGATCTTTTTGCGCATATACTCGAAAATGGGATAAGGCCAAACCTTGCCATCCATGCGCGCTGCCGCAGCATCAAGGACGGTCTTTGCATTGCTTTTGTCATCGAGTGAAGAATAGAAAATAAACGGCCAGAAGCCGCTGAAATAAACGTCGGCGTAAGCTTGACCTTTGTCTTTACCTTGCGCGCCGGTTTTCAAAAACTCACATGATTTCTTTAAGTCGGCTTTGTTGTCCAGAATCCAGAACACTGCTGCCTGCTGGCTGCGAAGCTTCGCAGTGTTTGGGTCTAGTGCCACAGCTATGTTCGCTTCGTCGAGCGCTTGCTGATAGTCTGCGCTAAGCCAGCAAATTTGCGACATTAAGGCGTGCAGCGAGGGATCTTTTGGCTTGATTTCCAGCGCCTGTTTGGCTGCTTCCAGGGCTTCGCTAATCTTCCCCTCGCGCAAAAGTTCGTCGCAATAGTTGCGGCGGCACAATGGGCGTTTGGGATCAAGCGCCATGGCCAACTTTAAATCGTCAAGCGCGTGATTGCGATCTTCCAGGCAGCCATAAGCGTCACCGCGCAAGGCATACACCTCGGCGTTGTTTGGACTGTATTTCAGGCTTTCGCTGAAGTCGGCGATGGTGTTTTTGAAATCGCGCAGATTTATATAGCAGATGCCGCGTGCAATGAAACCTGCCGCTTTATTTCGCTCGGGGCATTTGTTCAGAAACTTGCTGTAATTAGCGATGCTATCCTGGAAATTCTCCATCGCCGATTCTGCACGCGCGATCTCAAATAAGGCGTTTATGTTGTCAGGTTCCAACTCCAGAGCCTTCTTCAAGAAGTCGACGGCTTGCTTGTTTTGCTTCGCTTCGATGGCGCATTCACCAGCGAGAAAATAATTGCGCGCATTCGTCGGTGCCAGCTTAATTGCCTGCTCGATCGCTTTAAGTGCGTTGGCATAATCTTGTGTCATGTAACGAGCGTAGGCCAGCGCTGTATGCGCCTTCGCGTCGTTTTTGTCACGGGCAATTTCGCTCTCAGACTCAGCACTTAGTTTTGAAGCGATCATTCTTGCGGCTTTGATTGTCTCTTCATCATAAGGGTCGGCATGCAGAGCCTGGTCGAGTTCGTCTAGTGCGGCGGGCAATTTATTTAGCTTGTATAGCGCCAGTGCCAGATTCCGTCTGTATTCGATTATGCTCGGATTGGCATGAACTGCGGCAGAAAGATCGTCGAACGATTCTTGATATTTGCCCAGTTCAAATAAACAGCGACCTCGCTTGAACAAGATTTGAGTATCGTTATTTTTCTGGCGCAAGGCATTATCAAAAGAATGCATCGCTTCCTGGTATTTCTTCTGCGCGAAATAGACGTCGCCGATCGCTTCGGCGACGGCGAGATTATCAGGGTCGAGCTTAATTGCTTTGTTTAGTTCGTCAAGTGCGCCACTGAAATCGTTTTGTTTCATTTTGACGTTGCCCATTATTAGCTGAGCTTCGACTTTATGCTTGTTTTGTTCGAGTAAGCTATGCGCATCATTGAGGCAGAGATCATATTGCTGTTTGGCAAAATAGGTCCGGCAGCGCGAGAGCAGAGCTTCACTCTCATGCGGATCTGCTTTTAATACCGCGTTCAATTCTTCGAGGGCTCTGTTGGTTCTGCCATAATCAAGGTTGATCATGGCGCGAAAGATGTGCAGGTCGGCTCTTTTGTCATTGTAATGAATCGCTCTGTTTATATGGGCAACGGCAGACTCAAAATCCTGCTGCGATAAAGCTTTTTGCGCCGCGACATATTCGCGTTGACATTTTGAACCGTCAGTATCGGGGCTGTCATCCGCACCGTTGGCAGTGTCAACCCCTGCCATATTGCCAACAGCATTGCCGGCTGGCTTATGCTGTAGAAAGTAAGTAGCTTCGCCAGCCACGATAATGATCGTGAGCCCGATCGCAACAGCGCAGGCCTGAATCAGCCTGCGATTATCCCGCTCGACGCGCGTTGCGGAGCGGAAAAATTGCACAAATAGAAAAATGCCGAAGCCGAGCGCAGGCAAGAGCGCCAGCAGCGCCGCTGTAACATAAATTGCCGGCGGCGGTGGTGGCAACAATGGTAATTCTGCCGCATCCGGTCCGTTCGCCCAGACTGGGGCGCTTAACGCCAAGGAAAATGCCAGAAGCCAAAATTTCAAAGTCTGCTCTCTCAAACCATACTGTGGTCCATTCTTTTTAGCAGAACTTCTATGCGAGAAGCAAGCTCCTGGTCGCGCGGGTCGAATTTGTTTTGCTTGAAGCGCAACGCTCGCTCATATAAGGGGCGCGCTGCCGCCTGGTCGCCTGTTTCAAGATGGCAATTGGCAAGACCAATTAGATTATCAGCCAGCTCGTCTTCGGGTGTACTTTCGTCTTTCTCACAAATTTGCAGGGCTTGTGTGTAAAGCGGTTTAGCGTCAGCAAATCGTTCTTGCAGTTGAAAACAATAAGCAAGTCCGGTTAGTTTGGCGGCATATTCCGGGTGCTGAATGCCTAAAGTCTTTTCGGCAATTTTCAATGCGCGCCGATAGAGTGGTATCGCTTCTTCATATCTTTTTTGGAATGAATAGCAGTTAGCCAGGTTGAAAATACCATCAGCCACCGCGCTATGATCTTCGCCTAAAAGGCGTTCGGCAATTGCTGCGGCGCGGGAGAAGTAAATTTCGGCTTCATTGAATTGTTCAAGCTCGCTATGACAAACGGCTAGTTGTGTTAGTACTGTAGCGATGTCATCTTGATCGTCGTTGTAGAATTTTTCGTAGATGCCCAATGCTTGTTGGTAATAAGAAATCGCTGACTCAAAATGTCTTTGCGAACGCAGACAGGTAGCCAGTCCTGCTAGTGTGTCGGCAAAGTCGATCGAAGATTGCGCTTCAACTTTTCGCATTATGCGCATCGATTCTTGAAACGTTTTTTCGGCTTCATCGAAAACTGATTGCGCTAAAAGCGCTGCTGCCAGCTCGGTTTTGCAGCGAGCCACTTCCATGCTTTCTGCCCCAGCCAGCTTTTCGTGCAGCGGCATTACCCGGCGCAAGTTGCTCTCGGCTCGCTGAAATTCTGAGGTCCGATTCCAGACAATTGCCTGGCAGGTCAGTGTGTCAGCCAGCTCAAATGTGCGATCGTCCGGCTTCGCTTCGAACACTTCCAGGCAGCGCAGCAAATATGGCAGTGCTTCGTCAAACTGGCAGCGCATAATGCAGGTGCGCGACATAATCAACAAGCACTCAGCCGCTTCTTCACTGTTTTTGCCGCAGCTGTCTTCGTAAAGCTTCAAAGCCGTTTTGATTGGCTCTTGCACATCGTCACACTGGCCTGCTTCGTAAAGACAACTGGCCAGCTCTTTGTAGGCAAAAGCGGTATCATTGGCATTGAAGTCGGAAGGATTGCTGCGAGTTTCGATGGCTGCCCGCAAAGTCTTTTCCGCTTCGTCAAACTTTCCCTGGGCGCGGTAGCAGGCTCCAAGGCAAACCAGCGTGGAGAAGCGGCGCGGGTCTTTAGCTTTGGCTTTCTCCAGTAAGCTAACTGATTCTAGAAAAAGTTGTTCGGATTCGTCGAATTTGCCGAATTGAAAAGAACGGCAGCCGGCTTCGAACTTATCGTTCCAGGCGTCTTTTCCGCTTAAGCGCGACCAGATTTTGTTGAGCCAGTCTTTCATCGCCTTCTCGTCGCTTCTGCATACAGTCCGTTCGGGCTGCCAACTTCAAAGGCGTTTTTCAGTAATATAAATTTCCCCAGAGAGATTCCAGCTCGTTCATTTGGCGTGTGAGCAATTCTTGATCGCGCTTGTTCGTCGCGCAATATGCTTGCCAGTAAAGCTCCCACCATCTGTTATGCGCGTCGGCACGCCCTCTGCTTGATTCTTCGCCAAGAACTTCTTGACCTAAGACCATTGGTTTCATGAAACAAACTCCGTCGTCGCAATCATGTCCGTCAAAGTCTGCAGGTTTGATGAAGGCGCCGCGCGTTTCCCAGACGTGTTTGATGACTGTCTGTGTTTTGGGATAGAGCTTGCTCAGTTCAATATCAACAATATCATCGGTACGTTTGCAGCGATCAGCGTAGAACTCTAAATAGCCGCTTTCCGGCAACAGATTGCGGATCTCGCAGGGATTGCGATCTTCATCCCAGATGGCGATGCGACCACTGAAATTGCTGATCAACTTGTCAAAAAGTGCTTGGTGCAGCCGTTTCCATAGTTGCTTCGTCAGCTTGAACTCGCCTATGTCTGAAACAGCCAGCGCGAACGAAAGTGTTTTCACCGCCTTGTTTAGACGAAAAATGTCAGGGGACAGCTCGCCGCTATCCAGCTGTCTGAAGTAACGATAAGCCTCATCTAGGGCTGTTCGTTCGCGTCTTTCTTGCCTGCCCATTTTTTAAGATCTCCGTTTATGCGCAAATTCATATATGCCCAGTTCCAAACAGAAACAACGGCTTGTCAGAAGCTGGCGATCATTAAACTGAGGGGGATGAGCCGGACCTCTAACGCGTGATGGGAGAAGCCGGATCTCTAAGGTTGACGGAGCCATACCTTTAGTCAGGCTCTCAGTAAAACGGGCGGGGCATGCCCCGCCCCTACTTGGTGGGATGAGCCGGATCTCTCAGGCGTAGGGGCGACGCATGCGTCGCCCGGTTGACGGAGCCTGATCTCTCAGGCGTAGGGGCGACGCATGCGTCGCCCGGTTGACGGAGCCATACCTTCAGTCAGGCTCTCAGTAAAACGGGCGGGGCATGCCCCGCCCCTACGTAAGAATCGCGACATTCATACGTCCACTTCTACTTCGTAGTGAGCGGCGGCTTCTTTCCATTTGTTTTGTGCCCGGAGAATCAGCTCTACTGCTTCTCTCACGGCGCCATCGCCGCCTGCTACCTGGGTGATAAAATGAGCTGCCGCTTTGACCTCGTTTCGGGCGTTGCCCACTGCTACAGCCAATCCTGCTCGTTTCATCAAGGGCACGTCTGGAAAATCGTCGCCAATAAAGGCCGTTTCGCTGGCGTCGAGCTGAGCGTCTTTGAGAATTTCCTCCCAGGCGGTGACTTTGTGCAAGTGACCTTGTTGCACATAGCGCATTTTTAAAATGCGGGCGCGCTCTTCAACAGCCGGTGAAACTCGCCCGCTGATTACTCCGGTGAAGATGCCGGCGAAGTTGCAGAGGTGCAAACCCAGCCCATCATGCGAATTGAACCCCTTAAACTCTGTCATTTTGCCAGTTGCATCAGGAAAATAGTAAAGCTTGCCATCGGTTAGGACGCCGTCTACGTCCATGAGTACCAACTTTATTTTCTTCGCGCGGTTTATTTGATCTTCCGTATATAGGCTCGCCATCTTTGAATTTCCTTTGCCATGATCGTTTCATTTCAGCTATCCTCTCAAATGTTATTGAGTGATGGCAAGGGTTTGTATAGTTGCATAGACAGATGATTGCGCTAAAATTCCACTTGAGAAGCCGTGCTGGGGGCTTGCTGCTGCTATGCTTTCTTCTTGCAAATTCGAAAGCTATCGCCTTGGATGACGACCGTATGAAAACAACAGAGCCGCTTGAGCGCATGACTACAACTGCAACAAAAAACAATGTCAAACAAATTCTCGATATCGAAAAGCTCGACGCCGCTGCGCCGAATGACGCTATAAAAGAATTTGAGATTAAAGGCAAGCCCCGCATAGTCACATGCGATCTGGTCATCGTCGGTGGTGGCATGGGCGGAGTAGCTGCGGCAATTGCCGCCTGTGATAGTGGCTTAAAAGTCTGCCTCACCGAAGAAACGTCATGGTTAGGTGGGCAGATGACCTCGCAGGGTGTCTCTGCCTTTGATGAAAATTATCTGGTCGAAAGCAGTGGTGCCACCAAACGATATAAAGCTTTCCGGAAGGCAATTCGCGATTATTATACTGAGCTTGGTGGAGTGGCTGGGCAGGCGCGTTTTGAGCCTTACCTGGACCCAGGCAATTCCTGGGTAAGCCGGCTGGCGTTTGAACCGAAAGTCGCGGTGAAAATGCTATCGGGGCTATTGCAGCCTTATGTCTCGAAGGGGCAATTGCAATTGCTTTTGCGCACGGCTCCTTTCGCTTTGCGTTTTGACCGCAACAAGATCAGCGCTGTGCAATGCGTTGATCTTGATAGCGGAAAGATGACTGAGTTTCGCTGCAAGTTTTGTATTGATGCAACGGAAATTGGTGACCTTTTGCCTCTGGCAAAAATTGAATATCGCAGCGGGGCAGAGTCGCACGAAGACACGGGGGAACCGCATGCACCGCCGGTGGCGCAACCGGAAAACGTGCAAGATTTCACCTACCCTTTTGTGCTCGAATATTGTGCAGGCGAGAAGCATACTATTGCAAAACCGCCTCATTATGATGAATTTGCAGGTGAAGGCAAGTTTTCATTTGCTGGATATCGCATGTTTGAAGACAGTCATGTCGTCAATACCGATGGCAGCATGGCAGACTACATGCCGTTTTGGGAATACAGGCGTTTGATTGCGCGTGCTAACTTTCCCAAGGGTGCTTTTCCTAACGATATTGCGATGATCAACTGGGATAGCAACGATTTGCGCGGCGAAAACATAATTGATAAAGCTGCGTCCGTATCAGCGTCACGATTGGCTTTAGGGAAATATCTCAGTCTTGGCTTTCTTTACTGGTTGCAAACGGAGGCAGCGCGTGATGATGGTGGCAAAGGTTATCCTGAATTGAAACTGCGTGCCGACATGCTGGGCAACAGCGATGGTTTGTCCAAGTATCCCTACATTCGTGAGTCGCGTCGCATAAAAGCTCGATATACGATTGTGGAAACTGACATTGTCAGCTCAGCAAATCCCAGCAGTCGTGCTCGTTTGTTTAATGACTCGCTCGGCATTGGACTTTATCCGGTTGATATACATGGGAAGCAAGATGTGCCTGGGGTAGGGCAGGGGACGCGACCTTTCCAGTTTCCGGCAGCTGCACTGGTGCAAGATTCCCTGCGTAATTTCTTGCCTGCCTGCAAAAATATCGGCACCACCCATGTCACCAACGGCGCTTATCGCTTGCATCCGATCGAATGGGCCATTGGCGAAGCAGCAGGTACTTTTGCTGCTGAAGTCATCGCACATCATACGGATATTGTTCGTGTGCTCGACAACAAGAGAGCCTTGCGCCGTTTGCAAGATCGTCTGCTGCAATCTGGAGCGCCGCTTTTTTGGTTTGATGACATAACGCCAGACGATGCCTCTTTCGTCCCGATTCAATTCGTCTCTATTTGCGGACTAATACAGGCTGATAAAAGCTCTCTGAGTTTCCGTCCAGATGAGGCTCTCACGCGCGGCGAGGCTGCTGTGGCTCTTGCAAGAATTTTGCGTCTTAAGACCTCCGGCGCTGGAAAAGTTGACCTGGCGGATTTGCCGCCGGATAATCCCGGCTATACCGCAGCTTTACTCTGCATCGAGCATAGCATTATGTCGTTGAGGCGGGATAATAAATTCCGCCCGGACGATGCCTTGAGTGCTGACGAGTTTCAGGAGCTCTGCAAAAATAAAATGTTGCGACAGAATGTGGAGAAAGTAGATTCTGCGACTCTCACTCGACGGCAGTTTGCCGATTGGCTCTACAAGCTGTGCAAGCAGGAGCGCTTTTTTGGAAGGCTTTAATTTCCGACGCCTTATGCCGCCTTGGTTTGCTTCTCTCGTGCAGTTGAATGATGCGGCGAAACTGGTCGACTTTTAAGATTTGCAGGCTGCCAAACGCTCCCCTTCTTGGCAGAAAATCCAGCACTACTTCGCATATTTGTTATTCCGTTCTGCGAAATTGGATTAAGCCAGGTCATCAAAAGGGGTAAGGCGAATCCCGGAACCTCGGGGCCCGAATGCTCATTTATTCAGAACTGCTCGACATTTCTGGCAACCGAATCTGCTTCTCAATTACAAATGCTTTGAAGTTTTTGTGGTCATCAAACACCTCGGACGCCGGCAGCTTCTCTGATGCAGTAGGGTTT
>Ga0182030_10020700_pt1 | contig 12384 bp, 18 predicted proteins | sample 812S3MmetaG_FD_121299 | JGI IMG/M metagenome (GOLD analysis project Ga0182030, IMG submission 121299) | Permafrost microbial communities from Stordalen Mire, Sweden - 812S3M metaG (Illumina Assembly) | ecosystem: Environmental > Terrestrial > Soil > Wetlands > Permafrost | place: Sweden... | reverse complement strand
TGGCAGACGCGGCGGCTGACGGCATGCCCCAATCATACCATTAGTTAACAGTTTAAACAAGGGATGCCGTACATATCATCCCAGGTCAGAACAGGTGCCGGTCCTCACCTTCCGGAGATCTGATCCCGTAAGTCACCTGCTGTCCCGATGTGCCCGGAAGCACACGAGATGTGACTGATTGTGGCGCGGACGCGGGCTGCGCGGCACCGGCCGAACGATGGCGTAAGCAGGCCGTTAGGAATTGCTCACTCACGGTGCGAGAGCGTCGTGAGTGACCAGGGATACGGGACAGGAATCAGCCGGGACGGCTGATTCCGTGCATGCCAGCGCCCCGGCACCTGAAGGTGCCGGGGCGTCCCCCCTCAACCGCGTGCCCGCGCTAGGGATCAGGCATGCGGGAGCCTGGCTGGCCGTCAGGCCTGGCAGGCGGCTTGCGCGGCAGTCTCGCCGGATCGGGTGCGGGTGTCTTGTTCGGCGCGTACGTCGACCAGCTCGCGCTGGACGTGCGCGCGGATCGGCGCGCTGGTGTCCAGGGCCTTGAGGCAGCGTGCGAGCTGGTTCGCGTACCGGTCCAGCTCACCACCGGTGAGCTGGACGACCTGGGGCCGGGGTTGGTCAGGCATCGGCGATCCTGGCGCGGTCGTCCTGCTCGGCCTGCACGTCACCGAGCCGCTTGCGGAGATCGACCAGCACCGGGGCTGCGGGGTGGTTCCTGTCGTAGTACGCGATCGCGCGCTCAAGCTCGCGGCGGTAGCCGCGCAACTCGAACGTGGTCAGCGCATGCAGCGGATGCTTGGGCTGTTCGACGGTTGCTGGGTCGGTGGGCACGGTTTGCTGTTCCTCGTCGTCGATGGCACTGGTGATCACGGGGCTGCGCTCCCTTCTCCTTGGCTGTGGCGGTCTTGTTCGCGGATGCGTTCGGTGAGTCCGGCCGGGTTGTCGGCCTGGATGAATGGGACACATCCGGCGTTGAGCTGGGCGGATGTGAGTGTGTTGGTGCGCGCGGCCCACCAGTGGCCGGTGTCGCTGAGCCAGACAGCCCAGCGACCGCCGAAATCAGCCTCGATGGCTTCGGCGGTAGCGGTTGTAGTCTGGTGTTCGTCGCTCATGGTGTCTTCCGGTTGCACGTTGCGGTCGCTACAAGCAGCATGGAGCCGGGCGCTGCCAGTGAAATTTCAAATCGCTTGAAAGTCCGTGGGTGCGGGTCAGATGGCTGACGAGGACCGGATTGGCGCGCGGATCGCGGTGATCCGCAAGACGCGCGGGTGGACGGCGCGTGAACTCGCGCAGCGTGCGCACGTGTCCTACAGCCTTCTGGCCAAGGTTGAATCGGGCGCCGCGCCGGCCAGCCCGGCGTTGATCGGTGCTGTGGCGCGCGCTCTGCGGGTTGACGTGCCGCGCGTGACCGGTCAGCCGTACGAAGACTCACGGGGGCAGGCGGGGCGGCTGCTAGCGTCGATTGTCCCGATCCGGCGCAGCGTGGACACTTTTGACCTGCCCGGCGAAGGTGTGACTCCGAGGCCGTTCGCTGAGCTGGCGGCGGATGTGCGGCGGATTTCCGCTCTGGGGCAGGCTGCGAAATATGTGCAGATCGGCGAGGAGCTTCCGGGGTTGCTTGATGAGCTTGGCGCTGCTGTGCATGCTGCCCGTGAGGATGACCGGCCTGCCTTGTTCGGGCTGTTGGCTGAGGCGTACTCGGGGGCGTCGGCGATCGCGAATCTGCTTGGTTTCCTTGACCTGCGCGGTCAGGTTGTCGACCGGATCAGGTGGGCGTCGGAGCGGTGCGAAGATCCGCTCCGCGTGCAGCGGGTGCGCTGGCAGCGGACCACGTCTTTGATGGCGGTCGGGGCCTATGCTCAGGCGCTGGCGTTGATGGAGCAGGTCCGGGCGGATCTTGGCGACGACTTGCCGATGATGGACGGGCCGACGCTGTCGGTCTACGGATCGACTCACCTGCGCTCAGCGATCCTCGCGGCCCGCGCGGCCAGGACGCGCGGGCCGGGGTACGCGCAAGAGGCGTGGGCGCACGTTGATGCGGCCCGGCTGGCCGCTGATCGCATGGGCGCGGATCGTAATGATTACGGGCTGGCGTTCGGCCCGTCGAATGTTGCTCAGCACGAGGTGGCGGTGGCCGTTGAGCTGGAGGACGGCGACGAGGCCGTGCGGCGGTCGCGAAGGATGCGCCTGAGGTCGTCGGTACCGGCGGTCCGGCGGGGTCATCATTACATTGACCTAGCTCGCGGCTATGTGATGGCCGGGGATCACGCGGGAGGGTTGCGCTGTCTTGAGCAGGCGCGCCGGATCGCGCCGCAGCAGACCCGTCATCATCCGATGGTTCGCGAGACGGTTCTGGCCATCGCGGCGGCGCGGCGGGGACGCGAGGAATTGAGCTTGTTCGCGTCATGGCTTGGTCTCGGCTGAACGGTACGCGTCCGGGGTGTCCCCCGCAACGCTTGCAGCTTCCACGTCCGGCAGGAACGGCGCGGTATGCGCCGGCCGCGTGGAGCGCGGCGAAGTCCACGCCATCCGGCGTCGCCCGGCTGGGGCGTATGCCGCGCGCGCAGCGCGGCTCCCGTCCCCTTTTCCTCGGTCATGGGTACGGCCGGCACCGAGGTCTACCCCGCTTTCCCCGGTCATTCGTGCGGCGGGGTCCGTCGTTGTCTTGGGGAGGCAGGAATGGGGGTCTGGGGGAAAACCTGGAACCGGGCCGTGATTTTGCGGGGCCGGGGGGGTTCCGGGTTTTCCCCCAGTGCGTTTCCGGATTGGTCTCCCCTCCTGTCTGTTTACTCGTGTAGTAGAGCTGTAGTGTTCCCGACCTCGCTCTCTTGTCTTGTTGAGGGAGTGAGGTCGGGAACATGGAGGCGGCGCGGAGCGAGCGCGTCAGCGCAGGCAGGAGGGGGGACCGGGCCGGAAACGCGGCGCATAGCGCCCGCACGGGCTGGCGGTGCGCTGTGCGCCCAATGAGTGGCTACTAGCCCTTTGATACGCCAGGGCCGCCTCCATCAAAATGCCAGGAACTTAAGCCGTCCAAGGCTCATCTCGTCCGGCCTCGCCGACTATGCGGTTGCATGGTTAATCAGGACTATGCGCGACGAGAGTCGGACACGGAGGCATGAAATAGATATATGTTGCAAAAGGGGCATCTTACTTATAGGTGCTGCGACAACGTCCGTAGCATGCTATCGTCACGGTCTTTAGTGAACGGAGACAAGCCTTTGACTACCCTTTCCGCATGGGGACCCACACTTGTTATGTTGCTTGCGGTTGCCATTGCAGGAATCGTCGCTTGGAGAATAGGCAGGCCAAGGAAGCGGATTGTTTTCCCGGGTGGCGCTGGCATTAGAGCAGGCGGGAATCTTCTGGTAGAAGCTCTGAATTTCGCCGAGGTGATCTATGCGTATAATCCGGCAATACGCAACGATCCAGCAGTCCATTTCGGTGAAGTTATTAGGCTTGCACCTGCAGAATACCAAGATGGCGCAATCGAGATCCCTAAACACTTTAAAAGCGGAAACGTTGTATCGATCGATCTAGGTGCCATGACGAATTTCCAGGCAGCTCGACTAGTGGACTTCTGTGGCGGTCTTCTAGCAGGAACCTCCGGGTGGCTATTCCGTGCAACCGACAGAGTAATAGTTCTAACCCCATCGAATCGATAACCAGTTCAGATCACAATATTCAGCGGAAGGTCATTCAGATGCCCGTAAGCGCAAATGAGCAGCTCCTGACACTCAATCATGAGATACGCCAGACGGAGTCGCACCTAAGCATCGCTAGGAGGCGCAGGCGATGGTCAAACTTGTCGCTCATATTTGGGCCAGCTCTCGCTATAGTACTATACGGAATAATCTGGATTCCCCACATCAGCCACCGAGTTATCTTGGCGGTTTATCTTCCGTGCATTCCGATTGTCTTGGGATTCTGCATTGCTGCCATCGTGCTGAAGTCGACTCCTGGTGGTCCAGGGCAGGGACGCAAAAGAATGAGTGAATATCAGCTAGAACTGCAGCTGGCACGGGATCGAGACCAGCGAAAATTTCTGGCAGCAAGTGCGGACACTCCAACCAGGATACGACGCATCGCATATAAGGACGATGCATATTCGGATATCGACACGTTTAGAGAAGAGAGCACTGGCTACCGCAATGTAAATAATCTCTTGCAAGGAGTGCTCATTGTCGGTTCGCTCGCCGCGACTGGCACGTCTGCGATAACCGGCGAGTTGCCTGATATACGGTGGGCAACGCTAGGTATTACTTTTCTCGTCGGCATTGCGAGTGGGTTTATGGGCTATTTCAAGTACAAGGAACGTAGTTTTTACCTTCAGCAAACTGCCGACGCAATAGAAAGCGAATGGGAGGCGGTGGAGGTTGGTATTGGCCGATACAAGAGCTTTGACAACGAGGACGAAAGGCTAGCAGAATTTGTGGAAGAAGTTCATCATCTGAAGTCGGAGCAAAAGAAGCGGCAGCAGAATCTTGAACAACCTCCGGAGCTGCGAAACTCTCATGAATCGTAGCGCGGGCCAAGAAGATAGCGCTTTATGTCGCGGCGAATCGTTGCCGTGCGGCCGGCAGGTGTGTCGTGACGGGCTCTGCCCGTAACGACGAACAGTGGCAGGGAGCGGCGATACTGCATGCCGGCGTCATAGGGAATAGGTAGCTTCGATCCTCAACCGGCGCGCCAGGTCGCCAGCGCTGATATGGGACTTGGACAACACCGCTCTAGGGAAACGCAGCACACAGCGTCCGCACGAGCGGGCGTTGTGTTGTGCGGGCATTGTTTGGGTGATGTGCGGGGAATAGCGTCGCGCTTTAGGGTAACACGCTGCATGACAACAAGCATGAAAGATTCGCGCGACAGGCTTTCTACCGGCCCGGCCCTTCCAGCTTATTCATAGGTCTCGTCTTCGTCCTCGTCTTCGTCCTCGTCTTCGTCCTCGTCTTCGTCCTCATCTTCGTCCTCATCTTCGTCCTCGTCCTCGTCCCATTCTCCCTCTCCGTCCTGACCCTCATAATTCTCATCTCCCGCGACTTGCACAGGAGTGGTTGGAGAAGCCTGGGTTCCTGCAGAAGGAGCAACCGCTGGAGCCGTAGTAGTTACAGGAACCTGAACAGGAGTCGGAATAGAGGCCGCAGTAAAGAACGGGACATCAAGCCGAAGCAGTTCAGACCAATGCTGTTGAGCTTGAAAGTGTTTGTCGTTAGCCCATCCGTTACGGCTGCATTCGTATCCTAGTAGCCAATCTTCCGATTTCCAAACGTTCGGATCCTCGGCGCGCGACACGGCCGCCGCCATGTTCGGCAAATTTCCGCTGACTCTCTTGTGAGCCAAGAAGTCGAAAAGTAGAAGCAGTGAGCAATTATCCTGCATTCCAGCAACACGCTCGGCGGCCTCTGACGACAGAGTGAGATCAAGATTCCTCATGATGGCAAGGCTCCACGATACCTCTGAGCCGTGCTCTAGCGGCGCATGATGGAGGCACATGTTATTCAAGGTGTCTGCTACTGAGTTAGTATTTATCGTTAGGCCTTGCGACAAGGCCCACGTCAGCGCTTCAGAAACGAAACGAATGCTACTAGGTTCTACTGTAACCGCTGCCAGCATTAGGTTAGAAAAAGCTTCCCAGCTTTTAGGGCCAGCAGGCCTGGGTCTAACTCTGTTTATCGCATAGCTCAGTACCGCGTCAGTTGGATTCTGCTGAGAGAGCACGAAAGCTATAGAAAATAGGCTGTGTAGATCATTGGAGAAGATTGTGTCACTACTAGTGCGGAGATTAAATTGTGACAGATTTACGCGCCATGGATGCTCGGGCGGAATGGGACCTTCGATTATTTGAGTTTTCATCGGGTTCAATGATAGATCGTAACTACCTAGCAAGGCATCCCATGCCAATAGAACATCTTCTGCTTCACCTCGCGACTGAGCTGAAAACTCCAGGTCATCCATAAAGCGAATGCAAAAATCTCGGGTTTTAGGGTGCCGTGACTCCAATTCAACATCGATCGCGCACAGAATGATTTCACATAGGAGCAGCGAGGTGTCGGGGCCGATGGGCAGGCCTTTTGTTTGGCCATCCTGGCCAATGCGCACCAATCTGTCGAGTGTACCGCCTAGTAGCTGAGGCCCTCGTGCAGCAAGGTTCGCTTTCGCCGCGGCCTTCGTATGCAGCGCCCATTCAAGAGAATGGGTATAGATAGATCCGTAGCATTCGCTTATGTCGGCCTGCAACGTGTATCGAGCGCGGTTCATTCGCGCAACACGCTCAGCCGCTCGACTCGAAAAAGGAACTCTGAATGCCAGAGCGCGACCTTTCGCGCTCGGTACAGGCCGCGTCAGTGTGATGCCGCTTCCCCGTAGATGGTTATCGAGAGGTACCCAATTAGAGGAACAGGCAGAGACTAGTGCTCTTTGGGAAAATGGGTTCGGTATCGCAAGATGACGTCGCAATGTACCTGGTCGAGCCAGATTAAGAGTCACGGGAGAAGTCCAGCTATTTGGAACCGTTGCCGTAAGGGAGGCTGAAGCATTAGCAAACGATGCACTTGAGAACAGAGGCGGGAGTTCCCTGGGAAAATACCCTCTTGCTAGAGCGTCTTGAGGCTGCATCGCCTGTATCACCTAACTTCATACTTGAGCTACGACGCTGAACGGGGTTTGGATGTTGACTTCAGCGCCAGCCTCGATTGCGGCGTCCACCCAGGACGGCTGCGCACCAACATCGATACCATAGCGTCTCTGCACGACGGAGACGCCATGACCGGAACTCTATGACACAACGCCACTACAGAGGTTGAAAAGCTAGCATTTGGGCCTTTTACGGTGGCTGGGGTTCCAGGGTCAGTCCGGTCTGGCCCAGGAATCCCTCGATGAGGGCGGGCCGGTACTGGATGCGCTTGAGCCGGTTCCTGATGATCGCGGCGAGCTGGTCCACGTCGCGGGCGGCCAGGTTGCCCAGGCCGTTCTTCATGTTCGCCCAGGCGCCCTCCGCAGGGTTGAGGTCGGGGGCGTAGGCGGGCAGCCGTACCTCGGTCAGCCAGTCCGGATGAGCCTGGATGAAGCCGCGCATCACCGCGCTGATGTGGGTGTTCAGGTTGTCCCAGATCAAGATGACCGGGGCCTGCAGTTCCTTGTGCGCGGCGGCGATCAGGCCGGCGTAGTCGTCTTCGGACATCGAGCGGCGCTCGCCCTTGCGGCCGCGGTGGATGCGGACCCGGTAGAACAGGTGGCCCCGCGCGCCGGGCTTCAGGCACACCAGGCCCGCGACTGACACCCGGCCCGAGCCCTTGCCGCAGACCCTGACCACGGGAGTGTGCCCGCGGCGGGCCCAGGTCCGGGCCTTCGGCGGGCGCAGGTTCTGCCCGGCCTCGTCCTCGAAGCAGACATATGCCCCGGTCGCCGCTAGCCTCGTACCTTCGCCCACGTCTGGCTCCGCCACGCGGCGATCTTCGCCTCGTCCCGCTCCGCCGCCCGGTGCACCGGCACCTGCGGGGTGAACCCCATCCGGTGCAGCAGGTACGACGTCCCGCGCAGCGTGTACCGGACATGGAACAGCCGGCCCGTCAGCGCGGTGGCCCGGGCCAGCGTCCACCGCTGGTCCTCACCCCACCCCCACACCGCCGGGCCGGCCTCCAGCGCGGCCCGCAGCCGCTCCAGCTGCTCCCCGCTGAGCCGGCACACCGCACCGCCAGGCCCTCCGGAGGCCAGGGCAGCTCTCCCGCCCGCCCGCCAGCGCCGCCGCCACACGTACGCCGAATTACACGAGACCCGGAGCCGCCGCGCGACCTCCGGCGGCTCAACCCCCTCCGCGAACCACTCCGCGGCCTGCAACCGCACCTTCTCCCGCCTGCTCCGCCCACCGGCGGACAGGCCACCACCATCCGGATACCTCATACCTCCGCAATAGCCCCGCCAGCCAGCCCTGTCACCACGACACGCCGGGCAACCCAACATCACCAAAAATCCTGACAATTCAATTTCTGTAGCTCGTTTTATCTTGGTTTGTCCTGGCGCTGTTGCCAGTCTTGTGGCTGGTGACGGGCATGTTCGTCGGACACTTGGGGCGTTCCTGGGGCCGTGGCGGCTGATGTCCATCAACGGGTTCGGGTGCGATGCATCGGATACGCCGGAGAACCTGGCGGCGTTCGGGCCTAGGGCAGTAGGCGGGCAGGACAGGTCGGCGTTCGCGAAGGTGTGGGTGGTGACTGTCAGCGACTGGCAACAACTGCACGGTACCGCTCTGGACAGCGACGATGAGGCCGACTGACTTGGGCGCAATCAGCCGGCATAGAGAAAATCCGAGATCGTCAGCGGCTCAGCTCGCGGGCTGGGGAGGAAGTCCGGCCGGTGGTGGAAGCGGGCGCACATAGAAGGACTCTGACGCAGCTTTCGCCGACCTTCCGCCGCGCGTTTTTAATCGCCCGCTGAGCGGCGCTGACCTGCCTTTGAGCGCTGGCAACTTGCCGCTGAGCCTTCCGGACGGGGCTGTCCTTCGGCCCGAAATAAAACAGGCACAGAACGGCGATCACGGCGAGAACGAGCAGTGCAGACATGGGCGGGCTCCTCGGGAAACGAGGCCCAAGGCATCATGGGGCTCGCCTTAAGGAGCGTGCCCACATATCGAGGCGATGTAAACCCGACTGTGCAGAGGTGGGACGGGTGTTGCCGGACATTCAGGATGAGCGCGGCGGCGTCATTGCCGGTGAGCGTGTGCATGATGTAAATGGCCCCGCCCGGCGGAGCCGGGCGGGGCTGGTGTTCAAGGTGTCGCGGGGATGCTCAGTCTGTCGCGGTGACCTCGGCGATGGCGGCCCGGGCGGAGGCGTGGTCGACGAGGTTCTTCCCGGCGCCGGCGGTGGCGATCAGGGCGGCGGTGCAGATGTTGTTGACCGTCCTGGGCTTGCCGCGGGCGGCCTGGTGGATCTGCGCGATCGCGTCGTCGGTGAACAGCTCGGTGGTCCGCCCGGCCTGCTCCAGGTGGTGGCGGACATAGCTCGCGGTCTCGTCCGGGGGTCATGCCCTTCATCTGGTATCTCACGGTGATCCGCTGCTCCAGGGCTGCCAGCACGCCCAGTTTCACGGAGTGCCGGAGGGTGGGCTGGCCGACGAGGATCGTCGCGAACGGGGTAGAGGAGTCCATGTCATGATTAGTGAGTTATCTGGAGCTCCAGATAACTCACTTTATGCCGGGACCGCGATTATCCCGGCGGCCTGCATGAACTCTCCGATCCCGCAAGCGGTTCACGGCCCGCGTGTCCCGGCATAATCCCTGTCGATTTCCTTGAGTGACTCAACGGGCACGGTAAGCGACTCTCGTGATGGTGCCCAGACGGGCACCGGAGAGAGGAGTCGCACGTGTCTGCTCGTGGTCCTTCTCAAGTCGGGGTTTCGGGGCCGCTGGCCCCGTATGCGGACGGGTTCCGGGCTGTGCTTGATGCCCAGGGGTTCTCGCCGTGGTCCCAGATGTTCTACCTTCACCTGCTCGCGGACGTCAGCAGGTGGCTCGACCAGCGCGGGCTGGACGCCTCCGGGCTGACGGACGCGAACGCGTCCGCGTTCAGGCAGGACCGGAGGTCCCGGGGACGAGCGCGGTTCCGCGGCACGCAGGGCCTCGCCCTGCTGCTGTCCTTCCTCCGCGACGCCGGCGCCGCCCCTCCGCCGGCTGCGGCCAGCCCCGGTGACGAGACCGGGGTCCTGGTGGCGGAGTTCGCCGGCTACCTGGCCGGGGAGCGCGGGCTGAGGCCGCAGACCATCGCCCTCTACTCCGGTGCCGCACGGCTGTTCCTGGGCTCGCTGCCCCCGGGAGACGGCGGCATCCTGGCCGGCCTGACGGCGGACGCCATCCGGTCATTCGCGATCGCCGAGAGCGGCCGGCGCGGGACCGGATCGCTGAAGAACCAGGTGACCGCCGTCCGGTCGCTGCTGCGGTTCTTGCACCTGCGGGGCCTCATTCCCGGCCCGCTGGACGGGGCCGCCCCCGCGGCCGCGGGCTGGCACTGTCCGCCGCTGACCCGGAAGATCCGGCCGGAGGATGTGGACGCGATCCTCGCGTCCTGCGACCGGGACACCCACGCCGGCCGCCGTGACTACGCGATCCTGATGCTGCTGTCCCGGCTCGGGCTCCGGGCCGGGGAAGCCGCCGCGGCCCGTGCCGGCGACATCGACTGGCGGTCAGGGACGATCCTCGTCCGCGGCAAGGGCGGACGCGACGAGCAGATGCCGCTCCGGCCGACGCCGGGGCAGCGATCGCGGACTACTGCCGGAACGCCAGGCCGGAGTCCGCGGCCAGCGGAATGCTGTTCCTGCACGCCCGTGCCCCTTACGGGCCGCTGTCATCCTCGGCGGTCGGCCATCTCGTGGCCCAGGCCTGCCGGCGGGCCGGACTGCCGCAGGCCAGCGCCCATCAGCTCCGGCACGTCGCCGCGACCGCGATGCGGCGGGCCGGGGCGCCCCTGTCCGAGATCAGCCAGCTGCTTCGCCACCAGCATGAGGGGACGACATCGAAGTACGGCACCATCGACCCGGACGAGCTCGGCCCCGTGACGCATCCGTGGCCGGGGGAAGCGTCATGACCGGGCTCCGCGGCCAGGTCCGCGATTACCTTGCCCTGCGCCGGGCGATGGGCTTCAAGCTGGAGAAGTACGGGCCTTTGCTGGACAGCCTCGCCCGCCACCTGGAAGCCGCCGGGCTGGCGACCGTGACCGTGCAGGCAGCCGTCGAATGGGCGATGCTGCCGCAGGACGCGCAGCCGAACCGGTGGAAGCAACGGCTGGACGCGGCCCGCGGGTTCGCCCGCTACCTCGCCGCGTCCGACCCGGGGGCCGAGATCCCGCCGTACGGGCTGCTGGCCGCGCGCCCGAACCGGCACCAGCCCTACATCTTCACCGAGCAGGAGATCGCCGTGCTGCTCAAGGCGGCCGGGCAGCACCGCTGGCACCTGCCCGCGGTCACCTATCCCGCCCTGTTCGGCCTGATCGCGGCGACAGGCTGCCGGCTCGGCGAGGCCGTCCGCCTCGATGATGCCGACGTCGACCTGGACGAGGCGATGATCACGATCCGGGACTCCAAGTACGGCAAGTCACGGCGGATACCCGTCGACGCGACCGTGACCGCCGCGCTCCGGGACTACCTGGACAGGCGCCGGTCGCTGCGCCCGGCGCCGAAGACGCCGGCGCTGTTCCTGTCCGCATACGGGACCAGGCTCATCACCCACCACGCCAACGCCGAGTTCCGCCGGATCACCGCGGCGACCGGGATAGGAGCGAACGCCGTGAACCCCCCGAGAATCCACGACATGAGGCACGCGATGGCGGTCCGGACGCTCGCCGGCTGGTACCGCGACGGCGGCGACGTCGCGGCCAGGATGCCGCTCCTGTCTGCATATCTGGGGCACGTGAGCCCCGTCTCGACATACTGGTATTTGCATTCCGTCCCTGAGCTGCTCATGCTCGCCGTGCAGCGGCTGGAGAACGCGCAGGCCGCGTCATGACGCTCCTCGCGCCGACCCTGGAAGCGTTCTTCACCCAGCACCTGGCCGGCCACCGGGAGGCCAGCCCTCGCACGATCGGCTCCTACCGCGACACCTGGCGGCTGTTCCTCGGCTATGCCCGGGAGAAGACAGGCGCCGCTCCCGCCGGCCTTGACATCGCCGCCCTCGATGCCGGGCTGGTCAGCGGCTTCCTTGCGCACCTTGAGCAGGACCGGGGCAACACCGCCCGGACCCGCAACGCCCGGCTGGCGGCGCTCCGGTCGTTCTTCAAATTCGCGTCCCTGCGCCACCCCGAGCACGCCGCGACGATCGCCCGGGTCCTCGCGATCCCCGCGAAGAAGCACGGCCGCACGCCCGTCTCCTACCTCACCGCCGGCGAGATCAAGGCCCTGCTCGCCGCACCGGATACCACGACGTGGCACGGCCGACGTGACCACGCCCTCCTGGCCCTCGCCGTCCAGACCGGACTGCGCTGCTCCGAGCTCACCGGCCTGACCCGCGGCGATGTCCGGACCGGAACCGGGCCGACCGTGCGCTGCCACGGGAAGGGCCGCAAGGACCGCGTGACCCCGCTCACCGCGAACGTCGCCGCCGTAATCCGCACCTGGCTCCGCCAGCAGCCCGGCGACCCCGGCGACCCGCTGTTCCCGACCATTACGGGCCGGCGACTGTCCTCCGACGCCGTCCAGGACCTGGTCAGACAGCATGCCGCTGCCGCAGAGGCAGGCTGCCCGTCCATCCGGGACAAAAACGTCACTCCGCACACCATGAGGCATTATGTGGATGGCCGTGTTATGTGGCCGGCAGCCTCATCTCCGCTGGCAGCAGAGCCACGCGTGCTCGCTCCGGCCACATAACCGATGGTGTTACTCGCAGAATCGGTCGAGCCATTCGAG
>Ga0182030_10020699_pt1 | contig 12385 bp, 5 predicted proteins | sample 812S3MmetaG_FD_121299 | JGI IMG/M metagenome (GOLD analysis project Ga0182030, IMG submission 121299) | Permafrost microbial communities from Stordalen Mire, Sweden - 812S3M metaG (Illumina Assembly) | ecosystem: Environmental > Terrestrial > Soil > Wetlands > Permafrost | place: Sweden... | reverse complement strand
TCCGGTGCGCTCTCCACCAGGCACCGGAAACGCTCTTCGCTCTGGCGTAGCGCTTCTTCGGCACGCAGCCGCTCGGTGACGTCCTCCACCACTCCTACAAAGTGCAGCGGCTCTCCGGATTCGGAGCGGAGCAGCGATACCGTCGCGTGGACCCACACTGCCGAGCCATCTTTGCGGATGTAGCGCTGGTTCAACCGAACGGTGGCGCCCTCGCCGCTTACCAGGCGGTCCAATCGCTCCAAGTCCGCCTGTAAGTCGTCGGGGTGGGTGACGTCCCGGAAGCTTAGTTGCAGCAATTCCTCCTGGGAATAGCCGGTAATCCTGCAGTATTGCGGATTGACGCGTAAGAAACGGCCGTCGAGAGAAGCATAGTACATTCCCACGGCGGCCTGGTCAAACGTGGCCCGGTAGAGCGATTCGTTCCGCCGCAAGGCTTCCTCGGCCTTGGTCCGGTCGGTGGTATCCAGGAAGTTCAGGACCACGCCCGTCGACTGGCCCTCCGGATTGTGCAAGGGAGCGGCCGAAATGCTCAGAGTGATGACTCTGCCATCCTTGCATTGGCCCAGCCCGGGCGTGCCGGAAATTACAGCCCCCCGCATCACGTTCCGATGAAGCTCGCCGGCATTCTCCATACGGTGAGGCGGGACAAAGAGCGCCGGCCCGCCCAGAGCCTCTTCGGCGGTCCATCCGAAGATACGCTCCGCGGCTTTGTTCCAGGTGGCCACGCGAAAATCGGGCGTCACCGTCACGATGGCGGAGGCGGACGATTCGATCACCGCGCTGTGGGCGTCGAGCATCCGCCGCAGTTTCTCATCCAGCGCGTTTCGCTCGGTAATATCGCGAATCACGCTCTGCCGGAATTGACCCTCACCCTCACTGATGGAACGGACGCTGACTTCCACGGGAAATGGATGGCCGTCGCGTGTCCGATGGACGCTTTCAAACACCAGGGCGCCGCGTTCTCCGGCCTCCTTCCATTGGCGCTCGAAGTCACTTTCGCTGGAAGGGTGACGCAGATCGCGGATCGTCATCCGCAGGAGTTCTTCGCGGCTGTAACCGTATGCCGTGAGGGCACGGTCGTTGGCTTCCAGGATCCGCCCGCCGTGGTCCATCATGAGGATAATGTCATTGGCAAAGCGGCTCAGGTAATGGTAGTGACCCGCCAGGGCCTGGCGCTCCAGGTCGGCCTCATGGCGGGCGCGGTAGAACTGCACCTGCTGGCGCCTCCAGATGGCGAAGATCCCCGCGCCCGCCGCCAGAATCAGCGAGACCGTGGCGAAGATCAGCAGGATCGATCGCCGCCGGATAGGCGCCTCCACTTCTTCGGCATCCATCTTGGCCACCAGGAACCACAGCCCCCCGGGGACCGCGCGCACCGCGGCAATAACCGGAACGTCGCGATAGTCCACGCCCTCTACGATGCCCCGCGCGCCGAGCACCGCCTGAACGGCGGCCTGGTCCCGGCGGCTCATCGGAACTCGCAACTGGAGAGCGGCGTCCTGGCGAAAGCGCGGACCGTTCAAAAAGACCACTTCATCGCCGTCCCGCCGCACCAACAGACTTTCCCCGCTTTGGCTCGGTACGGGCCACCGCCGCAGCAGCGGGTAGAGGCGCTCGGCGGGATCGATACCCAAAAGCAGAGCGCCGAACGGACGAGCGTCGGGAGACACGCGGAGCGGCAAGTTCAGGCCCATGTGAATCGTGCCCGGCCCGTCGACGTGCAGATCGTGAAGCACCACTCTGTTTGTACGCAGCACTTCTGCGGCGGCCTGCCGGATATGCTCCGCGTCTCCGAAGAGCGTGCCTACGGAGAGAATGGTGTCTCCCCGGTCATTCACAAAGGTGGCGCTGGCAAGGTGGAGACGGCGGCGAACTTCCTCCAGCCAGGTCCGGACTTCGGATCCTTCGGGCTGGCCAGGGGATCCGGAGGCCAGTCGCTGCATCGCTCGCGCGGTGGCGCTATCGGCCATGAGCAGGCCAACCTCATCCATCCGCCGCGCGGCCCAATCGGAGATTTCCGCCACCTTCAGGTCGGCAATCGATAGAAGCTGGTTCCGGACCTCGTGTTCAATGGCCTCTTTCTGCGCCCGGTAATAACGCCAGGCGGACCATGCGATGGCACTCGCCAGAAGCACGAACAGAGCCGCCACCAGGACGGGCACACGGGGAGGTGTCAGCGGCTTTCGCGCGTCCTTGACGACAGGCGCTATGACTGTACCCCCAGAAAACCATGGAGCAATTCCCGCACGACGGCTGTGGGCCCCGTTGTCCCCGGCCGGACTTACATGAAGCTTAACAGAATCCCGGGTCCGGTAGTAAGGGTGCCTATTAACCGGCTAATGGTTTCGCCGCTTTCGCCGTAACTACTTGTCGAGTCAGGAGGTTAGCAGCGCGTCAAAACATTAGCCCGGTTAATAGGCCGTTAACCGGCTAATCGATGTGTTCTCAATGCGATAGCGGTAACGTCACGATTAGCCGGTTAAAACGGAATAACTGTTTTTGGAATTTCGTGGCACAGGCGCGGAATACGCTCCCTAACGGTTAATGCCACTTACTTTGCCCAAACGTGGGATTCTGCATTAGTTCAGAACTCCTGATGTCGTGGGATTTGCAGTGAGCCCGCGGGTGGGGCAGGCGGTGCTCGCCTTCGCTCGATCCTATTCGAGCAGCGGGCCTAATTCAGTGCGGGCCGGCAGGCGAGCACCGCCTGCCCTACCTGCGAAGCTCTCGCCATTGAAAGGAATGGCTCAGCCCATTTTTCCCGCCAGGCTGAAATTGCGGGGCGACATCAGGAGTTCTGTAGTTGTGGGCCGGGCAATCCTGCCCGCAGCCGCCTTTCAAGCGGCTTTTGGGCTCGGCGACGACTGTTCATGGCCCGGAAGAGCCGGCTAAAAGCCGGCTGCAGGCAAGATTGCTTGCCCCACGAATTATGCCGAATACCGCCTTCGCCAAGAGTAAGTGGAGCGTTCAGGGGTGACGGACCTTCCCCAGATCGGTTACGCACCCGTGGGGCCGCGGCGGCTTGTGCTAACTTGAGAATTCATGCCTATGAAAAGTAGCGCCGACGTGTCTCTCTGGACGCCGGAATCGTGGCGTCAGCGGCGCGCCTTGCAGCAGCCCGAATATCCCGACCCGGCCGCGCTCGATGGCGTGCTGGCCGAATTGCGATCGCTTCCGCCGCTGGTGACCAGTTGGGAGATCCTGCGGCTGCGAGAGCAATTGGCCGATGCCGCGGCCGGAAAGTGCTTCGTCCTGCAGGCCGGCGATTGCGCCGAACGGTTTGCCGCATGCACGCCCAATCGCATCACCAACATGGTCAAAGTGCTGCTGCAGGCGAGCCTGGTACTGGTGGTGGGCGCCAAGAGACCGGTGATCCGCATCGGCCGTTTCGCGGGGCAGTACGCCAAGCCGCGCTCCGCCAATGAAGAGACGCGCGATGGGGTATCGCTGCCCAGTTTCCGCGGCGATAACATCAATCGTCCGGAGTTTACGCCGGAAGCGCGCACCCCCGATCCACAGTTGCTGCTGCGCGGATATGAGCGCGCGTCGATGACCCTGAACTTCATTCGCGCGCTGGTGAAGGGCGGGTTTGCCGACCTGCACCATCCCGAATATTTCGACCTGGACTGGGTGCAGCATTCGCCCCTGGCCGACGATTATCACCGCATGGCGCAGACCATCACCGACGCGCTGCGCTTCATGGAGCACGTTCTCGGAGTACGGGCCGGCGAGACCGACCGCATCGATTTCTTCACGGCGCACGAAGCGCTGCATCTGGGGTACGAATCGGCGCAGACGCGCAGGGTGCCGCGGCGCCCGGGCTATTTCAACTTGACCACGCATTTCCCGTGGGTGGGGCTGCGCACTAACGATCCGGAAGGCGCCCACGTAGAGTTTTTAAGAGGCATCGAGAACCCCATCGGGATCAAAGTGGGGCGGGAGTCCGGACGGGAGCAGGTGGCGCGGTGGCTCGACATACTGGACCCGCGGCGCGAGCCGGGGCGGCTGACGCTGATCCATCGCTTCGGCGCGAAACGGATTGCCGATGCGTTGCCGCCGCTGGTGGAGGCGGTGCGCACCGAGGGCGGACAGGTGGTGTGGATCTGCGACCCGATGCACGGCAATACGCACTCCACGGCGAGCGGCGTGAAGACGCGTAATTTCGAGGATATCCACGGGGAAGTGGAGCAGGCGTTCGACATTCATGCGGCCATGGGCCAGACGCTGGGCGGGGTCCACATCGAAGTGACCGGGGAGAATGTGACGGAGTGCGTGGGAGGGTCGCACGGTCCGAGTGAAGCGGACCTGGCGCGGGCGTACGAGTCGGAAGTGGATCCGCGGCTGAATTACGATCAGACGATGGAGCTGTCATTTCTGATCGCGCGCAAGATGAAGAATGGCGGGACGTAAGGTCAGAACTCCTGATGTCGTGGAATTTGCAGTGAGCCTGCGAAGCTCTCGCATCGAAAGGAATGGCTCAGCCCATTTTCCCCGCCAGGCAGAAATTGCGGGGCGACATCAGGAGTTCTGAAGGTGCGGGCATGCTCCGCAAGGCGCACCAGTACGGCGGGGGATTCAGGGCGAACGCTCCCTGACGGTCGCGGCTCGCTATGCGACCTAAGGAGCCGCGAAGAATATCCTGTTTGACCGAGCCGCGACCGTTAGGGAGCGATGGCGCACGTTCGAGACATTTGGTCAGCTTATTGTTTCGCGGCCCCTCACTTATCGCGCGACCAGCCGGACGGGGCCGAGCAGGCCGGAGGGCTGGGGCTCCAGGTGCGCCATGTCCTGCGCCTGGAAACGCTCGCCGTATTTTGCATTCAGCGCTTTGTAGTCGGGAAGCGGACCCTTGGCGAGTTGGTTGATGGCCAGGTTCGCAACTACAATGCGGATGCGGTTCTCGCCCGCGTGCAGCAAGCCGCCGACTTCTACCTGGTAGGGCGCGCACCAGACCGAGCCGGCACGCTTGCCGTCGATATAGACTACGGCTGCTTCGCGCACCGCGCCTTCTAACATAGCGCGCATTCCGGAGCCGGCATTGCGCCCCGCTGTCGCTACCGCAGTGCCTTCGCCGAAGTCGAGATAGACCGCGTGTTTGGTGGTGACGAGGGCGCGCGGGACAGTGACGGTAGTTTCGTAAGTGGCCAGGCCGGAGTAATACTTGTGGGCCTGGTCTTCGGTCCAGGAGCGCGGGGTGGTGGGGACGGGCGATTCGCCGGCAAAGGCGATGGTCCATTTTCCGTTGAGCTCGAGCGGCGCCGGCGCGGGACCGGTGGCGGCGGGACGGGCGGGCGCGCGCTCTTTGGAGAAGACCAGGACGCGGGACTCGTACGGCGCCAGATTCAGATCGATACGCGGACCGCCGGCGTCCGAAACCGTGCCGGTGAGGGGATCCCACGATGCCGCCGTGAGGCCCTGCACGCGAAACGCGGCCTCTGCGTGGACCGGGTGGTTGCTGGAGTTAACCAGGAAATAGAGATCGGCGAAGCCCAGCTTGCGATGAACGAAACCGATCTCGGGCGCGGAGGAGATATCGGCGGGGAGCGCGGCGTTCATGACCGCGGGCAGCGTGGACAGGTCGGATACCAGATGACCGGGGGCGCCTGCAGTCTGGAACAGCGTGCGCGACAGTTCGGCAATCCGGGGGGCGTCGGACACTTCCATGAGGCCGGGCGCCAGAGACGGGGCGCGTTTGGTGGCGATCAGGATTCCGCCCTTGCGGACGTACTCTTCCAGCTTGCGGTAGGTGGCTAGCGGAATGCGGTCGACGGCCGGCAGAATCAGGATCGGATAGGGAACACCGGCGTGGGCGATGGCGCCGTCGTCGATGAAATCGAAATTGTATCCGGCGTCGAGGATCTTCGGCACCAGATCGGTACCGAGCATCTGGTCCACCGTCTTGTTGACCGAGACGCTGCCGGGGGTGAAGGCGGCCCAGGCATCGTCGGTGGGGATGTAGACGGCCACGTCGTTGGCCGGCTGGCCTTGCCGCAGCAGGAAACTGACGCGCTGCAGGTAGAGCGAAATATCGGGCATCACCAGCCACCAGGGATTGTGCTGGTTGAAGACCGCGGCGGCGTAGAAGCGCCATCCGGGCTCGCCCGCGGAGGGCGGCGAGTACGGCCAGCCGTGGCCCACCAATTGGTTGATGCCCTGGAGGAAGTGGATATCGGCCTCGGCCTTCATGTCGAGAGGCGTGGCGCGGAAGACGGGGGAATGCAGCCAGGTCCAGGTCTCCGACGACGTCACGGGTTTGCCATAAAGATGGCTGGCGGAGGCGGCCCAGCGGGTGGCGGAGAAGCGGCGCCACTGGGTGCCCTCGCCCTCGGGCAGATCGACCAGCGCGTTGCTGGACAGATTCACGGGCGGCGTGCCGTAGTTCTGCGAACGGAAGAGCGTGCCGTGCTGGTGGGCCCATTCGCGGAGCGGCGTCAGGTAATTCTCGTCGGCCAGTTCGGTGAGGGTGCGGCCCCAATCGTGGCGGATGGCCATGGTCTTCTCGCCGATGTCGGTGGCGAGGGCGGGCAGGTAGGGCGTGAGGTCGTAACCGCGGCGCTGGCGGAATTCGGCGAGGAAGTCGCCGGTCCAATCGGTGCGCTCCACTTCGAGGCTGTCGCTGAAGATGGAGTGCGGCGGATTTTCGCCGAAGGACTGCGCCAGGCGGTCGCCGACGGACTTGAGGTGGGCGTCGATGGCGGCGCGGTCGTAGGTGTTGAGGACGAAGCCCTCGGCGCCGACGGCGGCGCGCTTCACCATCATGCGGGTATGGCTGGCGACGAAGTAGAGGCTGCGGTCGGGGAAGGCGGCGACGAGCGTTTCGCCCTCGGCGAGGGTCGGGGTGTCGCGCGCGATGCGCAGGCGCGGGGCGGCAAGCGAGAGGGGAATGTGCGGGCCGCCAAAGGGCCAGCCGCTGCCGAGAGTGAGATCGTAGCGCAGGCCGAGCTCGCGGGCTTTGGCGCCGGCGAAGCGGAGGGCGTCCAGGAAATCGTCCGAGAGGTAGGGCAGGTTGCGGAAGCCGCTGGCGGGGTCGTCGAGTTCCAGGGGATAGACGGGCTGGACCTCGAAGCCGCCGATGCCGCCTTCCTTCATGAGGCGCATTTCGCGCTCCAGTTCCGGCTTGGTGACGGCGGGGCCGAACCACCACCAGCGGACCATGATGCGGGCATCGTCGGGCGGATGTTGAAAGTCGCGGCGGAGGTCGGCGAGCGAGGACGGAGGGGCCGCGGGCATCCAGATGCGGGCTAGCGCCAGGAGGACGGGAGCGGCGATCCACGGAAGTTTGGTACGCATTGCTTTCATGCTACGCGCATGGCGGGAGGCAAACAAGCAGTGGAATCTGGTCTTATATAAAGATGTCGAAAAATCTGTCTGTGTTGCTGTTGCTGGCGGCGGCGTTGCTGGAGGCGGGCGGCGATTGGCTGGTGCGCAAAGGGATTCACACGCTGTCGTGGCAGCGGGCGGGGTGGTTCGCGATCGGGGCGGTGGTGCTGTTCGTGTACGGATGGACGGTGAACCGTCCGCCGTGGAATTTCGGAGAGCTGCTGGGATTGTACGTGGTGTTCTTCTTTCTGGCGGCGCAGGCCATCTCGTATTTCCTGCTGAAGGAGCCTATGCGGGGGCCGGTGGTGGCGGGCGGGCTGTTGATCATGGGCGGCGGTCTGGTGATCTTTCTATCGAAGTAGGCGCGACAGGATGGCGCATCGATATCTGGCGATCGATCCGGGCGCGGAGAGCGGTCGGGCCATGTTTCCCCAACATTCCGGCAAATCCGCCCACCGGGCTGTACGGGAACACGCTCAGAACTCCTGATGTCGTGGAATTTGCAGTGAGCCCGCAGGTGGGGCAGGCGGTGCTCGCCTGCCCCACCTGCGAAGCTCTCGCCATTGCAAGGAATGGCTCAGCCCACTCTGTTACGTGCTTGCCATCGGCGGATACGTCACCATCTCGGCTGTGGACTTTAACCCGGACAGGAGGAGCCGGGGCGATTATTTTCCGTACGGATCGTCTGACGAATGCCGTAGCGCGTTACGTCACCGGCCCCGGATTGAACGGCGATAGCGCATTCGCCAATCGCCAGTGCTCGGCCCACGTCTTTTTGCGTCCGCTGGCCACTTCCAGAATGAAGCGGAATAATTCCCAGCCGACTTCTTCGATGGTCGCCTGGCCGGTGGCGATGCGGCCGGCGTCGATATCGATCAGGTCGTGCCACTTTTCGGCGAGCGCGGTGCGCGACGACACTTTCACCACGGGCACCAGCGCCAGGCCGTAAGGACTGCCCTCGCCGGTGGTGAAAACGTGCAGGTTCATGGACGCCAGTTGCTGCGTGCCGCAAATGAAATCGCTGGCCGGAGTGGCGGCGAAGACCAGGCCGCGGGCAGTCACTTTCTCGCCGTGGCTGGCCACCGCCCGGATGGCCGTGCTGCCGGCTTTGGCGATGCTCCCCAGCGCTTTTTCCACGATGTTGGCGAGTCCGCCGCGCTGATTGCCGGGGGTGGTATTGGCGGCCCGGTCGGATTCACCGGCGGCCAGGTACTCGTCATACCAGCGCATTTCGCGGATCAACTGGCGGGCCACCTCGGGAGTGGCGGCGCGCGGCGTCAGCAGGTGGATGGCATCGCGCACTTCGGTGACTTCGGAAAACATCACGGTGGCGCCGGCGCGCACCAGCAGGTCGGCGGCGTAGCCTACGGCGGGATTGCAGGTCACGCCCGAGAAGGCGTCGCTGCCGCCGCATTGCAGGCCCACTATCAGGGCGGACGCGGGACAGGTCTGACGGCGGCGGCGATTGAGCTGCTCCAGCCGGCGCTCGGCGGCTTGCAAGATGGCGCTGACGATGTCGGCGAAGCCGCGATGGTCCTGCAGGCGGATGACGTTGGCTTCGCCCAGCACGGGAAGCTGGTCGCCCAGGAGGCGCGCGGGCTGCAGCTTTTCGCACCCGAGACTCACCAGCAGCGGTTGGCCCATCAGGTTGGCATGGAGGGAGATGTGCTTCAGGGTGCGGATGGGGATGGCGGCGCCGGGGGCGTCGATGGCCACGCCGCAGCCGTAGGAGTGGGTCACCGACACCACGTCGTCGACCTTGGGGAAGCGCGGCAGCAGCTCGTCGCGGATGCGGCGGACGGCGTAATCGACGGTGGGCGCGACGCATTGCACGGTGGTGGCGATGCCCAGGATGTTGCGCGTGCCGGTGCTGCCATCGGGGTTGCGATAGCCCTCGAAGGTGAAACCGGGGAGCGGCGGAAGCGGGTCGGGGACGGCGGTAGAGAGCGGGAGATGGTCGAGTATCGGTGGGGCGGGGAGGTCGAGGAGTTCTTTGCGCACCCACGAACCGCGGGCGATGGGGCGGTTGGCATGGCCGATGATTTGGCCGTAGCGGAGCACGGGATCGCCGCGGTCGAGGTCGCTCAGGGCGATCTTGTGGGATTGCGGAATGGCTTCGCGCGCGGTGAGGCCAAGGGGCAGCGCGGCGCCCGGGGAGACGCCATCGGGGCTGACGATGATGGCCACGTTATCGCGGCTATTCACGCGGATATACATGCCCCGATTCTATCGTGGCGGGACGATCCGGGGGCCGAACATCGGAACTCCTGATGTCACCCCGCAGTTTCTGCGTGGCGGGGAAAATGGGCTGAGCCATTGCTTTCGATGAGCGAGAGCTTCGCGCTGAGTCAGTTAGTTTCTGTCGCGAAACTCCGGCTCGTAACGGCAAAACCGCTCCCTTGCGGTCGCGGCTCAGTAACAAGTCCCGTGGAATCATCGCTACGTTACCGAGCCGCGACCGCAAGGGAGCGGTTTCTTGAGTTTTGCGACAGAAACTAGTCAGGCCCGCTGCTCGAATAGGATCGAGCGAAGGAGTTCTGAACAAAACTCAACGAGTCCGAATCTACAGAGCGACGACGAAAGTCCTCACCGGGCCGTGGGATAAGTTGCGGATGGATGCCGCGAAGTAGAGTAATAGACCACGCAGCCAGCCAGCAGGAGCGCGCACCCCAAGCCGCATACACCCGCCCAGGCAAAGCGCTCCCATAGTAAGGTCCCGGCATACGACCCGATCGCTCCCGCCACGAAGTAACAGATCATGTAGACCATGTTCAAGCGGCTGCGCGCCTCCGGCAAAAGCCCGTAAATACGCGTCTGGTTGGACACGTGGCCGGCCTGTACTCCGATATCGAGCAGCACGACCCCGCAGATCACTCCGCTCAGATGCCCGCGGAATACATAAAGGACCACGAAGGAAAGGAACGTCACCCACAGCGCCACCAGGACGTTGCGCCGCGCTCCGTAGCGGTCCGCCGTGCGGCCTACAAATGGAGCGCAAATGGCGCCGGCCGCGCCCACCAGTCCGAAAAGGCCGGCGCCGCCGCTTCCATAGCGATAGGGGGGAGTCTCCAGGAAGAACACCAGGGTAGTCCAGAAAGCGCTGAAGGCGCAGAAGAAAACCGCGCCCAGAATGGAAGCTTCCCGCAGCACCGGTTGGGTGCCGATCAGACGCGCGGTGGAACGAATCAAGCTGGCCCAACTGAGGTTCAATTCCGGCCGGTTCACCGGCAGCGCGAAGTGAAGCAAGGCGGCGAGCGACAGCATCAGCACGCACGCAAACCAATACACGGCGCGCCATCCCAACCAGGCGCCCAGAAGACCGCTGAAAGTGCGCGCCAGCAGGATCCCCAGGAGCAATCCGGAAAGCACCGTTCCCACCGCCGCTCCCCGGCGCGCGGGCGAGGCAAGATGGGCCGCAAACGGGACAATCACGTGGACCGTAGAGGTGGTCATGCCGATACCGAAACTGGCCACCGCCAGCCATAGGAAACTGCGCGCGCCGGCCATCAGTGCGAGGAACACCGCCGAGCCGATCAGCAGACAGACCACCAGCCGCCGCCGCTCCTTGGTGTCCCCCAGGGGAACGAAAAGCAGCATTCCCGACGCCGTCCCCACCTGCGTCAACATAGCCACGAATCCCACTTGAGGCAGAGAGATCCGGAATGTCGTGGCAATCAGGGAGAGTAGCGGCTGGATGTAATAGATGTTAGCCACAATGGCGCCGACACTGAACGCCATCAGCCATATGTGCGCGGGCCGGATGTCCAAATCGTTGCGGGAGCTAATAAAGGGCTCCGGCACTACTTACTCGTCGGCGATCGAAGGACTCCAACTCCGCTTTCACCAGGTTGGCCTCGTAAGCAGTGCTGTATGTGCCCACCGTCACCAGTTGTTCCGGCATGACCGCAGTATACCCCCCGCCGCGCTACACTGGAGCCGTGCGCCTGCTCACGGGCCCCGCGGGCTCCGGTAAGACTCCATTCATTCTCGATTGCCTGCGACAGGCATTGCGCGCCGGGAACCACGCTGTCCGCCTGCTGGTGCCCACCGCAACTCTGGCGCAGCATCTGCAAAATCAAATTGCGCGCGAGGGCTTCGTCTTCCGCCGCGACCTCATCCAAACGCTCAACACCTTCGTGGACTCTTGGGCCGGCGACCCTCCGCAGGCGCCCGACGCGGTGGTCTACCTCATGGTGGAAGAGGCCGCCAAGCGTGTTCAGCGGCCGGAATTCGCGCGCGTGGCCGATACCCCCGGCTTCTACGCGTCGCTCGCCAGGACCATCGAGGAGTTCGCTTCCGCCGGCTGCGACAGCGCACAACTGGCGCAGCACCTCCCCGACGCGCCGCTCGCCGAGGCATTCCTGGCAGTCTATCGGGAACTCGACCGCATGCTCCACGATCGCGGCCTGGCGCTACGCGCGCGGCGGCTGGTGCGCGCCGCGGAACGGATCGAGCGCGAAGGCGCTGGCGGCATCGGCACCGTCTGGCTGGATGGCTTCCACGCCCTGCCCGACCCGGAACTGCGCGTGATCGCGGCACTCGGCCGCCACGCCGAGCTCACCCTGACGCTCGGCGACCGCGACCTCGACAGCCCGTTGCGCGCGCGCCTGGAAGCCACGGGCTTCCGCCATGAGGCCATGCCGCGTACACGTCCCGCGCCGGCCATCGCGCTGGTGCGCGCTCCCAATATGGAGCGCGAAGCCGATGAGATCGCGCGCCGCATTGTGGAGCAGGCGGCGGCCGGACGTCCCTTCCGCGAGATGGCCATCGTTGTCCGCGCGGCGGACGTCTACGTGCCCCTGCTGCGGTCCACGCTCGGGCGCTTCGGCATTCCGGCGCACTTCTATTTCGATTCGCGCCTCGACGAGCAGGCCGCCATTCGCTTTCTCACCGCCGCGGTGGACGCCATGCTGGGTGGATGGAACTACGGGCCGACACTGGCGGTACTGCGCCTCGCGCCCCGTTTCGCCGATTCGAACGCCATGGACCGCTTCGATTTCGCGGTCCGCGAGCAGATGCCCAATGCCGGCCTCGGCGGACTGAAGGCGCTGGCCGAAGGGCCGGG
>Ga0182030_10020698_pt1 | contig 12385 bp, 10 predicted proteins | sample 812S3MmetaG_FD_121299 | JGI IMG/M metagenome (GOLD analysis project Ga0182030, IMG submission 121299) | Permafrost microbial communities from Stordalen Mire, Sweden - 812S3M metaG (Illumina Assembly) | ecosystem: Environmental > Terrestrial > Soil > Wetlands > Permafrost | place: Sweden... | reverse complement strand
GATGATTTTCTTGGCGCGCCCATCGTGACCTTGGACGAAATGTTTCTTCGGGCCGGAGAGCTTTTGGCCGCAACCACAGCAGCACGTCGGGTGCTCTCGAAAGCGCCTCAGCGCTAGGGCCGCCGCCGTCTCCGTCTCCGGCTGAGCAACCGCGCTCGCGTCTCCGGCCGGCACTTGTTCTGTGGCCGCGGCGGTGGCTTGGCCGGTGGCCTCGGCCACGTGCGTCTCGCCGCCGCCGTCGTGGGGCCCCACTCCCCCTGCCCCGGCTTCCTGCCCGTCGTCCGCTCCCGTAGTGTCCGGCTGGCTGGCGCCGGCGGCACCCGCGCCACTAGCGACCTCGTCCACGTGCGTCGCGCCGACGCCGTCGTCGGACTCCAGCCCCTCGTCCCCGGCTTCCTGCCCGTCGCCCGGTTGGGCTCCCCCCGTCTCCGCGACGTTGCCTCCGTTTTGCGCCACGTCTGCCCGCGGCTGCACTTCGTCTGCCGACTCGGCCTCCTGCTGGCTGCCCGGTTCCAGGGCCTCGCTTTTGGCGTCTTTCGCCCGTCTATTCGGACCGCGCTTCACAGAGTCCCGTGCATCGACTTTCTTCGGTTTCCGTCCCATGTAAGTCTCCTTTCCGCCATTGAGGCGGCATGAAAATAAAACCTTATGGGGGGCGGGTTTAGCAAGTATTCCGAGAATGTTGCCAACCGCCGCGGAGGGGCTCTGGGTACACCAGGGTTAACTTGATTGGAGGGCAGACGACGAGCAGCGCCCGATGTCGGCACGTGTCTGGGGTGGCGACTTCCAGGCAACGTGGACCGCCGGGATGCTCCAACTGACGTGAGCGGCGTGTCACGGGAGTGATCGGCCGGATCGCCCTCGAAGCTTTCCAGATCGGGACTTCGCGGGTCCTCGATCGATGCCAGAACGCAAAGCGATACTATTCTCTTCATATGACGAGTGGCTACCGAACGGGCAAGGACGTCGTTTCAGGTCGTCTCTACCATTACGAGAAATTCCGCCCAGAATGGCTTGAGGGCACCCTCCGCAAAAGACAGATCCACTGCTCTGATCCAGCTAAGTTGAATGATCCGTGGGATTGCCGCGTATCATTTGACTACGGGCCCATGCTGCGGGATCCCTTGGAGCGTGAAAAGATGCTCACACTCCATCGATCAGCACTCCCGCCCGAAACGCTCAATCACCCGTTCCGGCGCATATACGAGGATCGGATTCGCAACAGCGACGAAGAACTTGTAAAGGCAGTCGAGCAATCTTCCAGGCTCCTCACGGAGCAACTACAGCAACGCCGCATTTACTGCCTGACACCGGATCCCCTTTCCACCTTGATGTGGTCGCACTATGGCGACAATCACACTGGCGTCTGCCTCGAATTCCATGTCGGGAACCGCCTTTTCTTGACCGCTCACGGCGTGCAGTATCGAGAAACGTATCCGACCTTCGTTCTCACACAAATGAACACAATCGGTGCGATGGACGTCCTCCTGACGAAGGCCAAATGCTGGGAATACGAGCAGGAATACCGCCTAATTGCAAGTCCAAAGCACGCGGACGGCGTCCCTCTGAAACTGCATGGTGATTTTCTCGAACTACCGGAACGCTCTCTGCTGTCCGTGATCGTCGGCTGCAACGGCGACTACAAAACCGTGAAAAAGATTGTCGATGCGGCGGCTCCGGAGGTCCGCGTCGTCCAAATCAAGCGTGCGCCCAATCAATACAATCTGATGATGGCCCTGCCGTGAGTGCTGAATGGCGGCTATAGCGAAGGTGCCGAAGGGTGGCTGGCAGCCCGAAGACGGCGGCCTGAGGTTCGCCTCCGCGACTTCCGGCCTGCGTGGCCCAAATCGGAGCTTTGTACGAATGGTGCGTATTACGGACGGAGCAACGCAAGTCGACGATCAAAAGCCGACTTGAACGAAACCGCTCGTGGCAGACGCTTACGCGTGCTCGACAGGACGATTGCAGTGCGCGCAGACGGGACGTCAGACTGGCTTACGCATTTTGGTAAACGGCTAACCTATCCGATGTGAATGACACGATAATGGTCTGAAGTCGTATGAGCCAAGTATTCAAGCTTTCCGCTGATGCACCCATCGAAACGCAAGCCTCGGACCTGTTGGGACGGGCCGGTTTCGCCGCATCGTGCGCTGAGGCCATCGCCAATTGGCAGGACGGCGCCAGCCTTGTCATCGCCATCTGGGGTGACTGGGGCTCCGGCAAATCGTCACTGAAGAATCTCATCGTTGAAAACTTGGGCGGTCGGGAGGAGTATCGCCGCCCCGCGATTGTACAATTCAATCCTTGGCAAGTGATCAATGCAGACCAACTCCTGAGCGCGTTCTTCGGGGAAATAGGAAAGGTCCTCGAACGGCCGATCGGCAAGGAAAATATGAAGGCTGCCGAAATTCGAGGTGCGACGTGGAAAGCATACTCAAGCGCACTGAGCATAGGCGGATCTATTGCGAAGTCCGGCTCGCTACTTGCGGGGTTGATCGGAACGCCGGCGGCCGGCGCGTCTGTCTATGCGGCTGGCGAAGCCATGGAACGGGCGGCCAAGATTGCAAAAGAAGGAGCGGAGGGTCTTGAAGCCAGGGCCAAAACCATACCCACGAAGAGCGTATCGGAACTCAAGGCAGAAGTTACAGGCGTGTTGAAATCGCTGCGGCAGCCCGTACTTGTGGTGCTGGACGATCTGGATCGTCTGACTGCCCCTGAAATTAGGCAGATGATTCAGTTGGTTAAGGCCACCGCCGACTTTCCTCACCTTGTTTACCTGATCCTCGCAAGGCGCGAGTCAGTGGTGCATGCGCTCAAAGAGATTGCCCCAGACACAGCGGAAGAGTTTCTCGAGAAGATTGTCCAAGTGCCTCTTCACATCCCGCGTATCCGCCAGTCGCAAATTGCCCGTCTGCTGACATCGGCGCTTGATCGCCTCCTGGCCGACCCGAACTTCGCAAAACACTTTGACCAGGAGCGATGGGTCTCCTTATATCGGGACGGCATGGAAGCGTTTTTCGAAACGCCAAGAGATGTTAATCGATATGTATCCTCACTCGCCTTTCATGCCGGCGTGTTCCGATCTAAAGGCGGCCATTATGAAGTTAACGCCATCGACCTTTTCGGAATTGAGACGCTACGCGTATTCACCCCCGCTTTTTACGAACGCCTGCCCGAACTCAGGTCTATTTTGACGGATCAAATCGTTTGGACCCGAGAACACAGGAAGGCCCAAGACCTTGCGCGTCTGACAACGGTTTTGAATCTCGTTGAAGAGAGGCGCCGGGCTTCTGCGCGACATATTTTGGAGGTCCTCTTTCCGCCCGCAGCTGCACTTTTCGCCGGTCACCATTTTTCAGATACCAGCCAAGAGACGGCGTGGGTTATTGGCCTCCGCATCGCATCGGAAAGGCAGTTCGAGCGGTATTTCGGGCTGAGCGTCCCGTCAGATGAGCTATCAGAAGACGAGCTTCAAAGTCTGCTCGCTAAAATGTCGGATCGCGTTGCCTTGCAAGCCAGCTTCGCTGACTTGCATTCACGCGGTCTGCTTGAGCAGGCGCTCAGCGGACTCGACTACCATCGCTTTGGGATTGTTCGAACGGATCCGGCGGGTGTTTTGCTTGCGCTTTTCAGCCTTGATGTTCACGGGAAGGATGGGTTCTTTTTGGTTCCATTCAGTCCGCGAACGCATATTTGGCGCATTGTATACGCGTATTTGCGAGAGGAGGCCTCTCTGTCAGAGCGCGCCAAACTTTTCGTAAGTGCCCTTAGAACGGCAGGGGATCTCGCAACTTGCGTGGGGATTGCTCAACGCGCCGTTACACACTCGGATACTCACACAAGCGGTCCCGACGTTCTCCTTGCGCAGGGGAAGGACATCGCCAAAGTGAAGGCCGCGACGGTATCAAGGATCAAAAAGGAATCTTCGTCCGTCGCCTTTCGGGAAGCTGATGAGCTTCAGTCGTGGCTACAGGTATGGAAGGCTTGGGGCCGAGGCAATGAACCCCAGGAATGGGCAAAGGCGCTATGCCGTTCGTCGGCCGGATTTCTCAGCTTCCTCCGGGCGTTTCGAACAATTGCTCACAGCCAAGGTGGTTCGAGCCCTATCACGAAGGAGCACGAGTTTTTCGCATTGGCGAGCCTTGAAGAATTCGTTGATATCAGCGTACTACGTGCCCAGGCCGCTAAGCTGAAGGTCTATAAGTTAGGTGACGACGAACGAAGGATCGCGAGCTCATTCCAGAAGGCGCTCAGGCGCAGGGACTCCTGTCAGCCCGATTACACCATCCTTTCATGGACTTGGGAGGAAGCCACTAGCAGGTAGTCGTGTCGGAACATCGTCAGAAACCGACCGGAAATTGTATCGAAGCCCCTGACTGGCGGGAAATCGCAGGAATTTCGAGCATTGGGCAACGGTAAACGCAACTCCCACCGCGCTGGCCCCGTCCGCTAGGTTTGTCGGGCACCTGTACAAAGCTCAAATTGATCCCGCAGCCCCGAGCGACTGTCGCAATTGGCCCGAAACGGCGTTCGAGGAAGTGTGGCAATAGATCACTCCCGTGAAGTCCCGCTCACGTCAAGTGGCCGGGAAACGCTGGCCGGGAAACGCCCTATTCGCGGATGTGAGTCGGCCCCGGAAACACATTCAGCCGCGCTTCCACCTGAACCGCCTTAACCGCCCTCTTCTCCTGCTTCGCTTGCGGCAGCGGTTGGATGCCAAACGTGTTGCCCACCCACAGAAGAAGTTGTTTTACCGCAGGTGAGATTGCGTCCCATTCAAACGCGACGGCCTTGTGGATTCCAAGGGCGTAGGGCCGCAATACGACTGTTTCAACACCTGGAATGTGGATCGCTTCCATGGCCAGCGGCGACCATTGTTCTGTATCTGGCGGTTCATGTCGCGAGATCTGCAAACCGGGCAACGCAGTCAACTCGTAGTTCGTGTTGAAGACTCGATAGGTGTCAGTAATTTCATCGATCACAATCTTGAGCGTCTCAGGTAGTTGTTGGTTATTCATCCTGACCTCCGCAGCGCAGAGCGCCGATTAGACCAGTAAACCTTATTGGACCCCTCGTTGGGAAGTAGTCGGCCCCCATAACCTCGCAGAAAGTTCCCGGTGTCGAAACCATTAAGTGCAGCCTTGTCGTTCTAGATCATATATGGTTCAAAACTAAGCCCCCTCCAAATGCCCTAACTTGTAATCGGTAAACAACAAGTCTAGCCGGTCTATTGCAGGTTTTGCTCTGCCAGACACCACCACGCCCAGATGTCTGAGAATCTTCCCGGCATTCGAGAGACCCCCACGCTGGCGCGGAGACCGGGGCGGACGCCGCCGTGAAACCGCCAGAGGGGGTGTGGTGCCAGTCCGGTTTGCCTGGGGCTCTGCAGGGCGCGTAACTCCATCCGCCGTTCGCGCGTCTCCCGCATATGCCCCGGACACCGGCTGCGAGTTATAACCTGCGCTACGTCGCCCGGAAGCTCCGCTATCTGCCGCTGCCAGAGCTTACCGGTGGATCAGTCACCCTCCGCAGCCTGCGGACGGCTTGCGACGATGTCATCAAACAGATCGGACCCAAGCTGCCGGGCCTGACGACCACACCGATCCACGATGTCCATCACATTGAGACCCAACTCGCAAAGCATGGCTTCTGGGATTCCTGCTGGCAAGTCGAAGGGGAAGTATGTTGGGATCCCGAAATCAAGGGCTTCCCGTTACTTTCGCATCTCGGCTATTTCACCACTGGCGACGCAGCAAAGGAATGGAACGAATTCGTGGGCGACTTCGATTTTCATGAAGGCTTGCGCGAAGAGATCGAGGATGGGCGGCTTTACCTGCGGTTGTTTCTGGTCGCGGATGCCAATCCAGTCCGGCACGGCGATCGGACACGTTGGCTCGACCGAGTCCATTCCATCCTCCGGCAGCTTGAAGCATTGCTTCCGCCCCGCCTTCGCTGGAGCAGACCCTGGTGGTCGCTGCCCCGCCGATATTTTCCGCAGACGTGCGTTATCACTGATGCCGCCCTCACGAATCTGCGAGACTGCTGGGCGGCGCGGTATCCGTACTGCTAACCAACGGGAACCGGTTCCGTAACGCTCATGATTTCCAGGTGGCCGTCCTCGAACACGGCATAGTGGCGCAGGTGGGTGTCCAGACAGATATTTCGGCTCGTCGGCGCGTCCTTATGCCGCACTGTCTGAGCAGGGGTGTGTCCCACCAGCTGGTTCAGGCCTGGGATCGGCGTCAACTCGTCCCAGTCCATCCAGTTGAGACCGCCGATCTCTTGGTCACCTGAGCGACTCGCTCCACAGCCCAAGAGAAAATGATGCTCGCCCCGGTTGAGGCGGCTCCATGCATCCCCACAGATTTTGTCGATGAAGGCCTCGTACTTCTCCGGCTCGGTGTTCTTCAGCCAGGCTGGATGAATCCCGGCGTGGGTCACAAGCCAAGGCCGCTCATCACCTTCCAGCCAGGCATGGAGTTTGAATTGTTGCCAGTCCCGCGCCGTCAGTTTGCCGTGGATCGTGATCCACTTGGCGGTATCGTAACCTGCGCAGATCAATCGCCGGTTTTGGCGGCCCCACCCGTAAGACATGTCGTGATTCCCGAGGAGGCAGGTGGTATTGGGGTCATTCAGCCAGTGCTTCACCTGTCTCGCGGTATCCGCCGCGTCGGTCACGCCTGTCTGGAAATCATCAAAGAAGTCGCCCATCAGCAGAAGATGGTCGTGCGGCTCCCGCTCGATGATCTGGTTTGCCCTCCGGATCTTGTCGTGAATGTCGGGGATGATCAACCAACGCATTGCGTATCCTTGGTTAGTCCGCCACCGGAAGGGCAGAAACGACGGCTGCCCAGCGCCGGAAGATCGAGACCCAGGTTCAACGTCCCAATCTTCTGCCGAAAGAGTTGCCGAACCTCTTCAGGAAGATGTAGCCAACCACCGCCGCCGTGGTCATGTAGCCATGTGAAGGCGGGCGTAACGCGGGTGCGGGCACTGTTCTCGTCTTCAGGTACATGATTTGACCCGACCATAGTAATCATTCTCCCGCAGGTGCACCGCGTTCTGGGTGCCGAAGGCATGCGGGATCGTCTACGCAAAATCTGGTCCGCTCATCACAAAATCAAAAACATTCACTTCGCGCGCGAAAAAGTCTGTCAATACAGCCCGATTTTGGGCTGGCGATCGGGAGGCACGAGCGTGCTCCGCTCACCGAGCGGTCCCGAGCAGGTCCATCCCGGCGAGGATGTCGCCGGCACGGACGAGGCCCCCACGCTGGCGAGAAGACCCGGGAAGACGGCGTTGGGAAACCGCCAGTGGGGGTGCGGTGCCGGTCTGGTTTATCGGCGGCTCTACGGGCCTCTTTTCTGCTGGTGTTTCTCGGCTCGGCGCCGTATAGTCCTGCTCCAGAACGCGGAACACAAACCCCCACCCCACGTGTCGCCGGTATGAAGGACCGTTCCGCCGCCGCCAATAGAGTTTCTCGGCGACAACCGGAGCGCCGCCGTCAACCGGTCGGTTGGAACCGACGCCATCACCCTGCGCACCGTGCTGGGCTGGATGGTTCCCGCGATTTCGAGGTCAATCTGGAAGCGCTCCAACTGCTCGCGGACGCCAGCCTCCGCCTGGTTGAGGGGTTTGTGCTTCTCTCTCTCAGGAGGAGACAGGCAGGCAGAACCCGCCGGGACCTCCACCACTTCCACTACCCGCGGCGGTTTTGCCTGCATTTCAATTCTGTTCTTAAAATCATTTTTACAGGACGACAGATGTGTCGTGCTAACACAGGACGACAAGTCTGTCGTGCTGCCGGACGCCGGGGTTGTCGTGCTGTGCTCCGGAGGCACAGCGGCCAGTTCTTGTTGGTCGGCCGGTTGGAACAGACGGAACGGGCTTTCCACAACCCCACACAAAGAAGAGCTTTCTTGTGGAGGGTTGTGTGTTGGCTGTTCCGTCTGTTCCGTCCCGGCCGCACCCACCAGGGCTGGGTGCCAGAGAAACTCGTAGGTGTTCGACTTGTTGAACCCGCGCTGGCGAGCACGAAGAAAACCGCGGGCAACCAGTTCGGCCAAGTAGCGCTGGACCTGCCGTTCGGAGAAACCAAGGTCCGCCGCCAACGTGGAAAGCAACGGGAAGCACAGGCCCTTGGTCCCGGCGTAGCGCGCCAGCCTCGCCCAGAGAAGTTTGGCACCATTGGAGACCAAGCGGCAGGCGAGCAGAGAGTCAGGCACAAAAACACCGGAGTTGAGAACCAGGCGCGGAATAAACACTTGACCGAGCTGGGGAATGGGGCCGTGGCGGGTATTGCCGTTCGGTGAAGTTGGGGGTACACTTTGGGTGTGTCCGTCGCGGAATGGCGGATGCATTTTGATCCTTTCGGAGACCCGCTGGTAGCACAGCGGGTCTCGTCGTTTTCGGATTAAAGCATACCGTTGGCGGGCGCCGCTAGAACACCAGTGGCATCGAGGGGTGGATCATCAGAGGCCGTGTGACCACCATTACGCGGCAGCAGGCGATCAGAGCGCCAAGGCCTTCAGCAAAGCATCACGGGCGTCGAGATAATAGTGGACCGTGATCTTGGCCGCCAGATCGTCCGACAGATCGTTCAATTGCCGCCGGCTGCTGATCGGCATCAAGATGCTAGCGGCCCCCTTCTCGATGGCATTTTCAACCACGGCGACAGGATTGAAGATCGTTTCGATGGAACCACCCAGGTTTAGACCGCCAGTAACAGCGAGGCCGCCCTTGATGCTCTTTTGGAGCAGCGATGAGCAGAGTGCGAGAAGCACGCCGACACCGACCGCCGACCCGCTCCTGGCGCTATCAAACGCCCGCAGTTGAACCGAAAACTCATGCTGGCGAGGTTCACGATCTCCGACGAGTTCTTTCGCTCGCGCATAGAGGTTTTGCTCGGCGCAACGGACACTTTCCTTGAAAGGCGGGGGTGCAGGCTGGTTCAGAATCTTCACGCCTCCGCCCGGGCCTTCAGAGATGTTTATTTGATACAGACCTGGGTTTTCGTCGCCTCCGCCTGCCGAAATGACCCAGACCTGCCCCGGCGGCAGCGGATCACTGCCGATGCTGTTCTCGCTGAAAAGCTCGGGCGTCGCCACAAACTTTTCCACCCCGTCTTCTCCCATGGAATAGCTGAACTGGGTGCTCCGAAACTCGGCGGAGCCGATGCGCTTTTGCTGTTCTTTGACCCGCCGCCGGCACTCCAGTGCGATCCGCAGGGCCCACTCCAGCACATCGTCCGGGACGGGAATGTCCGGGTTTGGCGACACCAGCTTGATCAGCCCGCTCGCGGTCTTCTGGACGCCAGTCGTGTCACGTCCGCTCAGGGCTCCACCCAAATGAATACGCCCCTGGAACAGACTCTGCCGGCTCTGGCGCCGTAACTGATTCCAGCATTCGGACAGGAAGTCGCTGACCAGGCCGAAGTGATTTGTCAGCAGATCGCGGCTCACTTTAGGCAAATCCCAGCCAGGCAGGTAAGAGTGAATACGATCCATCAGTGCGGTATCGTCACGCATCTCTGGCGGCAAGGGTCCGAACAGATGACCTATCCGCTGCTGGTGCTGGACGTCCACGTCGAAGTTGCCCACCATCACCACGCCACCATCGGCGCGGATGCTCTCTTTGCCGCGGCTGAACTCGCCCGATTCCATGTAGCCCTTCATGATGTTCACGCCGTCCTTCTGGTCGAAGGAAACACCGGAGATTTCATCGAAGCAGACCACATCGTACTGGCAAACCAGTCCGCGCTGGCCGGTGGCGTTGTTGACGAACATACGCGCAACCGTCGCCTTGCCTCCGGAGATCAGGTGGGCATAGGGCGAGACTTGCTGGAACAGGTGGCTCTTGCCGGTTCCCCGCGGGCCAAGCTCCACCATGTTGTAATTGCGCTCCACGAATGGAACCATGCGCAAAAGCATCATGTCACGGGCACGGGGGGTGAGTTGCTCCGGCTCCAGTCCGATACTGCGAATCAGGAAACTCTTCCACTCCTCCGTGGCAAACGCCTGCCGGCCTTGGTACAACGCCGGCAGCACTTCGCGCTTCGATAACTGGATCTCGCGCATCGACTCAACGCCGAACGGACGGCCACCTTTCTCTTGCGCGATGGCTGGGTCGTAGGCAAGTTCAACCTCCGCATAGAAGCCGCCCGTGAGCATTCGTTCATTGGCGTTGACCATCGCCTCACCAATTCGGACATCCTTCAGTTGCAGGCTCGGCAGCGTGGCCACGAACGAATCCGTGGCGGCATCCAATCGGGCGGTAATGATATCGATCAGCTTGACGTGCCCCTTGTCCTTGGCACGCGCCTTGAACAACTCGTGCTCTCCGGCGCGGACCGTCTTTTCGCCAAGCTGCCGTTCAACAATCTTGAGTCCTTCGGCGATCTCTTCGTCATCTACGGAAGCGCAGTAGCGACCCAACAGAAACTCCGCCACGTAGGTAGGAACGGGGTATTGGCCCTTAAACTTGCGCACGAGGTCCTTGCGCACAACGTAGCCTTCGTAGGCTTTCGTCGCAATCGTATCTATGGCGTCTAGTTGTTGGCTCATTGGGTCAATTTCCAAGGGTGGTGGATAGTGAACCGATCACTTCCCCGTTCACGTCCAATAAAACAATCTCCGCCGGCTTGCCGATATCGGCATCATCTTCGAGGAAGACCGTAACCTTGCCGTCCGCCGTGATCTCCCTTGCCTGCTTGTCCGATAGTAGCGAAGTATTTGGGTCGGATTGGCTGATGCGCACGTCCACGCGAACGCCTGCACAATCGCCGCCCACCAGCACCCGACATTTCGCCCCGGTCCACTTGCCTTCCAGCAAGTGGGCGGAGCCGTCCGCCGCCTTGCCTACGGTGATCCGGAGCACGGGAGTCACCATCTCCTGAAGCGATATGCCGCCATGGGTATACTCCGTGGACGCACGGTAGCAGCCCACACCCGGCGGACTGGCGATAGCTACAACCGGATTCCAGTGCCAAGTGAATGTCGGAGTATCGCTCTGAGCGTCGGCTTTCAACGCCGCACAACGACCCCAGCGGTGCTCGGAAAGAAATGTCTTCAACTCGACCTTCGGCAGACCACCCGGTACCAGCAACCAGCCGTGATCCGTGACGACGATGACCTCGGTCCAGCCAGCCTTGAGAAGCGCCCCGATCCGGCTGACCACATCGCGAACCTCCGCTTCCACGCTGCGCGCCAGCTTCCAGCCCTCGGTGTGGCCACGCTTGTCCAGGGCGCCGGCCTCGGTCCACGCCCATCCGGACGGATCGCCCATTTCGTCCGCGCGCAGGCACTGCCACCCACGCGCCTTCAGTGCGGCCGCAAAGCGATCCTGCGTCAGCAGTTGTCCCGTGGAAACCAGCCGCGAGGTGAACTGGTCGCCCGCCTCGCCGCCCTGTACCGCGTCGGCGATGGGCGACGCTGCCGGCTTGGCGGTGGCGGTGACCGACGGGATGGTGGACCACTCCCAGTCCAGCTTGCATTCCACTCCAGACGCCCTCACTTTCTCCGCTAACTGCCGGGCTACGTCCATGCGCATTCCGTCTGCAAACAGCACCAGCCGCCCGGCAGCCGCTTCGATCAGCTTGCCGCGCTTGGAAACAGATCGCCCGTTGTCGCGGATGAGTTGCTGTAGGTGGCGGGCCGTATTCTCGAGCCATGGCACATAGACGGCGCGCACAGCTCCCAGAACCGCTCCATACTTCTCCGGCGACCCGCATGCTGCCATGGTGGCGAGTGCGGCGGCATCCGCGCGCCAGCCAGCACTGGCATAATACTCGGCGTACACCTCCGGAGTCGGGGCGCCAGGGGCGGTTTTGCACAGCAAAGCCAGTTCCGCCAGTGGTTCCATGGCAGTCGCCAATGGGCTCAATCCCAGTGCCTGCCATGGGTGATAGCGTCTGCTCCCGTGTTGGGTTTCCAGTTCTCCGATTCGGCGGATCACCTCATCCTGCGGCCGATCGGCGAGCGATTCCAGTCCGTCACGCAGGCTTTGCTCTTCGCTCTCGTTGATGCTCGGCCAGACATCGGCGGTGTCGAACATCGAAGGCGTTTTGGGGGCGGCTCGATTCAGCCACTCCAAGATGCCGGGATACTTCGCCGACGATCCGGCAAAGCGCTGCCAGACGTTGTGCCACGGGGTGTTGCGTTGAACCATCAGGTTCACCGCCTTCAGTTGTCCGTCCTTGGATGGGTCGAAGTGAAACTCGGCCTTGCATTGCTGGCAGAAGGCCTTCCATTCGGTGGCCGACCGGCGTTGCCTGAAAGCTTCCGCATCGCTCAGCCACAGCAGAAACAGGCCGGTAGTGTCCGGTGCCAACAGCCCGTTGAAGAACTCCGAATCCAACCGCCTTCCCTGCAACTGGGAAAGGGTTTCG
>Ga0182030_10020694_pt1 | contig 12386 bp, 10 predicted proteins | sample 812S3MmetaG_FD_121299 | JGI IMG/M metagenome (GOLD analysis project Ga0182030, IMG submission 121299) | Permafrost microbial communities from Stordalen Mire, Sweden - 812S3M metaG (Illumina Assembly) | ecosystem: Environmental > Terrestrial > Soil > Wetlands > Permafrost | place: Sweden... | reverse complement strand
TGTCACATCAGATTATTATTTAGGCGCCACAGTCGAACAAATTGCGCCGCAAGGCAGAGCGCTCGCTCGCTACATCGAAGATATATTTGCTGTAATGGATCGCATGGTCACGCTCGGTCAGGGCAATAAACTATCGGCTATGAACGTTTCAGCGGCTGAACTCCAAGCTTTTGAAGCCGCAGAAGGCGACAATCTTTTGAGCGAACATACTGGCCGCGCCTCAAATCCGTAATCGCCTATTACCAGCCCGTAGCTAATTTGATCCGTTATCGATTTGAATTTGACGGATAACGTACGCCTGGAAGGGCGAAGTTAAACCGTTGGCTTAATTTAGACGGGCGTCAACTTGTTGCGCCGAACTGTGGAATTTGATCGACTGCAGTAGTCCGATGGCCACGAGATCAACTAACAATGCCGTGCCACCATAACTCAAAAAGGGCAAAGGCACACCGGCAACCGGCATAATGCCAATCGTCATGCCAATATTCAAAAAAACGTGGAAGAGAAACATACACATCAAACCAATGGCCATAACCGAGCCGCCTGGATCTCCGCGGCACTGAAAAGCGATAGTCAGACCGCGAATACAAATAACAGCATAGGCAAGAATAACTAGAAAAGCCACTTGAAAGCCTAATTCTTCTCCTAGCACAGCAAAAATAAAGTCAGTATGTCGCTCAGGAATAAACGCACCCTGGGTTTGATTGCCCTTGCCGAGTCCTGTTCCCTGCAAACCTCCCGAACCAACAGCAATAAGGCTCTGCAATATGTGATAGCCAGAGCCTCTTGGATCATCATAAGGATTGACGAAACTGGTCAGGCGCTTCTGTTGATATTCCTTGAGCAAACCCCATAATTTGGGTCTGACAATGCCCGTGCCGTAATTGGCACCGACAATGAGCACAATCAACAGCAAACGCACGACCACATGCCAGCCACGCCAACGCCAGAAAGCAAAAAGCACACCACCAAGCGCTGCCAGGTAAATCAGCCACCACTCGGGATTGAGAGCATTTAAAATGAGGCTGATCAAAGGACTGACCATCACGAGCACATCGCAGATAGTGGCACCGGCCCAGAATGACATGCCAAAAAAAACAGCGCCAAAAGTCAAAGATGTGCCTAAATCTGGCTGTTTGAAGACAAGCACGGCTGGCGGCAACATGATGCCAATAACAAAAAAAATGTCCCAAAAGTTCTTAATTGGACGCCGCCCGAGATAGGCTGCCAGACTGAAAATAACAACGATTTTGGCGATTTCTGAAGGTTGCAGAGTAATTGGTCCAAGCGCCAACCAGCGCTGTGCACCCAGAGCCGAATGCCCCTTGAGCATCACAGCGAGCAACAATCCCAGATTGATCACATAAATTATGGGAGTTACGTATTTGTGAGTCCAGAACTTATAAGGAACGCGACTAACAATCACCAACAGAACAATGCCAGCCCAGAGAAATTCCAGCTGTTTATCGAAAAAGCCGACAGTCTGCTGCGAATAATGCAGAATGTTCAAGCCAGTATAAACGAGAAACGCGGTTGCTCCAAGAAGCAGAAAATCGACGCCGGCAAATAGGTCTACCAAATAGCGACCTAAATAACCAAGCGACGATCTCTGTATTATTGAATTCACGGTAACCGGAACATGCACTGGGACTGCGGATTGCTCCAGCAGATCCTAACATCTCTATCGGTCCTTCTAGTTAGATAGAAATCAGCACTTCGAACGAATCAAGCGAAAATTGGCAATTAAAGCCGCTTTACGGTCGAATTGTTGCAAATCGAAGTGAGTTGTCTCTTTATCTAAGTCGAAGTAGCGCGAAACAACGGCAATAAGCTCTTCTTCAAGAATTTGAAGACGTCCGGCCGGCAATTCCAGCCGATCGTGAGTGAGCATATTGCGCATGCGGTCTTTGGCAGTTACTTGTGCTGAGTTTTTTGTGTTCCGGTTTGCGATTCCTGACGCGGCATCATCGACACGGAACAACCAATTGAAAAGTGACACTTTTTGGTCCTCCGTTATACGCGAGCTGTGTTAGGAGCGAAGAATTTGACGATACGATTCATCCAACCGGTCGTGGGGAGATCAAGGTCCATCAAAGGCACATCATCACCGCGCAAACGTCTTGCGATATTGCGGAAAGCAAGACCAGAGCGTGTGTTGTCCGTACCAGAAACTGGTTCGCCACGATTGGTCGAAGTGATAATCTCTTCGTCTTCAGGCACTACACCCAGCAATTTTACCGAGAGGATTTCCAGTACATCGTCAACACTCATCATGTCTGCGTTTTTAACCATGTGTGGACGGATACGATTAATGACCAGACGATATTCAGTGATTTGATCTTTGCAGGCTTCAAGCAAACCAATGATGCGGTCAGCGTCGCGAACAGCCGACATTTCTGGTGTACAAATGACGATTGCTTCATGAGCGCCAGCAATGGCATTTTGGAAACCGCTTTCGATACCAGCTGGGCTATCAACCACAACAAAATCGAATAAGGTGCTCAACTCTTCGCAAAGTGTTTTCATCTGCTCAGCATTGACAGCGGTTTTATCACGTGTTTGAGCGGCTGGCAGCAAACTCAAATTAGGAACGCGCTTGTCTTTGACGAGAGCCTGACGCAGCTTGCAGCGTCCTTCAATGACGTCGACTAAATTGTAGACGACGCGATTTTCCAGACCCATCAAAATGTCCAGATTGCGCAATCCTATGTCCATATCAACCAGAGCAACACTAGCGCCTGTATTCGCTAATGCCACACCAATGTTTGCAGACGCGGTAGTTTTACCGACGCCGCCTTTTCCAGAGGTTATTACTATTACTCGACCACTCATGCTGTATACCCTGTTCGCTTAGTGCTGTCTTTTCCGAAAAAACTACTCGATATTGCTTCGAGCAATTCTGATCTTGCCGTCTACGATGCGCGCGGTTTCCGGTCCCAATCGCGCTCCGAGGGCGTACTTAACACGCGGTCTGTCAGGCGACCGCGCGATCGCATGTGCGATGCGAATTTGAATTGGCTGCAATTTCAAGGCACGTATTTCGGCCTCAACATTGCCACCAATTCCAGCATGGGCAATACCCCTGAGGGCGCCCCACACAGTGATATCTCCTTCTGCCATAATTTCAGCGCCGGGATTAACATCGCCGACGATGACCAGATGTCCAGCGTGACTGATAGTCTGCCCAGAACGCAAATTCTGACGCAAATAGAGAACCGCTGGAATATTATTTGCTTTTGTTTGAACTGTTTTTTCAGACTGAAAAGAAGCGATGACCGAGACATTTTCAGCGTCTACTTCATCTGCATCTTCTATTTCTTCGACCTCTTCTATGGTCTCGGTTTCAAGAATTTGATCGGCCATATCCTCTTCAAAAATGACAGCCGAATCAACCACTTCTCTCTCGCAAGCGGAAGTTGCCAGTTTTCCCTGCTTAGCGTCTCTGAGATCGACTGCGTCATCAACATCATCTTCATTTAGATCATGCTGACTCATGGTACTCAAATCAATTTCGGGCAATGCCATTGGCTCGCCAGAAGCCAGATTGACGTTGTGTTCACGCAAAGCTGTGCGAGTAAGACCACTCTTAGCAAAAAATTGAGAAGGAGTGGCACCAACACCTTTAGCAATAGCCAGGATTTGAGCCACTTGCGTCGTATTCAATTCCAGCTGACCAAGATTGATAGCAATAGCGGTGCCCTTCCAGAATTGATTGGAGACTTGCAGAGTCGATGCTAAATGCTCGATTGCCTCTCTGAAGGAAGAGCAGCCGCTGACATCAATGAGAACTCCCTGATCAGCTTGACTGATAATAGCTATTTTAGACATTCAGTGAAAGCCCATGTCGTGAGATGTATGTATGTATGTATGTGGAGCGATTGCACAATCAATCTGCTTGACGCAATCCTATGTGCTGGAAAACCACACGTCAAGCCATTCAGCATAGATGGTGTATATGCAGGCTATGTATATTTTCATGACATAAGCGTAAGGATCGAGGATATTGTGAACAGGTGCACGCTTACACAAAGATAAGACTATTCAGAGAAAGTCGATAACCGGGATAGACGATATCAAAGAAGCACCACTTAGGCATATGCTTGACATACATCGATAATTATCAGTAGCGAGCTCGCACCATCTTTGATGGCAATAGAGTGGAAGCCGCGGGGCTGAAGAGCGAGAGAAAGAGGTAGTCAAAACTCGTTTAATGTTTGGCATACGTCGTTTGGCGCTTTCGAGGTACCGTTACCACAACCAATCGTGGTAACGCAGTTCTAAACCCTGAATTTCTGGAAGCCCACTTTTCCACGTATGTAACGACGATTTTTAGAAGGGTAGCCCGCCTGCTTACCTCTCCTGGACATTAACAGGCGTTTAAGTGTGACACAGTCAATGTTTCCGGGCTCTTGAGATGCTATTATCCATCTCTTGTTTTCTCGCCCGATAAAGACCTTGCCCTGCTTTTGGGACAAACAAAGTGCTGTTTAACGGTTTTACTTATTTAGTCTTTCTACCATTAGTAGTTATTTTGCACTGGCTTTTACCGAAGTCATACCGCAAAACATTGCTGCTTCTAGCAAGTTACATCTTCTACATGCACTGGATGCCCAAATATGGACTGCTCATTTTTGCCTTGACGATGATCAACTATGGCTTTGGTTTAGCCATTGCCGGTACGCAATTGCACAAAAAGAAAAAGGTGTTTCTTGTAGCAGGCATTGTTCTCAATCTATCCTGTCTTTGCTTTTTTAAATACACCGGCTTCATTGTCGCCTCTGTTTTTGACAGTCTAAAGTTGGTCTCTCCAGTGCTTGGAGTGCACACACTTGATGCTGCAACGTCTCCTGCTTTGAAAATCATTCTGCCACTGGGAATTTCTTTTTTTACTTTCGAATTCATTCATTACATTACTGATGTTTATCGCGGCAGCCCACCAATTCGAAATATCAGAGACTTCGCATTGTTTGCAGCATTCTTTCCTTCTCAAATTGCCGGACCAATTAAGCGCTTCCAAGATTTCGTAACCCAACTCAAAGAAGAATCCATTTTTTCAGCTGCCTATTTTCAGGACGGAATTTTTCTCATTCTCCAGGGTCTATTTAAAAAGGTGGCTCTTGGTGACAATCTTGGTGCCCTGGTCAATGCTGGCTACGCAGGCATCCACACGCTCAGCACAGCTGATGCCTGGATTACAGTCAGCGCTTTTACTTTGCAATTATTTTTCGATTTTGCAGGCTACACCGATATTGGTCGGGGCTCTGCCTTGCTTCTTGGTTACAAGGTCCCGGAAAATTTCAACTGGCCGTACTTTGCAGCCAATCTCACCGAATTCTGGCACCGCTGGCATATTTCTCTTTCGACATGGTTGCGTGATTATCTTTTCATTCCCCTTGGCGGCTCGCGCGGCTCGCCCTGGCAGACCAGTCGCAACACTTTCTTGACGATGGTGCTTGGCGGTCTCTGGCACGGTGCATCCTGGAACTTTGTTTTCTGGGGAGTATTGCACGGGGCTGGACTGGTGCTTTCCAAAGACTGGCACAGCTACGTCTCAAAAGTCCCATATCTGGCAAGGCTTCGCCCACATCCACTATGGCACTGCGCAGGCGTTCTCAGCACTGTCTTTTTCTGGCTTCTGACGGGCGTCTTGTTTAGAGCGGCGACATTGCCTGAGGCGCTCACCATGGGACAAAACTTGTTCTTCAATCAAACTTCCCGTGCCTCCTTAGCGTTTGGACAAATTTGCACTCAATTTTTAGAATCAACAATACCTGCAGCTTTGCTCATCTATTCGATATTTTGTCTGGGAAGATATTTCACAGCCAGGCTCTCTGATATGCAAGATATGCAAGACGTGCAAATTGCCAATCCATTCAAATCAATAATTCAATGGACAGGCCAATCGATGCCGTTCAAACTGGCTAGCTGCGTGTTTGTAGCCGTGCTTATTCTTGGTTTCGCACCGTCGCAAATAATTCCCTTTATCTATTTTCAATTTTGAGGCGATAGATAATGCAGGCGCAAAAGCAACTACAAAAATCATCCCGCAATAAAGTGCCTGCGCAGAAAACGCAGAGCGCAAGTTCTGGTAAATTTTTGTTTGACCTCATATCTGGTGCGCTGATTTTTTTAGTCTGGCTGATTGTTGGCGTCGTCATTCTTGAAATCGCTTTTCGAATCACTAGCATTGGCGAAGGCGAATCGCTGGAGCCCAGTCGAACGCTTGGTTGTGTTCATATGCCAGGCAAAATGGTGACCTTTCGTCTAGAAGGTTATTCCCATGAAAATTTGAGCAGTCAAAGAATGCGCGATGTGGAACACGCAATCGCCAAACCCGCTGGCGTTAAACGGATTGCAGTTCTTGGTGATTCAACGACTGAAGGTCTGCAAGTTGCTATGGATGAGACTTACGCCAGGCAATTACAAAATCGATTGAACGCTAGCGCAGTACAAAATAGTAGGCCAGACCGCTTTGAAGTTCTAAATTTTGGTTGCGCAAGCTATTCAACCGGGCAAGAACGTTTGCTCTATCAAGAACAGGTAAGGCAATTCAAGCCAGACACAGTCGTCGTTCTCTACAATTTTGGTGACTCGGCTGAAAATATTTTCGTCCCTCAATCTGCCGATCATGTTACGCCACGACCCTACTTCCATCTAGAGAAAGTCACTGAAGACAGCACATCGCTCAAACTGGTCGAAGACGATTCAGTTTTGAAAATGAATGCCGCTGTTTTGCAGCCTAATCCGATCATGGATTACATTCGTCGAGAAAGTCGAGTTTTTGGGGTGCTCAGCCAGCAAAATTTGATACTATCGATTAACGAACCTCTTTACACTAAAATCAAACGCATCATCGGGAAAATTTCATTTCCTGGCAGCGTCCGCCATTCTACAGCGATTATTCATCCGGCTTATGCTCTGCCTGACGCCATGCAGGTTACTGCAAAGATTTTCAGTGAATTAAATTCTGACGTTCAAAAAGACGGCGCTCAATTAATTGTCGTCACCTTTCCTAATATAGGGGGCGACGAAACTTTTGAAAAAGAAGAGGCTGCACTAAAAGAAACAGGACGAAAGCAAAAATTTGCCGTCGTCAGTTTGACAAAAGCATTTTTGCAAACGGTTGATTCTTCCAAATTGTTTTTGAAATACCATTTCTCCAAATATGGTCACGCGGTAGTCGCCGATGTTTTGAGTTCTTCCATCGAGCACCAAAAACCGTGAATTCAGACAATTCAAACTTTGCTCATGAGATCGCCGAGCTTTTGCAAAGCGTTAAGGGCAAAACACTGGGTGGTCGTTATATCGTTTCCGACATTCTGGGTGTCGGTGGGATGAGCGTGATCCTGATGGGGCGGGACATTCTCACTAATATGCCGGTTGCCCTCAAAACACTTAAACCATCACTTAATCATGAACCATTTATGGTGGCAAGATTTCAACAAGAAATCGTCAGCCTGGCTAAACTGGACCATCCCAATGTCGTCGGAGCACAAGACTGTGTAAGCGCAGAGTCCGGTCAGCCGTTTATAGTGATGGAATATTTGCACGGTCTTACTCTGGAAGATTTAATCCAACAGGAGGAACGTTTACCGCTCACCAGACTCAATCCCATTTTTCAACAAGTGTGTCTAGCGCTCAAACATGCCCATAGTCAGGGAGTGATTCATAAAGATCTAAAGCCAGCAAATATAATGCTTGTCGCCGAAGGTCACAAGGAAGTCGTCAAACTGTTTGATTTTGGTCTATCCAAAATTCTCCAAGAAGAACCAATGCGCCGCACAGCCAAGGGGACAGTTGTAGGTTCAGCAGCATATATGAGTCCTGAGCAATGCCGCTCAGAAAATGAACACTCCATTGATGAGCGCTCCGATGTCTATCAAATAGGCGCTGTTATGTATGAAGCTTTCACTGGACGCGTCCCCTTTTACAAAGCCAAAAACACTGAAATATTAAACAAGCACATTTTCGAATATCCGCCCTCGTTTGCCACTGTCATGGCAGAGGATCCACGACAGCCGGTCTTTGAGGCTGTCGTATTCATCGCCATGGCCAAGGCGCCCGAGCAAAGATTTCAGAATATGGATGAGCTGAAAGCGGCTCTGGATGCTGTCTTCAGCGGATCGGTCCCAGTCCAGGAAAGTCTGCTGATACGCCGTATGCAGCTCTAATAGAATCAGCTCACCAGGCAATTTTTTTCTCAATGCGAACATTATTCTATTCACGCTTTTCAGATTGAAAACAAACCCTCGCGGGAAAATCATAGAAGAGGCGGATTTTAGAATCGTGGTCAAACAAAATGGAAGAAGACGACTCAATAGCCAACCTCGCGTCACATTCTGATGGAACTCAGCTGTCCAACAGCAGAGCCAACGCAGCACGCGAACAGCAGCAGCCTGCAAATATGCGGCGAATTATGATCGTCGACGACCTGGACATCATCAGACGTGGATTACAACTGGTTTTTGAAAAAACTTCGGATTTGAGAGTAGTGGCCGAAGCAAGCGATGGCTTGAGCGCAATTAAAGCCGCTTTGAGCGTGAAACCGGATCTGGTCCTTCTAGACATCAATATTTCTGGTCTAGATGGCGTTGAAACAGCCTGCCGAATTAAAGAACATCTGCCCAAAACGCGCATCATCATGTTTACGTCGCAAGAAGATGATGACATGGTCATGGCCTCATTTGGTGCCGGTGCTGACGGCTTTTGTTTGAAGAATATATCCTTTGAAGAATTGCAATCTGCAATTTACAGCGTGCTTGCCGGCAATTCCTGGATCGATCCACGTGTGGTCAATCGACTGATTGATAAAGAAAAACCGATCGCGCCTGCTGTAACGGCGGCCGGCAAATCAAATTTGAGCGAAGCGGATTTGTACATGCTCAAAATGATTGAACAGGGCAATACGCACGAGCAGACAGCTAAGCGTATGAATATTTCAGTGAGTGATTTAAGGGAAAAACTACGGCACCTGATTGAAAAACTGTTCGCCTCAGAGCCAACCGCCAACCGCCCCAGTCCCAGAGTGCAACTGGAGGAGCGTCTAGGCGCAAGAAGCGATGCCGACGCAGATAGTCGACTTGAACACGACATCGAAAACAACATTAGCGAAGGGCTGTTGACTGCGTTACCAACTGGCAGCATTTTTGACAGACGTTATCGGATCGAATACGTGCTTGGTCGAGGCGGCATGGGCATCGTCTATCGCGCCAAACATATCCACATGCAACGTTCGGTGGCAATTAAGGTGCTGTATCCGCAACATGGCACAAATTTGAAATTGATCAGGAGATTGCAACAAGAATCCCGGGCCGCAAGTGCTCTGCAACATGCCAATATTGTCAGTGTCCATGATTTTGGTTTGACCGAGCAGGGGCATCCATTTCTAATCATGGATTACGTCGATGGCGACTCGCTTGACCGCTGGATTCGCGTCAAAGGCGGGATGTCCGTGCATCAATATATGGATGTATTCATGCAGGTTGCAAACGCGCTTTCAGCGACTCATATGCAAGGAATCGTTCATTGCGATCTAAAACCTAGCAATATTATGCTTGACGGCAATATCAATCATGGCTTCGTACCGCAATTAGTGGACTTTGGTCTGGCTGTGATTATGCCAAACAGCAAAAACGTCTACGACCAACAAACTCAATCCTTCGATGTGCTGGGCAGTCCGCTTTACATGAGCCCCGAACAATGCGAAGGCACACCACTCGATTTCAGAACCGACATATATTCTCTTGGTTGCATCATGTATGAAGCACTAACTGGACGTCCAGTGTTTGAGTGCACAACTCCCTATCAGTTGTTCCACAAGCATGTAAACGCGGCACCCGAGCCATTTTCGGTCGTAGCGCCAGATATTGAAGTGCCCAAAGAACTTGAGACAATTGTGATGCGTTGCCTGCAAAAGAAACCAGACAATCGTTTCCCTTCAGCATCAGCTATAGCCAACGATTTACGCAAATTGCTAGCTATTTAGCGCATTATTTAAGTAATTCGTTTTGCCTCTTTCAAAAACGGAATAATTTCGAATTTTTTGCCCAAGATTTCAGTAGGGTCGACATATCTTCACCATTGAAGTCACCACTTTTTCCAAGAAACTCTTTGACAATGCTTCACGGCTGTCTTAGTCTTTAGTCCTGAACAAATCCTGAATAAGACCTTCTGCTGCCGTATGTGGATCGACTTTCTTGGCGAGAATTTGCTCAAGCAATTGCTGCACAGCGTCTGAACTCTCCATTGAATTTTTCAAATTTTCTCTGGCGCGTGCTGCTACTAATTCAGCAAGCTCGGCTTGCACTTTGGCTTTGCGACGATTAACTAGAACCCCTGATTCCTTGAGAAATTGGAAGTGATCTTTTAAAGAAGACCATAAATTATCGATGCCCTGTCCAGTTTCCGACACTGCCACAATGACAGGAGGTCGCCAGTCATTGGCAAAATTGCTCAACTCCAGCGAGCTTGTAATTTCACTGGCTGATTTGTTGGCACCAGGCAAATCACCTTTATTGACGACAAATATATCGCCGATTTCCATAATGCCTGATTTGATGGCCTGAATGTCGTCGCCAGAACCAGGCATCAACACTAGAATAGTAGTATCAGCAGTTTGAGCAATAGCCAGCTCCGATTGTCCAACACCAACTGTTTCAATCAAAATGACGTCAAATTCTGCCGCTTCAAGCATGCGCACAGCATCGTATGTGGCCAATCCAAGGCCACCAGCTTGATTGTGATTGGCCATAGAACGTATAAAAACACTTTTGTCTAAAGTATGACCTTGCATTCTGATCCGATCGCCAAGAATGGCGCCGCCCGTAAAGGGACTCGAGGGATCCACAGCAAGAACGCCCACTTTAAGACCGCTTTTTCGAATCTCTGTAATGAGGGCATCGACCAGAGTTGATTTGCCTACTCCAGGCGAGCCTGTGATACCGACAAGATGCGCTCTACCTGTGTAAGAAAAGAGGCTTTTGACCAGGTCTGATGCGTCTACGCCCCCATCTTCAACTACACTAATGGCTCTTGCGAGCGCTCGTCGATTTCCGGCCAGTAAGTCTTTAGATAATGTTTCCAAACTAATTTTCACTTTTATAAGATGGATGCCTAGAGAGTTTCGCGTGCTTAAATTAACGCTTTGAGAATAACCAGGATAAGCCAGAATTCTAGCAAGTTCGCCATGCGGGGAACAATTGAAACATGGTCCTTGTCGAGAAAAGTGTCGAGATAAGATATGACAAACTGTGCAGGTGAGCCGTGAAACTTCGAAAAACCCGAGCATCTCAAATAGCCATCATCGGCAGCACATTGTCCGTTGCCTGCATGCTTTCGTCAAGTCCAGCCTTTGCTGGCTGGGGCAAACTTACCGTCACCGATGGCGCGGGCGATGGCGTTCAAGTGAAGCACTACCTGCTTGGACAAAGATCGCTGGTTATGCAAGATGCAAATGGCGACGAAGTCGTACATAAACAAGGATTATTTGGCATCAACAGAGAGACGGGCGTCAACGTTCTGGGCAACGGAACAACAGTCAAGCACGGCTTATTGCGCGGCACATCTGTTGAAGGACAAGACATGCTCGGTGATTCCTGGAAATCAAAAAAGATGTTCATGGGCCTTGGACCACGCATCACCACGGTCAATGCCAAAGGAGTTTCCGACCTGCTCGGTGGCTTGATGCATGGACAAATGCCAGGACAGATGATGCCTGGACAGGCGATGCCAGGGCAGATCATGCCAGGACAGATCATGCCTGATCGAGGCGGAGTCGGACCTGTCTCGAATTTCAGCCAATACCCGCCGGCTCGCGGCTTTGGAGAACCCGAAGGGCAAGGAAATATACAGGCGCCAGCTGCTGGTCAGCCTTAAGCAATAAGGGAAAAGAAAAATTGTTTCAAGGCTTTTTCGGATTCTTGCCGAATGGCCAGGCGCCAGCATTTTTATTTCGAGCGTCTTGTTCCATCGCCGCGATAGCATCAGCTTCTGCGCGCTTTGCGGCATATTCTGCTTCATTAAGCATAAGTGCAAGTAAATCACGTTCCTGCTCACGCATCTTCAGTTGTGTCTGAATTTCGTTATATCCTGCGCGCAACTCTTCCACTTCATTCAATTTGACATCCAGAACTGTTGTCACGCGCGACAATTCCTGGTGAAGATGCTTGTTTTCACGACTTTTATCAGACAGTAACAGCCCTTGAGCGGTAAGCTCTGCTTTCAAATCTTCTGCGTCCCGAACAACGCGATCTAATTCGCGAGCTTGTGCACTGAGAACCACACTCTTTTCTTGCGCTTGCAATAATTGTTCTTGCAATTCCACTACGCGCCTCAACAGCGAATCAACGTCCCACTCCCGCCCTGTTGCCGGATTTAAATTTTGTTCG
>Ga0182030_10020693_pt1 | contig 12386 bp, 11 predicted proteins | sample 812S3MmetaG_FD_121299 | JGI IMG/M metagenome (GOLD analysis project Ga0182030, IMG submission 121299) | Permafrost microbial communities from Stordalen Mire, Sweden - 812S3M metaG (Illumina Assembly) | ecosystem: Environmental > Terrestrial > Soil > Wetlands > Permafrost | place: Sweden... | reverse complement strand
ATTGGGGCAACCAGTTTTCACTAATTGGTTTTTTACAGCCAGGGCAGAAAGATATATCGCTGCTTTCCGCGTTCTCATTGCTTTCGTTGTGTCGGTCTTTGTGATCGTGAGGATCATCATTGATCAAACGAGCTTGCTCAATGAGGTCGGCATCGTCTGTCGGAAATGGTGCAAGAATTTCAGGCTTTATTTCGCTGGCAATTTCCAGCGCCGAGCTGTTCGATTCGTCATTTGCGACGATCTTTTCTTTATTGTCTTTGTGGTCAGAATACTCTGAGTTGGAAGTCATTTGATGCTCAATTACTCAGTTGGATATTTGCCGACTTCAATTTTTCGATTTTGCACAGCTTTCTTATGCAAGTAGACAACATCAAGAGTTTCACCCGGTTTTTTATCGCCTAGAATTTTTCGAACATCTACAGCTGTTTCGACCGCATGTCCCTCAACTTTTTGCAAGACATCACCAGGTGCTAGTCCTGCTTTTTCAAATGGTCCTTTGGGTACCACCTGTGCAACTAAAACGCCTTTTACAGTCGGTGCTAGTTTAAACAACTGGGCTAGATATGGGTTGATATCGCGCATATGGACGCCAAGATAAGGTCGCGGAATCTCGCCATGCTCGATCAACTGCTTTACTACTTTTCTTGCTTCATCGACTGGAATAGAAAAACTGATGCCCTGAGCATCTGCTCGTATAGCGGTGTTAACACCCACTATTTCGCCATTGATGTTCAAGAGAGGACCACCTGAGCTACCAGGATTTATAGCGGCGTCAGTTTGGATTAAATCGATGCGACTGTGAAAAGCTGGATCGTTGATTGACCGACTGAGAGCGCTGATAATGCCCAGGCTGACTGAGTGTTCAAAGCCCAGCGGACTGCCAATGGCAATTGCCCAGTCGCCGGGTCGAAGAGCACTCACTTGACCGAACTTAGGTACTTTGAGATTTTGGGCCTTGATTTTGATTACCGCTAAATCGCTGAATCGATCACTGCCAATTACCTCTGCCGTGAAACGTTGCTTATCGGACAGTGACACTTTAATGGAAGTGCCATTTTTGATCACATGTGCACTAGTCAAAATATAGCCATCAGCACTCATGATTATTCCGGTACCGAGTACTCGGCCTAATTCAGCATGACTATTTTCATCTTGCGTAGTCACTTCTGGCCCGCCAAAGAAGCTGAATACACCGTTAGTTCCAGTAGGTTGAGGCTCTAGTGTCTGCAAATCAATGTTCACCACAGATGGTGCAACAGTGGCAACGACATCGGCAACGGCATTGGTGCTCATCTGGCTTGCAGGAATTCTGCCTTGAGCAGGCCCTTTGGAAGCCGGCATGACGCTATCAAGTGATTTATTGGGAAAGAACGAGCTGAAATGTTCGCCAACTAAAGCTCCAACTGTGAATATCAGACCGACGCACAGACCGATGCTGATTCGCTGCCACAATTGTCCAGAGCTTTTTTTGTCAGTCAATTCAATTACTCAAATAGTTTCTTCATTATAGTACCCGCTATCTGTCGTCATCTCTCCATCTAATTCCTCAACTTGACCCTCCATTGCGGTCTCATGGCTCAGGTAAGAGTCCAAAATTTTTCTCTTATTCGGAAAGGGCAATTATTCTCGCGAAACGCGACGGGCTTTCCAGCAAAACCTGCAACGAAATAGACACTTCTTTCGAATATTGCAGGGATGAAAGCCGTCTCTCGAGTCCTCTTATTAATTCAGCGACTTCAACCAAAGAAACCGGTGGCATCGTCATTTCGATGAAATTTACGTGTATTCCAACTTTGTGCGAATTGTAGAAGTGAAGAAATTTGAGGCGTATGCGCACCAGGGCGATGAGCAATCCAAGGTGATGGAGACCGCTTATTACGCTCAAATGACCAAAGCCTGCACCAAAATACAATTTGCTAAAGATTCGACAGTACACAAATCGACGTAATAAGTCTTCGGTGTCATCATCTAAATGCCCCAGTTTCAGACGACAAATCTGAGCCAGTGGAACAGAAGTTTCATTCGAAATGAGCATCTGTACAATATCTGGTGGTTGCGTCAGGTGTTGCTTGAAAACGTGAGCGCCAAACGCGTCACGTCTTGCAGAGTATGAATGGGCAGGCAGAAAAAAATCAAGTAAATGACGAACAATGACGAGATCGGTCTGTGCTGGTGAAACGTCGAGAAGATTTTCGTGATCTAAATCGATTTCCTTTGGTACTAATTCGGTTAATAGAGTCGACGCCATCAACAATCGATTGTTGATGGTCATTTCACTTTCGGTATTGCCTGCGGTGTCATTGTTTTCTGCTGACTGTGCCGGGCTAAATATTTGCAGTAATTTCTTTTCTGCAAGTAAGTAGTCGACCCACTTTAAAGGTTGTCCGTCATAAAGCTGGATTGTCGACCAGTCCAACTTCAAGTTTGGGAATAGCTTCTTAAATAGCGCCAGGCGTGTTTTAAGAAAATCACGCTGCTCTTCAAGAGAGCGCCCACTGTTGAAAAGGACGCCGCTTGCAGCAAAGCTCAGTCCGGCATAAAAGCCGTCAGGCGCTTCGGTAAAGGTATAGGGAAAAAGTTGACACATTGATGGCTTAGCCGTTTCGCCGAAGTTTTCATGTAAGTGGCAGCGCAATTCATCCGTTAAAAAAGTGCATTTTCCATCCAGCCGTTTTTCCAGGATGTATGGAAACTGATTGAGCTTGTCTGCTGCAGCAGACGATGAGGCTGAATCCCTTTCTTTGAAATAACTGAGGCCGCTCTGTTCGTTAGTTGCCAGATGAGATGTGATGCGGTCGAAATCATTTTGCGTGATAGGCACTGGCCACATCAAACAACAGTTGCTGCAACCGGTGCATTCGAAATTTATTCCAGGCGGAATAATCAATATATCTTCGAAATCCAAAAATGCTCTCCAAGCAGAAGACCAAGCCTATCAGCCCCAATATTATCTGAGTAAACCCGAGTAAAATGACGGTGTTCCAATTTTCCGAGAAAAAAATGCCAGTTACACGTGCTGTTCGCATCGATATGCCCTATTTGCTGCTTGCTTACGAGGACCAATCCCCTGACAATCTTTATTATTTGGATACTAAGAGCGGTCTCATCAAGTTGGTCCACAAGCATCTTTTCGATTTGCGAGATCTAACAGATGAAATCGAGCGCGACCGTGAACGCTATCTCTACGTTCCTAAAACCGATTTGTCGGTTTTACTTAAAGATTTACGAGACTTTCAGAAGCAAATCGATGATCCGTCTCTGGTGTCGGTGCTGGAGATGGCTTTTGAAAGTCCTCATCAGCTGTCGTCTTTTCGCAAAATTCTCGAAGGCAAGTCAAATTATTTGGAGCGCTTTGAGAGTTACCGCATAGAAAGAATCACAGGGCGTATCAATGAGTGGTTGAACGCGAATGCTTACAGGCATGATCCAGATGCCAAAAATGAACTAGATGAAAATTCAGCTGATTTTTTCGATGACTTCTATGATGACGAAGATGAAGAAGACGAAGAAGAAGATTAGCAAAACCAGGAGAAACTTTAGCCTTACATTCCTGGAAGTTTAGGTTGAAAGGCACCGCCCACAGTGCGGTCAGGCAGGACGGGACCGCGCACACATTTAATTGCCGACCATGGCAAATACAGAGTCTCATTGTCGCGACGCAGGCAAAGATACGTAGTTTGGTCTGCCATCGCCACTTCCCCTTCAACCTGCTCGCCACTCATGAGCAAGATTTTGACAGAGGTGTTCATTGGGATTGCCAAGAGATAATCTCCTGAGGGTAAAAGTCCACGGATAGCTTAGCAACTCTTTTCGATTCGCATACAAAAAGCGTGGATCTGGTCTTTGTCGATTTTAATATCAAGCTATAATGACGACGATAACGACCAACCCGTTTGCGGTTCGTCGTTTTTGGCTATTGCATCCTGTTCTTTTCGGATTTTTTTCAATTTCAACTGGCAATTTCTGCAAACAATGACAAATCCATGAAGAAAAAACACACTTCCATCTTTAAAGTTTTTTTCTGCTGTCTTCTGGCATTTTCCATAGCCGGCTGCACGAGCGTAAAGCTCCCTGGCGCAGGCGGCAATGGTGCGGCTAGCTCATCAGGCGGCGCTGCCGATGAAGCCAAACCAGCTAGCATGACCGGCAAATGGAGTGTTGGCTTTAAATACAATAACGAGACTTTCAATGCCAGTATGACTCTTAAGCAGCAGGGTTCAACCTTTGAAGGCTCGGGAAAAGATGAACAGGATGGCACTCCTTTCAAAATCGAACAGGGGCAAGTGCGTGGTGACCAGGTCTCTTTTGTCAAAAAATATGGCGGCGCATTAGCGAAAATTCCCCCCATTCAATATGCAGGCACCATCTCGACCATGAGCGGTGAAGATTATTCTGGACCTTATTTAAAAGGTGATTATGCCGCTAAAGACGCTGAGGGCAATACTGTCAGCAATGATTGGGACGCTGTAATCGATAAACCAAAACCAGTTGCGGCCGCCCCTCAACTTGCTCCAGAGCCACAGCCACAGCCACAGCCACAGCCACAGCCACAGCCCGCTGCTCCGCCTCCTCAAGCTCAAGGCGGCGAAACTCATCCCGACAAAGCACCAGATCTCTCGGGAAAGTGGGAAGTTGCTTATGAATACAAATTCCGCACCGTCAAATCGATCATGTTCCTGGAACAAGAATTCGACCAGGTAATCGGTCACGGTCTTGACGACAACAAAGAAAAGTTTGTATTTGAAAAGATCTATTATAAGTATCCCAAAATTACTTTGATTCGCAAATATCAAAAAACAACGCCAAGCGCTACCCCCGCCAAAGTGAAGGGCAAGAGCAAAGGCAAGGACGCAGCCAAAGCAGTTGGCTCAGAACGCACAATGACTTTCAAAGGTGATGTGTCAGTCGTCAATGACGCTGACTATCAAGGACCTTATATCCGCGGCAAAACTGATGGTGGTGGCACCTGGGAAGCGCAGCGCATCAAATAATGACTGGCTCTAGATGACGCCCAGTTTCTTGCCTACTTTTTGGAAGGCTTTGAGAGCGCGGTCAATGTCGCTCAACTCGTGCGCCGCCGAAATTTGGGCGCGCAATCTGGCTTCACCTTGCGGCACTACCGGGTACCATAAACCACGAATATAAACGCCTTCGCTCAATAACTCGCGACTCATATCCATTGCAGTTGCGGCTTCTGCCACCATAACAGGAACGATTGGATGAATACCGTCGAGAATTTTGAAGCCCAGATTCTTGATCTCGCGTCGAAAATATTCTGTATTTTCGTGAAGTTTGAGAACAAGACTGTTATCTTCTTCAAGCATCTTGAATGCTTCCAGTGATGCCGCAGCAATCGGCGGTGGTAGTGTGTTAGAAAAAGTGTAAGGACGAGATTTTTGACGCAGAAAATCAATCAGCACCTTTTTTCCGGCGATGAATCCGCCTGACGCTCCGCCCATTGCCTTGCCCAGGGTGCCCGAAATAACATCAATTTGACCGTGCACTCCGCATTGTTCAGGAGTGCCACGGCCCGTTTTACCTAAAACTCCAGTGGCGTGTGATTCGTCTACAAACAATATTGCGTCTCGTTTTTTTGCCAGTTCCACAAAATTTTGCAGTGGTGCGTATTCGCCTTCCATAGAGAACACGCCGTCTGTAGCAATGACGCTCATGCGATATTGTCCATCATTGTCTTGTGTGGCCTGGTTCAACTGCTCGAAATCATTGTGCTTGTATGCTTTGAGATCAGTCGTTTTAGTGGCCTGGCGAACTACTCTGATACCGTCAATGATGCTTGCATGATTGAGGGCGTCACTATAGATAATGTCTTTAAAGCCGGTCTGACCGAAGTCATTGCCCATTAAAGCCAGAAAGAAAGCTTCGTTGGCGGCATAACAAGATGAATGCAATATGGCGGATTCAGTGCCTAAAAAGCGAGCTATTTGTTCTTCTAGTTCAAGGTGAATTTTCTGAGTGCCACAGAGGAAGCGAACAGAGGCCATGCCGAAACCATAACGCTCTAAGCCCATTTTTGCAGCTTCCCGTACTCGGGGATGATTGGCGAGACCCAGATAATTGTTCGAAGCCATCATCACGCATTTTTTGCCATCAACTTCGACGTTGCCGCCCTGCTCTCCATCGATTGACACTTCAATTTTAAAAGTTTTGGTCTCATGGGCTTTTTTCAGCTCAGAGCCGATTGCCGAGTAAATGCTGTCTTTACCCATTTTGCTCGCGCGTGTTGAAGATAGTGACGTCATCTGCCTTAAACTCCTTTCTGTGGTTCGAACACAAGCTTCATTTCTGTGCCTTTGGAAAGATGCGCAAATGCTTCTTGATATTCATCGAGTGTGTAATCTCTGCTGCCAATAATTTGTGAGAGGCGATTTTGTAAATCAAATCTCTCTGAGCGTAAAAGCCTGAGCATTGTTTCCCAGGTGTCGAACATTTTGCGACCAAATATACCTTTGACGGTCACGCCTTTCCAGATGACGGCGTTGGCTATGTCGAATTCTGTAAGTGGCTTGCGTGTGATTCCCAGCAACAGGACTATGCCACCATTGCGAACGATGCGAAAAGCATCGGTGTAAGCCGATGGAGAGCCAGACATTTCAATTACTACATCAACACCATTTGCATTGATTTCATGTTTTTCGACAGATTTGTAAAGAGCATCGGCGCCTTTACTAATGTCGAAACACTCGCTGGCGCCGAATTCCTGACCGAGTTTGAAACGTCTATCAACATCAGCTGCCTCTGTGAGATAAATGCGGGAGGCGCCAAAATCGCGGCACAAAAAGGTAGCCATCAAACCAAGTGGGCCTGCTCCTAAAATGGCTACTGATTTACCCCGGACGTCTGCTTCTTGAACAGTATGAACGGCGTTGCCGAAAGCATCTAGCATGGCCCCCAGTCGCGGTGGTAATAGACTTTGATCGCCGTTTTTGCCGAGCAAAATAACGTTCTTATATGGGACGACGACGCTATGAGCAAAACAGCCGTCAAGATGCATGCCCTTGCATTTGACGTTCATACAAATGTGTTCGTTGCCCGTTTTGCATAACATGCAATGTCCACATGACAGGTGCATTTCAGCCGTAACGTAATCACCTTTTTCCAGTACCAGGTGATCCGGTACGTCTTTCCAGTTGTCGCGCTTAACGCCCTGTCCTGTTTCTTCGATGATGCCGCAAAACTCATGACCGACGACGATTGGTTTGTAGCCTGCATCGCCGACGTAGCGCTTCATCTCTTTACGGATGCCTTCGTTGCTACCACTATTGAATATACTTTTGTCTGTGCCGCAAACGGAAGTGGCGAGCACCTTGATCTTTACTTCGTCGTATTTAGGCACTGGTTGCGCGATGTCTGTGCGCAAACTCAAACCATCTTTATCTAGGTCTTCTTTAACCAGACACTTCATGTTTTTTGTCAGAGGCTCCTGAGATTTGATTGCTGCTGTAACCGAGGTAGACATTGTGCTCACTCCGTGTCAAGGCTCTTCGCTGCGGCTCTATAGACAAAACTTTACTTCACTGAGATAGTCTGGGCCAAGCGAAAACGCTCTTAAAATCAGTGGATTAGGCAATATCAATGCAGTGCAAATCATCGCTCTCGATTGTTTATGAGAAACACTTCAAACGCCCGTGTATATGCCGTAAACAATTCTCAAGAGATGTAATGTTTTTTAGTCGCTATCAAGAAGAACCTTGCAAACACTCACTTCTGGTGAGAAAAAAGCACACATTTGTAATTTGTAAGCGGCAAAGCATCGCTCCTTAGCGTTTCTTTAGTTGCCAAGCAATTGCATTCTGGCTAAATTAAAGTGGTGTCGCAACAATTTCTTTAGCTTTGGAAGGATGTCAATGAATTTCGATCCCGCAGTTCCCGAAGAGATGAATTTTGAACCTGATCATTTCCCGCCGTCATCAGATGTGGTGGCAAGTTTTCTCGCTGAGGCATCTATAGTGCGCACCATAGTTCAAGGCAGTGGTGGCCCGGAAAACGCCGAGATTACTGATACTGGCTTGCGTTTTGTGCGCTACATCATGGCCACATCCAAATCAATGAGATTTGGTTTTATGCCCAATTTCAAAGATATGAACAGCATTCGCGAAACGGCCCGGGAGTTCATCCGCAAATGCGGCGGCTCGACGCTTGCCTTGCAGAGAATGTATGTGGTGATGCAAGAGAACTAATGTTTTAGCTCATCCATCATTTCTTTTCTGACGATTTCAACCGGTGGCACACCCGTGCTTAAAAAGCGGTTGTGGAAATCATATAGATTGAATTTGTCGCCCTGAGCTTTCTTCACTTCTTCTCGCAAAGACAGGATTTGCAATTTACCTAATGTATAAACGAGGTAGGTGGGATCCATCGTTCCTCGTTTTGCTTCGCGCTCACCATTGGCTTTTTCTTGATAGCCTTCTTTGACAAAGAAATCGGTGGCTTCAGCTACAGTCATGCCCGCTGTGTGCATTTTAATTGCGCAAATATAGCGGCATGCGCGTAAAAGGGCGTCATGCAATTGCACCAGCTTCAACCTTTTGTCGCCTTTGCCAAAGCCCTCATCCAACATCATTTGTTCGCAATAGTGGGCCCATCCTTCTTCATTGGATGTGCTGACAAGAATTTTGCGCACTTTTGATGAGAGATCTTTGACGAATAAAAATTGCACATAGTGCCCTGGATACGCTTCGTGAATACTTGTATTGAGCAGATCATCATGGCTATAAAAGCGCATGTGCTCTTCGGTGTGTTCCTTCGTCCAGTCTTTAGACGGTTCGGTAACGAAGTAAAATGCCTCTTTGGCTTTGGTTTCGAAAGTGCCTGGCGTGTCCATGGCGGCGAAAACCAGAGCCATCATAAATGGTGGTGTTGCTTCGACTGTCGCTCTGTCTTTACTGGGTATCTTGATGATATGTTTGTCGATGCAGAAAGTCCTAATTCGCTCTAAAACGTCTTTGGTAGCCGTTATAAGTTGAGAAGCAGGCGGGTGATCTTTGGCAATTGATTCGAATATTTCGGCTGGCTTTTTAGCTGGATCTATTTCGTGAGCGGTGGCAATGAATTCAGCTTGTAATCTGCTTAACTCATTTTGACCACGTTTTAGCAATGTATCCAGAGACTCTGTGGCCATTTCGTCGTAGAGAATTTTCTTGGCGAAAGCATCAGCACCGAGCGCATAGCTACCTTTGCAAGCGTCTTTATCGGCGAGCAGTTCGTGCACGAATTTTTGATAGTCAATCAACGCATCGACCACCTTGGCGTTGCTCACCGCAAAATCGCTTTTCAATTTTGCGTCGGTGGCTGATTCGATTCCTTTTGGTACATCGCTCTTGAAAAAGTCAATGATGCCTGGCAATTGTTCTTCAGCTACTTCGGCAAATATTCTTGGTACGGCTTGGCGGTCTATATTTTGCTTGGCTGCTTCAAGCGCTTCTGGCATCTTGTTTTCACGCGATATGACGGAGGCCAGCCGTTCATTGATTGGTGCAAAATTTCTTTTAATTAAAGGGAAAAGTGAGCTGGAAACAGCGCTTGAATAAAGGTCTGGGTCTTTTTTCCAGCGTTGAATCACTTCAAAATCCAGAATTTGACCGCGTAATCGATTCTTTAGCAACTCTAAATCGTCTTTAGCGACAAGTGAATAATCAGAGGCATTTAGCGCTTCGAACTTTTCCAGATATTGTTTATTCAGAGAGTTTTTTTTTTCCATTGCCTCCTTTGAATAGTCTTCCAGCTCGCCGTCAAGTTTGTGAAAGCCTAGATTGGTGGACCAGGTTGGCGAAATAGCAAGAATATCTTTGAAGTAGCAATCGCTTAGAGCGTAAAGAGTCAAGTCGGTGATGTTCTTTGGATTGCTTTCGCGAGCAGCCGTTGCCGACGAATGAGCATTGACGGTCAAAGCGGTTGAAAAACCAAGGGTAAGCAGCGCAGAGGTGGCAATAGCTAGCGACCGGCGATTTTTCATATGGGGCTTTTTGAGCACGACAGACTCCTTTGACATTCTTCTTGACTGTGGAAGTCATGCTAAGCCTTTGGCAACCTCTTTGGACGAAATTGACGTTTAATCTCACACGGCGTATTTTCCCCACTGACCGCCAATGGACATAGCGGAAGCCCCGTTTTTTCTAAGGCACGAATGGTCGCATCTGGCCGAACGTGAAGATAAGTCTTTGTCATTAGCCTTCAAATTGGCTCACAATCTGGAAAGTAATGGTTTTTTCGCTCATAAATCGGCAATCGATAATGCCTCAAAAGACTGGGTGGTGCGTCTGGGTGAAAATTTGATGGACCCTGACGCAAGTAAGTTTCTCGAGACGCTCGAACGTGCGCCTTTGCACTCTCTTGTGTGAGTTTAAAGTCGATTTGGCTCTTAAGTTGCTTTAATCGACACTCGTATGTTGTATCAAATCAAAAGAAACAATTACAGAATTGCCCGTAAGCAATGCAAAACGCTTGAAAAAAGGCGAAAATATATGTTGACGTTTTGAGCCTTCAATCGGTCCGTAACAATACGAGATTAGCGGACCCTCTTATCTATCGAGATAGGTATAGTTGATTCGGGGGCTCAGGGAGAATCATGGCAGGCTACAACATTTTCGTGCTTGTTAAACAAGTACCAGACCAGGGATCTAAAGCTGGCATCAATCCAGACGGAACTATTGATCGTGCTAAAGCAAAGCGCATGCTCAATCCTTTTGACCGTTACGCTTTGCAAGCAGCATTGCATGTCAAAAAGACATACGGTGGCACGGTGACCGCTATTTCGATGGGACCACCCCCAGCAGTTGAAATTTTGCTGGAAGCTCTCGAACACGGAGTTGATCGTTGTCTGTTGCTGTCGGACAGACGCCTTGCCGCTTCTGACACATTGGCAACTGCTTATGCTCTTTATAAAACGGTTCTTTATGCCGGTCCGTTCGACATGATTTTCTGCGGACTGCAGACGACCGATGGTGATACCGCTCAAGTTGGTCCACAGCTCGCTGAGCGACTGAATTTGCCTCAAGTTACCTACTGCGAAGATTTCAAAATCGAAGACAACAAACTACACGCAACTCGAATCATCGAGGGTGGTACTCAAAGAGTTGTCGTCCCGACTCCAGTGTTATTTACTGTCGCTAACTCTTATCATCCTCTCGAGTACAAATCTTTCAGAGGCACATGGCGCGTTCAGCAATTGGGCAGACAGCCAGAAGAACTCAAGAAATATATTCAAACGGTCGATCTCGACTTGATTGAAGCAGATCCTGTAAGAACCGGATTGAAAGGCTCGCCAACTATTGTTGCTGCCACTGAAAAAGTGGGCGACATTGGCGGCAATTGCAAAATGCATGAAGGCGAATCGCCTGAACACATGGTCCAAGAAGTGATGAAATGTACGAACGTTAGCGAATTTTTGGTGGCATCGAAATAGTCATGGCTGAAGAAAACAAACAACCAACCGAAGTAGTTTACGACAGCACCGTTCAACAGCCATGCCCAAAAGGCGATGTGCTAGTTGTCGCGGAGCAAATTCTAGGTGATTTGCAACCAGTTACTCTCGAGCTCTTAGGAGCCGGCAGAATACTGGCTGACAAAATGGATCGTCAATTGAAGTGTGTCATTCTTGGACACAATCTTGGCGACATTCCTAAACGTCTAATCGAGCATGGTGCTGACATTGTCTACGTCGCAGACCATGAAGAATTGAAGGATTACCGAACACTGACCTATCGTCGAGTTATTGTTGATTTGCTCGAGTCATTCGATGAGCCACCACATACGACACTACTTGGTTCGACAACCAGTGGTCGAGATCTGGCACCGCGCATCGCTTCTCACTTTGAGACCGGCTTGACGGCTGACTGTACAGAACTCGATATCGGACCATATGAACATAAAGGCAAAATCGATCCAAGCAAAATCGGTACCTACGCCAATTGCTTGTACGCCATTCGCCCAAGTTTTGGTGAAAGCCTCAAGGCGCGAATTCTTGGACCGTGGAAAAACCCTCAGATGGCAACAACCCGACCGGGCGTGATGATTCCACTGAAAGCCGATCCTTCAAGAAAAGGCCAAATTATCAGCATTCCTGTTAATTTGCAGGATGATGATTACCGGTTGATAGTGGCCGAGACCATTCGCGAAGTTTCAAAAGGGATCAATCTCGCTGATGCTGATGTAATCATCAGTGGCGGTTACGGCCTCGGAGGCGCTGAAGGGTTTGCCATGCTGTATGAATTGGCAAAGTGTTTTGAAAATTCAGCAGTTGGTGCCTCACGTAAAGCCGTAGACCTTGGTTGGATTCCGTATCAGAACCAGGTAGGGCAGACTGGTAAAACAGTTCGTCCAAAATTGTATTTAGCATTTGGCATCTCAGGCGCTATCCAACATCGAGT
>Ga0182030_10020692_pt1 | contig 12386 bp, 10 predicted proteins | sample 812S3MmetaG_FD_121299 | JGI IMG/M metagenome (GOLD analysis project Ga0182030, IMG submission 121299) | Permafrost microbial communities from Stordalen Mire, Sweden - 812S3M metaG (Illumina Assembly) | ecosystem: Environmental > Terrestrial > Soil > Wetlands > Permafrost | place: Sweden... | reverse complement strand
CTTGCCCGTTTTGATACATCGCGGCCATGCTGTTCATGGCCTTGTCGTTGTCGTTGCTGGCGGCGCGGAAGAACCAATTCAAGGCCTCCGCCAGATCGGCAGTACCGCCCAGGGCGTCGCGGTACATCGCGCCGAGGTTGAACATGGCCTGGCTATTGCCGGCCGTTGCGCCCTCGCGAAACCATTGCCGGGCGAGGTCGTAGCGCTGCGGGACGCCGAGCCCGCGGTAATAGAGGACCCCGATGTTGCACATGGCTTGGGAGTCGCCGTTACCCGCAGCTTTACGCAGCCAGTTCATGGCTTCGTCGTACTTCACGGCGGTGCCTTGCCCTTCGCTGTACATCACGCCGAGGTACGACGCCGCCTCCTTAACGCCCACCCCCGCCGCGTCTTGAAAGGCCAGCAACGCGGTGTCGTATTTCTTGGCGTCGTACATTTCGATGGCTCGCTCAAAGATCGACCTAGGATTCGCGTCCGGAGGTGGCTTGTTGCTGGGCTGCTGCACCTGCGCGAAGGAGGGAAGACCGGCGAGCAACCATAGAACAATCCCGAGAACAATTCCGGCGCGCCGGAAATCCCAAGGGCGCAGATCTTCGAAACGAAATACTGCTCTCATCTTCTTCTAGGTTAAGCTCTTCAGTTATAGGTTAAGCTGCTCAGTTAAGCAGACGTGGAGCCGGGCCGGGCGGTTGCCGATCCGTGTCTTCGCTACAGGGGCAGAATGCTACGCTAAACTCATGGCCGTCATCACCGCTAAGGACAAGAGCGCCGTCGTTATTCCTGCGAGCGTGATGCGCAAGGCCCGTATCAAGGTGGGCGATCGCCTCGCCGCGAATGTGGAGCACGGCAAGATTACGCTAACGCCGAAGTCCCCAGCATTGAGCGGGATCGAGCAGGGCCTGGAAGATATCAAGAACGGCCGGGTTTATGGACCGTATGCGTCCGCAGCGGCCGCGAAGAAAGCCTTCGACGAGCGGACGCGCGCGCTCAAGCGCCGGGAACGAGCCGCCTCATAAACGATGCATCTGGTCTTTTCGAAGCGCTTCGACCGGAGTCTCCGGGATGCGCCTCTGGCCGTGCAACGCGCCTTTTGGAAACAATCCGAACTATTGCTGCTGAATCCGCGTCATCCCTCTCTGCGCGCAAAAAAGTACGAGGGCGCTGACAATGTTTGGCGGGCACGCGTCACTCGCGACTGGCGATTCTATTTCACCATCGACCGGGATGCTTACAACCTGGTCGATATCCCGGCTCATCCGAAATAGTGCGCGAATCTGACCGTTGGGCTGGTGGCCGTAGCGCAAAAGTAAGGGCGTCACTCCCCGTCTTTGTGCCCGACAGGGGTGTTCCTCCCGCCGCCTTTTTTGGCTAAAGCTTGATGCACTTCTTGAACGCCTGAGCTGCTGCAGGTGGCTTGCCCCTGGAGCGTACGATGCCGCCAATGCTCCACGATTCAACCGATGTTTTCTTGTCGTTCAGGAGCTTCTTGTTCGCGGCAAGTCCCGCTTGAATGAGGAACGATTCGGCCTCGTCGATCGCGGTCTTGTTTTTTGCGCCCTTTGCTCGGGTGAGGCATACGAAAAACAAAAAGGGCACTCCCTTTACTTGCGACGCAAGCGCATAGCTATACTTCTTGAGCTTGTCATTGGTGAAGACCTCAGCCTTGAACGTCTTCGTAGCCTTGCCCACGTAAACAGGCTTTGATCCCTTGGCGGCGCGAAAACCGAAGACATAGCAGCCACATTCTGTCGCCATCCCCGAATGACGCTGCCAGAAGACACTTATGTCATTTTTCTCGATGACGCGACCAGCGCAGAGCTTGGTGACGGGCACGTCGAACGGCCCTTTGACTGAAAACGATGCCACTCTACCCCCGAGTATTTGAAATCGCCCGGCGAACCGTCCCGCTATTCGTAGATGCGCCTAATCTGCCTGCGTCATGTCTAATTTACGCCAAATCGAACTTCTCGTGGTGCAGTTGGGCGTCGCCCTTCACCAGCACCGGGCGCCGCAGGACTTCCTCCAGCTCTTCCAGGTACTTGTTCTGATGCGATTTCAGGACCTTCGCCACGTCGGGGTGCACGCGCAGCATGACGTCTTTGCCTTCCACCGATTTCGCCATCTTGCGCGCTTCGGTCAGGATTTCGCTCACCACCGTTTGGACGCTCTTGATGTAACCCGCGCCATCGCAATGCGGGCAGGAGGAGCACAGCGTGCGCTCGAGCGATTGCTTCACGCGTTTGCGGGTGATGGCAACCAGTCCGAAATCGTTGAACTGCAGAATTTTATAGGGAGCGCGATCCACGCGCATGGCCTCTTCGAGCACCTGCATCACCTTCTGGCGATTCTTGCGCTCATCCATGTCGATGAAGTCGATCACGATGATGCCGCCCAAATCGCGCAGGCGAATTTGCCGCACGATTTCTTTGATGGCTTCGGTGTTGGTCTTGACGATGGTGTCTTCCAGGCGATTTGTCTTGCCGACGTACTTGCCGGTGTTGACGTCGATCGCCACCAACGCCTCGGTCTGATTGATGACGATGAATCCGCCCGATTTCAACCACACCTTTGGACGCAGCGCCTTTTCGAGCTCGGCCGTGATATTGAATGCGTCGAAGATGGGAGCCTCACGCGTGTACAACTTCACTTTGCCCACCAGCGCCGGCTGGAAGCGCTCGACGAAGCGCAGCACACCTTCGTAAGCGACTTCGTTATCGATCCAGATGGCCTTGAAATCGTCCGCCAACTGATCGCGCAGAATGCGCTGCACGATATCGAGGTCGTGATGCAGCAGCAGCGGGGCCGGATGCTTTTCGGACTTCGTCTTGATGTCCTGCCACAAGTTGTAGAGGAACCGCATGTCGCCGGCGATCTCCTCCTCGGTGCGTCCCTCGGCGGCCGTGCGCGTGATGAAGCCGCCGACCGGACCGGGGCGCTGGGCTTGCAACACGCGCTTCAGCCGATGGCGTTCCTCGTCGCTCGCGATCTTCCTTGACACGCCCATGTGTTCGAGCGTCGGCATGTACACCACGTAGCGGCCGGGCAGCGCGATATGCGACGTGATGCGCGCGCCTTTCTGTCCCAGAGGCTCCTTGGCGATCTGGACGATGATCTCCTGGCCTTCTTTCAGCAGATCCGAAATGGAAACCGGCTGCGTGTTGGGACGCGATACGGTGCGCTCGCCGCGGCCTTCGGGGCTGCGTGGGGCGTCCTGACCGCGGCCTTCTCCACGTGCCTCTACGCGTGCTTCCGGTCCACGAGCGCCTTCCGATCCACGAGCCGCCTCTCCACGAACTTCGGGGGCTCGATTTTCCGTGCGAGCCTCGGGTCCGCGTCCTTCTCCTCCACGGTTTTCTCCACCACGGCTTTCTCCACCACGACCCCGACGGCGGGAACGGCGCGCGATGCGATGCGGCAAGCGGCCGCCGCGCTCGCGGACTTCGGCGGTTCCACTTTCCGGCGAGGCGCCACCTCCGGTTCCTTCGGCTGCGACACCTTCGCCGTTGGGTTCTCCGGCGGCTTCGATTTCGATGCCTTCGACGTCGCCGAGAATCATCGCCTGGATATCGAGATCCTCGTCCTCGTCGAGCATCGGTGCGACGGCCGGCTCATCGTCGCCCTCTTCCTCGTCATTCTGATCGTGCAAGACTTGTTCTTCGGAAGCCGATTCGGCATCCTCTTCCGTTTCGTCCGCTTCGGCGAGGGAAGCCGCCCTGCTTCCCTCGGCCTCCTTAACGCGTTCATGAACCGGAACGCGTTCATGAACCGGGGCGACTTCGTGAACCGGGGCATCCGGCAGAGCATTCTCCGGCGGATAATCGATAGGCTCGTCGTACGGGTTTTCAATGCGATCTTCCATTGCCTCGGCGGCTGCTTCTGCAGCGGCTTCAGCAACCGTGGCTTCGGAAGCGCGCTCGCTGGCTGCTGCCGGCCCTGGTTTGGCTACATGTGATCCCGCCGTTTGCGGGCGAGGCGTTTCGACGGGCGCGCCGCGATACTTTCGCAGCGATTCGCCGGGTAGGACGATTGGCGTCACTTCTTCCGCCGGTGCTGCCGCGTGAATCTCGGCGACGGCTTCCGGCGCTTCCTCGTCTTCAACGTCGGTGTCCGCTCCCGCTTCCTCGGCGGTGCCCGTGGCATCGGCCGCTTGCGGCGCTCCGTACTTCGACTCCGGGAACCCGCGCGCTCCCTTGCGTCGGCGACGTCGGCGTCCGCGGCGCTCGCGCTGTTCCTGGCCGGGCGCGGCTGATTCTACTGCCGTTGCTTCGGAGGACGCCACGGCTGCAGGCGCGCCTTCGACCGCCGCTTCAGCGGTGGCTTCCCTAGGCGCGGAGCCATTGGCAACGGGCGGCGCCTGCGCCTCGGCCGGCGACCCCGCCTGTGACACGGCCTGCGACACGGGCTGACCGCGGCGCTGGTCATTCCTGGGACGATCATTCCTGGAACGATCATCTCTGGAGCGCTCGCCGCGCGGACGATCCTCGCGCGGACGATCTTCGCGCGAACGCCCTTCTCGAACGGGACGTTCGTCGCCCGTCACCTTGTCGAAATCTTCGTGCTCTTCGAGGAAATCCGACACGTAAAGAAACGTGTCGCGCTCCAGGCCGAGGTCCACGAAGGCGGACTGCATGCCCGGCAATACGCGGGTCACGCGCCCCTTGTGGATGCTCCCCGCGAGCGAATATTCATTGGAGCGCTGGAAGTAAACCTCCACCAACTGGTCTTCTTCCAGCAACGCTACCTTGGTCTCGTGCCGGTTGGACGAGATCACTAATTCCTTGCTCATTCGTTCATCCCTTCTCCGCGGCGTGTTACGCTCGCGGCGGATGGGACCAAACGCAGTACCTACTTCATGCGAAAAGCGGTCAGGCGGGAAGCGGCTCGGGGATCGCGATCTTGCCGCCGGTGGGGAGCGCGAAATGCAACACGGCCTCGCACATCCCGTACCATCCTTGGCGGAACACCGCGCAATACCGGCACATAGGAACCACTTGGACGGCGCCTGCGCGCCGGGCAACCCTGTCACCGGTCAAAAACTTTTTGATCCGAAATCCGCTTGAACGCCTGGCGCCGATCCAGCGCTCAGCCCGTCCGTTCAACTCGCAAAACGCCGGAGCCGCACATTGTTTACCAGCCCCAGCATCATAAAAACCGAAAACATGTTCGAACCGCCCGAACTCATGAGCGGCAAAGGTATTCCCGTCACTGGCATGCGTCCCACCACCATGCCCACGTTCACCAGAACGTGAAACAACAGCAGCGTCGCCACGCCCATGCAAATATACATGCCCGCCCGGTCCGGAGCCCTTTGCGCGTTCTGCACAATCTGCATGAGCAAGAGAAAATACAAACCCAGCACCACGAACACACCGATGAATCCATGCTCCTCGGCGAAGGCCGAAAAGATGAAGTCGGTGTGCGGCACCGGTAAAAATCGCAACTGCGTCTGCGTGCCGCGTGTCACGCCGCGGCCCCACACTCCGCCGTCGCCGACCGCGATCTTCGATTGAATCACCTGATATCCGGAACCCTTGGGATCTCTCGACGGATCGATAAACGTCACGAGCCGTGCGCGTTGATAGTCCTTCAGGAATATCCATCCGACGGGCAACACCAGCGCGCCCGCCAGAGCGATTACGGCCAAATAACGCCATCGAATCCCGGCGATCAAAATTCCGGCCGCCAGAACCGGCAGGTACGTCAAACCCGTGCCGAGATCCGGTTGGTACATCACCAAGGCCGCCGGTATTCCGACCAACCCTCCTAGCTTAAAAAGGTCGCGAATGCTAACCTCGTCGCGTTTCAGCTCCGAGAGATACCTCGCCACCAGTAATATTATCACTAACTTGACGAACTCCGAGATCTGCAGATTAAACCCGAAAATACGGATCCAGCGCCGCGAGCCGAACACCAGCCGGCCCACCACGAGAACAGCCCCCAGCGCGGTGATGGATACGGCGTAGAGCAGCGGAATCTGGCCGAGCAGTACGTGATAGTCCACGGCCATCACCAGCCACATGAGCGCCAGCGCGACCACGATCCAGATGAGTTGTTTCCACCAGGCGTCCTGCCAGCGCGTATCGTGCGTCGCCGAATAGATTTGCAGCACGCCGACGGCGGCCAATAGGAGTGCGATCGCCACCAGCGACCAATCCACGTCACGGAAACTGCGGTACTGCGCCACGTTACTAGTTAGTTTAGCGCTCTATTTGGCGAAGACTATCCCAGCTTCACCACGGATAGGCTGTCAATGCCGGCGAAATCGGCATCGCGGCTTACGAGTGCGGCATCGAGCGCGATGGCCGTTGCAGCGATCCAAAGATCGTTTTCATCGAGCGATAGTCCACGCAGCTGACGAATAAGCTTGAGCGATGCGTAGATGTCGCCCGCTCGTTCGGGTACAGCCTCGCAATAGAATGCTTCCAGGAATCGGCGACCGATCTCCTCCAGCTCAGATTTTCGGCGCCCCTGCGGCAGTCTGGAAATTCCGAAAAGAATTTCGCCCCGGACGATCGTGCATGTGAGCACTCGATCCGCGGGTTCCAATTCAGCCATCCAGAGCTCGACGCGTTGGTCTGCTCTCATCAGATCGCTGATCGCGTTCGTATCGAGAAGATAAGTCACTCTGCCGGCAATGTGACGTCAAATGCGCCCACGTCCCGTACGGGAAGGCGGGACGCGGCGATGGCGGCTTCGAGATCGTCCACCGCGCCAGAACTCGGATGGGGCAGCGCGCGAATGGTACGCAGCACGGCCTCCGGAGAAACTGGCTTTTCCAGGAGTGTGCGTAGACGTTCCACCGCTAATTGCTCTAAGGTCTTTTTCTGTGCCGCCGCGACGCTCTCCAGACCACGCGCAAGGTCATCTGGGATCTGAATGGTCATCGCTTTCATTGTCTCAATAAACCGCGTCTCCGTAGACCGCCGCTCCGGCATCGAAACGCTAGGGGGCTGTAATTCCCGCGAGCATTTTCGCGAGGCTGATGCACCGCGCCGAGTCGTGCTCCCGCGCCATGGCGAGCTTCTCTGCTTCAATCGATCCTTCGGCGTGGATCGCCAGCACGGCTTGATATCCGGCGAAGTCCGTCGCGGTGAGTTCCTTGACCAAATTGATCGCCTTCAGTCGATCCTCCACCTTCACGCCCTTGCGCGCGCCCAAATAGCGCCGCACCCATTTTCCGGTTTCCTCGCCGTTCAGATCGGCTTCTCCCGGGCCCGTGACGATCAGGCCGCCAGTGATGTCCTGCACGTAGGCGAGCATTTGATGAAAGTTCGTGGCGAAGTGCAGCTTAGCCATATTCACGACCAGCGTTTTCGGGATCGCGATCCCCAGCGCGCCGGTTTCATGATCCAATGCCGCGAGCCGGATCAGCGCACGCAGCGTCTCCGCATAAGCGATCAATCGCGCGAGCTTTTCCTGAATGTGTTTCGTGCGCTCCAGACCGTTGTAGTGGGTCATCAGCAGCGCGGCGCCGACCAAAGCGTCCACCAAAGGCAGCTTGTACGAAATCGCCGTGAAGCGGTGAAACTCGACGAACGTCTTCGCCAGCTCCCCGGCAAATTCCCACTCGCCGTTGAGGAACACGCGATCGTATGGGACGAGAACGTCGTCGAAAACGGTCAGCGTCTCGATCATGCGGTGCTTCGATGCCAGCGGCGCGTCGAACGTAGAATCCTCGTGGTGGGCTCCATATGGGCTCGCGATCAGCTTCAGCCCTTTCGTGTCCAGGGGAATCGCGAAGGCCACGGCATACGCGGATTCGTCCTGCTTCATGGCACGCGTCGGCAGCACGATCAGCTCGTTGCTATTGATCGAAACCGAAGTGTGGACTTTCGCGCCGCGCACGATGATGCCCTCGGGCGTTTCTCCGACAACGCGCAAGTAATAATCCGGATGCTCTTGTTCGAGCGGCGATTTGGAGCGATCGCCCTTCACGTCGGTCTGCGCGACCGCCATCGCCAGATCGTTGATTTTGACGTAATCGTAAAAGCCTCGGACGCGGTCGAGATACGTGGTCCCCTTCTTGGAATCGATTTCATGCGCCACCAGATGCAGGGCGAACAGAGCGTCGGTGCCGATTTCCTTGATCAGCACGACCAGCGTTCCTCCGAGCGTGGTCGCCGCCTCGATCAATGCGCTGCGATGCAGCAAATCTTCGCTCGATTTCGGCAGCTTGAAATAACTGCTGTAGGCGTACGCGCCTTCGCCGTCCTGTTCGCCGTCAACTTCCTCGACGGCGAGACTCTTCCAGGCCGGATCGTGCGCCATGTCGTAATCGATGGCCGCGTGCTCGATCGCCAGGCGAAGCTCGGGATGCTCCGTCACGTCGGCAACGCGCTTGCCCTGGTAATAAACTTCGCGCCGGTCGCGCAGACTTTGAATGTATTGTTCCCTGGTTCGCATGATTCCTCTATAAATTCAAGCGGCAGACATGCCGCCGTCGACGGCGATGATTTGGCCCGTAATGTAATCGGAGGCGGGTGCAGCTAAAAACAGAATGATCCCCTTCAATTCGCCCGCTTCGCCGACGCGCCCCAGTGGAGTAAGTTCGGCGATGCGCTCGCCCGCGCGGTCGATCACCGCCGACGCCAGCCGCGTGGGAAAGAATCCCGGGGCAATCGCGTTCACGCGGATGCCTTGCGCCGCGTAGTTCACGGCAAGCTCCCGCGTCAGAGCGATGATGGCGCCTTTGCTGGCCGTGTAGCTCGACGCTTCGAGAATGTCCTTGGGCACGCCGACCAAACCCATCACCGACGCGACGTTCACGATCTTGCCGTAGCCCTGCGCCCGCATCGCGGGAAGCACCGCGCGCGTCATCAGTTGCGTGCCGATCACATTCGTCGCGAGCACTTTATTCCACGAATCCACAGTCGCCTCCTCAAACGGCGCGGCCCAACTGATGCCCGCGTTGTTGATCAGAATATCGATGCGGCCGAAGCGCTCCAGCGTCTGCGCGACGACGCTTTGCACCTGCGCTTCGTCGGCGATGTCGCACGAACAAGCCAGGCACTCGAAGCCTCGATCCGCGAATTCCTGGGCCGTGGGTTCCAGCCACTGCGCGCGCCGGGCTGCCAATACGATACTTGCGCCCGCTTCGGCCAGCGCCTCCGCGGCTTCTTTCCCCAATCCGCGCGACGCGCCGGTGACGATGGCGACTCTGTCTTTCAGCGAGAATAATTCGTCGATACTCTTCATGAAACGTCGTCGGCTCGGTGTTTCCTTAGGTCATGTTAAACAATGCAAGCCCCGAGTGCGGATATTGTTTCCCCGGAAGAGATTGTCATCCCGAGCATAGCGAGGGATCTGCTTTTGAGGCCTGGCGGCAAAAAGCAGATTCCTCGCTGCGCTCGGAATGACGCCTCCTAGCGCGACTGCGGGAATCCGAGATCCACTTTACTGGTTCCCGGATCGGGCCAGCGGCTGGTGACCACCTTCGCCCGCGTGTAAAACTGTACGCCCTCCGGCCCGTACATGTGCAGATCGCCGAACAGCGAAGCCTTCCATCCGCCGAAGCTGTAATACGCGACGGGCACGGGAACCGGCACGTTGATACCGACCATTCCCGCGTCCACGTCGAACTGGAATTGCCGCGCGGCGCCGCCATCGCGCGTGAAAATCGCCACGCCATTCCCGTAAGGATTACGGTTGATCAGATCGAGCGCCTGCGCGTACGTATTTACACGAGTAACGCCCAGCACCGGTCCAAAGATTTCGTCGTCATAGCAGCGCATGCCGGGCTTGACGTGATCGAGCAGCGAAGCTCCCAGGAAAAAACCGCTGCGCGCGCATACCGGATCGCTGCGGCCATCCACGGCGACCGTTGCGCCTTCCGCCGCGGCCCCATCAATATATGACGCCACGCGGTTGCAATGTTCGCGCGTGACGAGCGGCCCCATTTCGTTGCCGTCCTCGATGCCTGGACCGATGCGAATCTTCGGGATGCGTTTTCGAATGGCCGCAATCAGGGGCTCCGCAACTTCGCCCACGGCCACCACCACCGAAATCGCCATGCAGCGCTCGCCCGCCGATCCGTAGCCCGCGGAAATCGCCGCATCGGCGGCCATGTCGATATCGGCGTCCGGCAAAACCAGCATATGATTTTTCGCGCCGCCCAGCGCCTGCACGCGCTTGCCGTTGCGCGTCGCCGTTTCGTAAATCGATTTCGCCACTGGCGTGGAGCCGACGAAGCTCACGGCCTTCACGTCCGGATGTTCCAGCAACCGGTCCACCGCCACGCGATCGCCGTGCAATACGTTGAACACGCCATCGGGCAGGCCCGCCTGCTTCCATAGCTCGGCGATCAACAAGCTGACCGAAGGATCTTTTTCCGAAGGCTTCAGGATGAACGTGTTTCCGCAGGCGACGGCGTTAGCGAACATCCACATCGGAACCATCGCCGGGAAGTTGAACGGGGTGATGCCGCAGACCACGCCCAGAGGCTGGCGAATCTGGTACACGTCGATGCCGCGGCTGGATTGTTCGGAGAAGCCTCCCTTCAGCAAATTCGGAATGCCGCAGGCGAACTCGATATTTTCCAGGCCGCGCGCCACTTCGCCCAGCGCATCGGGCACCGTCTTGCCGTGCTCCAGCGTGATCAGCTCGGCCAGGCGCCGGCGGTTCGCGTCCACCAGTTCGCGCAGCTTGAACAGAATTTCGGCGCGGCGCGAGAGAGCGGTCGCTCTCCATTCGGGAAACGCCTTCGACGCCGTGGCTACGGCTGCGTCCACTTCGGCTGCGTCGGCGAATCCGATCTTCGCGCGCACTTCACCGATGGCCGGATTATAGACGTCGCCCCAGCGTCCCGAGCGCGAAGGCACCGGGTGGCCGCCGATCCAGTGATGGATTGTTTCCAGTTTTAGTTCCACATCCGCCGTCGCCATGGGAACCTCCGCAAATTATTGTGTCAGATTGTCAGACCTCCGATTGTCACGACGCCCGATCCCGCCCATACTGGTAATCAAATCCCCAGAACTCCCACGAATATGACTAAAGACGAAATTCTTCTCGCCCATCAGGAATGCCTGTTTCCGGCTGTGTTTCACTATTTTTCCGAACCGCTCGTGCTGACCCGCGCCAAGGACCAGTTCGTGTGGGACGCTGACGGCCGCCAATATCTCGATTTTTTCGGTGGCATCGTGACGGTGAGCGTCGGGCATTGCAACGATAAAGTCAGCGCGGCGATCCATGCGCAGGCCGACAAACTGGTGCATAGCTCGAACCTGTTCGCCAATGAGCCTCTGGCGGCGCTGGCGAAGAAAATCACGTCAATCGCGCCAAGTCCCGGTTGGAAATCGTTTTTCACCACCAGCGGAACGGAGGCCAACGAGACCGCGATTCTCGCCGCGCGCTGCTATACGGGATCGTCGGAAATCATCGCGCTGCGGCACGCCTATCACGGCAGATCGTCGCTGGCGATGGCGGCCACCGGGCAGGGCGCCTGGAGGCTGGGGCCCGCTACTCAACCCGGCATCGTGTTCGCGCACAATGCTTACTGCTACCGGTGCCCGTTCGGGCTCACCTATCCGAATTGCGAGTTGCGCTGCGCCACCGACGTGAAAGAACTGATCCGCACGACCACGTCCGGGCGCGTGGCCGGCATGATCGCCGAGCCGATCCAGGGCGTCGGCGGATTCATCACGCCACCTAAGGAATATTTTTCGATCGTCGCGGGCATTGTGCGCGAGCACGGAGGCATCTTCATCAGCGACGAAGTGCAGACGGCTTGGGGTCGTACGGGGACGACGAGAACAGGGACGACGGGTACGGGAAAAGGCTGGTGGGGCATCGAGCATTGGGGCGTCACGCCGGACGTCGTCACCAGCGCGAAAGGACTGGCCAACGGCTTGCCCATCGGACTCACCGCCGCGCGCCCCGAGGTCGCCGATAGCGTCAAAGGGCTGACGATTTCTACCTTTGGTGGTGGCCCGATTCCGGCCGCGGCTGCCAAAGCCGTTCTCGATTTGATTGACGAGGAAAATCTCGCGGCCAACGCGGCGTCGGTGGGCTCTTATCTGCGCGCGGGGTTAGAAGACCTGCAGAAGAAGTATTCGCTGATCGGCGACGTCCGCGGCATGGGGCTGATGCAGGCGCTGGAGCTGGTGACGGATCGCGAGTCGAAAACCCCGGCTCCGACGGAGACCGCTCGCCTGCTCGAAGCCGCCCGCGACTCGGGACTGCTGATCGGCAAAGGCGGATTGTACGGGAACGTGATCCGCATCTCCCCGCCGCTGAATATCCGGAAGTCGGATGTGGATGAATTTATTAGGCTTCTGGATGGGAGCTTGGGTAAGATTGTCGAGGGGTGATAATGAGATCGGCTTCGCTTCCGATATACTGGGGGAGGGCGCATTATGGCTGATCAGCAGACCGCTTCCGAGCGCTTCCTG